>CEWO01027972.1_pt1 | contig 17567 bp, 15 predicted proteins | sample 361561 | NCBI WGS metagenome assembly CEWO01 (sample SAMEA2623627, study PRJEB7988) | marine metagenome | isolation source: saline water (ENVO:00002010), including
GAATTATGACTCGAGAAGAATGACACTAGAAAGACTAGTGGAAATGGATAAAGATACATTACATGAGTTATGCCGTAGACTCGAGATGCCAATGAGTGGGACTAGAACGATATTGATGGGAAGGGTTGCTGGAGTTTTGACAAATCAATCTAAAGGATGGGGGAGAATAAAACGCAGCTTACACAGGAATGGAATTCAAGTAATTAGTTCAGATTTAGAAATAAAGGAAACCATAGAAAAGAATAATGAAAGTTTGGTCATCGAGAAATTTGATGAAGATATTTCTATAGCATATTTAGAAGACGCAAAAGAATTAATGATTATGGATATAGATAAAGAAAATTCCATAGTTCAAGGTAATTTATTATCGATTCAAGCAAGAGTTACGGAACTAGAACGTATGGTAGGAACAATATTGAGAGAATATGGTGGTACGTGGGGATTTTTAGAAAAAGATCTTCTGATTAGATTGGTGGAAAGAAGAGGTTGGCCAATTACTGAAAATAAAGTAAGAGATAGGTTACTGTTAGTTGCCACCGACATAGCGGAGAATAAGGGCGGATCGATAGATAAGTTAGAAACTAATCAAAAAGTCCTACGATATGAAATAGGTCCATTGATAAATAGAATAAGAATGAAAATGAAAAATTCAGAAGATTTATTTAAGAAGAAAAAATAATTCCCTAGGATTATTCTAAGAGCTTAAAGAAGCCAAATCTGGGCTCTATTATTTCTCCTTTTACGTCTCGCAAATCTTCGATACAATCTTCAGCGATTTCACGGGAAACTCCGGAAAGAGTACAAGATTCGACAAGTTTGTCATATTCAACTCCAAGGCCTGTATCGTATCTCTTTATAGTTTCCAAAATAATATTTGCCGGGTTAGTTTCGATTTTATCATTTTTGACTTGTTTTATAATTTCATCTTTATCAAGGGGAATGTCATCATTCTCTAAAGTTTCATGAACCATCCTACCGGACGCGCTAGAAAGAGCTTTTAGAATTCCTAATCGATAATTTTCAGGATCTACATTAGAATAATGTTGTCTTGCCAATATTGTCCCATCTACTAATTCAATCGGCATTCCTGATGAAATCATTGAGTCTTTGTTAAGCTCCATGTCTAATGATAATTCGTAAAATTTTAGTCTACGTAACGTTGCTTCTGAAGTATCAATAAGCCAATTCATATATGATTCTTGATCTATTACCGTAAACTCTTCTACGCGAAATGAAGTGAAAATACCGCCTTCATCGCCTTCAAACCATCTAGATTTACCAACTACAGCCATCAAAAATCTATCTCCAGATTCAAATCTTGCGAATAATTCTTCCATTTCTGGTTGCAACTCTGGTTGGAAAGAGGCGACATTGAATCTATTGACGCCAGTCGGATCTCTTAATTGACCATTAAAACTAGGGCCATTATCTCCTTCTCTCTTTTCAAGTCTATCAATTACTCCACAGAACAAAGCCCTGTTTACTTTGATGCCTAATTTTGTTATCACAAAAGAAGGATCATATTCGCCCATGCCTTGCTCAGTTAGATTTGATTCTGAAAATTCTTGAGCGAATAACCTAATTGCTGTTTGACGTTTGACTCTAGTGTTAGAAATCATAAGATGACCCCCCATTTATTCATCATTTCATTGGCCTCATTGGCCACGTCATGAGTAAACAAGGACATTTTTTCTGCAATAATCATTGTACCTTGTGTATCTACTAAAGCCCTGCCTTTTATTTCGACCTTCTTAGAAAAAAGTTTATTTCTTAATGATGATAAGAATTCATCTTTACCTGAAATAGAGATTTTCTCCTTTATTTCTTTGAAACTCGATGAAAGAAATTCTTCTGAAGGTTCTTTTGAAAGTAATAGTGAAGCATTTGAAATTCCATTATCTAGAACAAATCTGAGCCTTAGGTCTTCATTGCCTTTAACAGTGCCATGCTCTGAACAGGAATCATCTCTTAAAACACGTCTACACTCAGGGCATCTATGTATTACTCCAGAGTCTTGCCTTACCGAGACTATAGTTCCTGATGTTTTTATCCCCCTCCTTGAACCTCCATTTACAAGTTCATCTAATTCTACTTCTACCCAATGATCTTCAGGATTTATAGCATCCCATGGTGGCTTATCAAGAGATTTTACTTGATTTAATTCATCAATAACTAGGTCTGGTGAACCTTGCCAATACTGAACTCTTGAACCAGACAATTCGATAAAATCACCATTTTTAGGGTTGAAATCGCACCAAGCTGTCAATCGGCACCTTCCACTTGGATCAATGATATCACCACTCCGAACTATTTTTTCAGAGCCGTCATCTGAAGTAAATGTTCGTTGACTCCATGAATCTATTTGTACTGTAATTTTTATATCCCTCATGCCATTTCGTAATTCAGATATATTTGATGTGGTTGTATGAACTAAATCATCTATTTGAGGAAATGAGTTATCAATGTAAATTTCTATTTTTGCATCATTACTTATATTTATTTCAGGAGTATCACGGAATTTACGAATTGATATATTCTCCATTTTAATGAGATTACCTATTTCAAAATTAAATGGTACCCATGATAAAAAACCGACGCTTCCAGTTGAGTCTGCAATTCTACCTCTGAATATATCTAAAGTTCCTGTACCATCTTTTTTTACGATTAAGTCCGGTTTTATCGAGATAATTCTACCTAAAGTACTTCCGAAACCTTCATTTTTTATTAGTTCTGAAATTTCTAATGGTTCATTAATTGATTTGATAATATTCGGATCGCCCTTGCTAAGGATGGTTACTCTACTCGAACGATTGATATTTATCGATTTTTTATCATTCCATTCGTTAACAGAAACTCCTTCAAGACGGACTGTGGAACCGGGACTTAGGTTTGTAGAATGTTGGCCCCAATCTTTGAAATCCCAACGTTCCCTCTTACTGCTTTCTTCCCATGGATTATCCTCGATCCAACCAAATGCGATTTGCTTTTCTTCCCCCCTCACCATTTGCATCCTAGGCGTATAAGATATTACTGCGACTTCAACTGTAATATTTTTATCATCAGAGGAAAGTTCTGAGAATTGTGTAACTTTTTTCTCGATTCTTTGTGGAGAAGAAGGGGTTGAAATTTCTTTCCCCGATACTAATTGAAATTTTCTAATGACTGACCTTAAGGCATCTTCAGGAGGAATCAAAAACTCTTCTTCATATCTTCTAAATTCTTCACTGATTTCATTTTCTTCTGCTTCCGGGCATTCCTGCTTTACTGCAATAATTTGTACACCATACTTACCATCATTTGTCATAATATCACCAACATCAATAATAGTGTGTTGAGTCTAGATAATCAAATAAATCATCGTAAAATATGGAAATAATTCTTTTTTTTACAATGGCCATGAAAATTTGTGTAGTTTGGGGAAGACTCGACACTTCATCACCTCTGGAGTATTATCTAAAATAGTGGCGGTCTTTGAACATACCTCAAAAAAATATTAAAGAAACCGATGTAATTTTCTATGATGTCAATCCTCGATGAAATATGACTTCTCCTGCAGTATGCCATTTTGGGATCTTAACTGCTTCAGACAGGGCCAATAAAGGAGTATATGAAGATTTGAGTGGACCAGAAATTGAGAAGTTCTTACAAGAAGTTCTAATTACTCCATGGAAAATATTTCGTAAGTTAGTTCCCGATGTAAAAGAAGATATTGAAAATTCTATTGTTGATTTAATAGATAATAAGATGTGTAGTGTGGTGATAACCACAGGAGGGACTGGTCCAGCGGCCAGAGATGTTACTCCTGAAGCAACTTTATCCATTTGCGAGAGAATATTACCTGGGTTTGGAGAGGAAATGAGAAGAATATCATTAGAATATGTCCCCACTGCATTACTTTCGAGGCAAATTGCTGGAATAAGGGGTAAATGTTTGGTCATTAATTTGCCAGGTTCACCGCGTTCGATAAGGGAAATACTAGAAAAGATTTTTTCTAGTATTCCCTACTGCATAGATTTGATTGACGGACCTTACATAGATACTAATCCTAAAATAATAAAATCTTTCAGACCTAAAAAATAATTAAGAGTAGTTAGCAATGAAAATAATGAATGAAATAGTAGCGATAATTTTTGGTCTATTTTTTATTAATATTGGCATTCAACATTTTCTTGATCCACAATGGTTTGAACCAATAGTTCCTTTAATACTTGGTGATTCAAGATTTTGGGTCTATTTCAGTGGTTTTTTTGAGATAATATTCGGCATTATGATGTTAATAAAGCCACTAAGGAGATATGGATCTTTAGGAATAAGTATTATGCTTATTGTATTATATTGGGCTAATCTTAATATGTGGATTAATGATATTCCAATAGGTGGCACTAGATTTAATTTATTTGAACACATATTAAGATTTATTATGCAAATTTTATTGATTTTAATATCTCTTTATATTGGAAAATGGCCACCTTTCAGTAAAGATATTTCGATAGAAAAATAATAAAAAAAGACAATAGTACAGGAATAGTTCATGAGATATATGCCATCCGGACAACATGGTAAAAATCAAGAATGACCACATAGAAGTCTCAAGATGTAATGATGAACTTAGAGAAATTACAGTGAAATTAGATTTTACCCCAAATGCATTATCATCAATTCTCTACAGCCAAGGCAATACTACTATCCTTGCATGTGTAACAAAAGCCCCCTCTTTACCGAGGTGGTTTCCAAGAGATTCTAGTAAAGGATGGGTCCATGCGGAGTATTCACTATTGCCAGGTTCGACAGATACAAGATTTAGAAGAGAAAGAAATGGAGCAAAAGGAAGAACCCAAGAGATTGAGAGGTTAATTGCCAGGTCTCTGAGAGGTTCGATTGATTTGAGTGAATTGGGACCTATTGCTTTGACAATAGATTGTGATGTATTAAATGCTGATGGAGGGACAAGATGTGCATCCATAACAGCTGCATGTATCGCAATGAGAGTTGCAGTAAGGAGACTTATTGCAAAAGGAGAATGTTTGCCTGAAGATTTAAGGGGTACCAGAGATGAAATAAAAAACGGATGGGTTGCTCCTTCTTTAAGTGATGAAGAAAGAAAAAAGCATGAGTATAGAGTCATGCCTAATGATGTAGCTGCACTCAGCGTAGGGCTACTAGAAGGAGAGGTTTGGACTGATTTAGATTATATCTTAGATAGTAATGCTGATGTAGATATGAATGTGGTTATGACAAGTGATGGTAAATTTGTAGAAGTCCAAGGTACGGGAGAAGAATCTACTTACTCAAGAGAGCAATTAGACATGTTATTGAATTCTGCGACTAAAGGGATATCAGAACTTCATAATTTACAAAAGGAAATTATAACTTCTATAAATTAAATCGAAATGGTGGGACTGGCCGGACTTGAACCGGCGGCCTCCGCATCTTCAGTGCGGCGCTCTCCCTACTGAGCTACAGTCCCTTAATGGTGTGCAATTGTAGATATGACTTCAAGTCTTCCAAAGAAGTTTCAAAAAAGGTCATCTTCATCTTCATCTTCATCTTCAAAGGCGATCATTTTAGATTCTTTGGATTTGGAAACTTTGACAGATGTTTTCTCTTCTGAAATTGATTTAGAAGTTTTAGAATCAGTAATCTGTTCATCTTTCGATTCTGGATTTTCATGAATTGGACTTGTGGGTGCTGACATCATCACTCTATCATCTCTCGCACGTATCTCTAGAAGTCTTTGTCTAGCTTTATCATAATGCTGTAACATGTACATTGCGTCGTGTTCAAGTAAAGGAGAATCTGATATTATTGTGATATCCATCCAGTCTCCTTCTTCTGCTAAGTATTCTGCAAATGGTTCAAATTTTAAATCAGATTTCTTAATTTGAGTATAATGTAATGCATTACCCATTCTGTGTTCTACACCTGCAAAATGACAATAAAATTTTGATCCACCGTATGATTCCCTTACACTATCAAATAACTCGGCATAATCTTCACTGGTCCTCATCATACCATGGCCTCTTGCGTGTATATGTGCCATATTCAATACAGGAACAGTGCCATCAACATGGTTACAAACCTCTAAAACTTCTTCAACAGTACCCCAAAGTTCCTGCCTTCCTGATGTTTCAACGCCAACTAGAGATGGTTCTGCCTCATGCACCCAAGGAAAGGCTGAATATTCTTCTTCCTCTTCTTCTACTCCCCAAATATTACGTACCCTGTCTACAACTCCTGCAAATATATTGATTAGTTCCTCATTGGCTTTCGGGCCCGGTTCAAAATCTCCATATGGCCCTACATGATAGGTTAAATGCCTTGCATTGACTAATTTTCCGGCCTGCATACTCGCTTCCATCTTAGATAAGGTCCTATTTCTCTCCCTTTTACTACCTAGTAACTCAGCATAATAAGGGCCATGCATATTCATCTCAAAATCAGATTTCCACGACAGGATTCCAGCTTGCCAATATTGGTCAAAGTGATGTGGTTGGACTGTCCTTACTGTTTGGACTTCCATTGCATCTAAACCCAATACTGTGATGTCGTCCATGCCCTCTACGATTGTCCTTCCCTTGCATGATAGTGGTACTCCTGCAGGGCCTAATTTTAGTGACATGATGTAGTACTCCGAGTCAGCGGAACTGCCTCCCCTTCAAAAGGGGTCTTCCGAAATGAGTAAATAAAGTTAGGTAAATTGATTTTTACGATAATTTACATGAGAGGCTGCATGTAATATATCGTCCTTGTTTGAATTAATGAGTGATAAGCCATTGATGAAATTAGCAAGCCAAGAATAATATGTCAACTCTACTTTCAATTTTACAGATATTTCACCTGACGAATGGGCAATTCGAGCAATATTTTTCCTATCGTCATATGTACAAACAATAGGTACAAGGCCTTTAAGCCTTATCTTAGATAACAACAATTGATTTGAAGTATTTTCTAATTTTGAAATTAAATCTAGTGCTTCAGTTGTAAAAAATAAAATATGGATTTGACGAATACGATTAATTATAGCACCCCACATCTCCGATAATTGATCAATATTCGCAGGTACATCTACCACCATTACAGTTTTTGTACCTTCTAGTTCTCCAAAAATCATTGACGCCCCCCACGCATTAGAAGGAGAGCTTCCTTGTAGTACCATAGTTGAAGAGTTTACTAACCAATGCTTATTTTGAAGGAGATTTCGCCAATTTATATTTCCATAATTAAAATTACTGAAAAGTTCATTTTTTTGTGAGGATATTATATTTACTCTAGCACCCATATCAATAGCGAAATCTGTTACCAAAGAGCCTGCATCCGATTCTTCTGGATGCCTAAAATTGACAATAGAAAAATGAGCAGACATGAGTATACGAAGAGTGCTTTAGTCAAGGACTTATCTCATTCTAATTTCCATCTTAATAACGCTATAGCTCCTCCAAAACTAGATAGTTGTTCGCCGAAATCATGATCTGACGAAGATTGTATTACCTCTCCTTTTGATTTTTTAACATCTTTAATTATGGATGACCAAACAGAGTTATTATCATTATCCTCGCTCCTTAATATGGAAGCCAAGATAACTAGTTTTTCTATTGCTCCTTGTTTTGCTGCTTCTACAATTTGTTTTTGACCGAAACATACATTACCATTTGTAGATATTCTTTTTAACCCCTCTTCAATAGTTCTTATTTGTATTATCAATTCATTTTTACCAATTATGGAATCAGCTAATCCACCTGTTAAAATTTCATTGGCTGCAGAACGTCCTCCGATTGACGAAGGAGAATTTATAATCTCATTTTTAGCGCCTAAATTCCTAATAATTTTTTCAAAAGTATCTCTTGCTAGACCTGGTCCACAAATTATCAAAGGTATATTTTCTTTGAATAGTAAAATTACTTCTTGGGCTGTTTTAGAGAAAAAATTATCCCTTAGACTGGTAGTATCTGAGTACCTCTTTCCTCCGCCCCTCATTGAAAATTGAGAGATGTCCCTCATCCCGTATTGAGTTATTTCAAATATTAAAATTTCATCATTTTCAACAACTATTAAGCCCGATTTAACAGTCTTTCCTAAGGAGAATGATTTTTCTAGAAGAGCAATATCTATTTGAGATAATCCTCCTTCTCTTGATATCTCAATTTCACTTCCTGAAATTATAATATGGGTATGGTGATTTCCGATATCTATCTTAGCATCTGAAATAACCCCATGGACACGTAAATTTTCGGTAAAAGAATGGAAAGAGGAGGATTGGACCTCTAGGACTATCCACATTGGCTTTCTTTCAGCTCCCTTTGCTCTGCTATTTTCTTGAGTTCCAGTTGTAGAATCGCGGCGATGAGATAACATTCCAACAAACGAACCACGTGAACATATCTGAGATAATGTCCACAAATCATCATCATCATCTATTTTAACTCTAAATCCTTCATCTAGATTAGTAATTTTTCGCACTTGATCACACTCATCCAAACACACCAGTGAGATGGCCATTTTCATCCATGTCCATATTTGAAGCAGCGGGCCTTCTTGGCAGGCCAGGCATTGTCATCATCGAACCACAAACGGCTACGATAAATCCGGCACCAGCATTAATTCTAAGTTCCCTTATTGGCATATTGAAGCCCGAGGGGGCCCCTAATATTTTTTTATCATGGCTAAAGGAATATTGATTTTTAGCCATACAAACAGGGAGTGTGTTTTTGCCCCATTTTTTTATGGTTTCTAACGTACGTAAAGCATCTGTACTGAAATCTACTGATTGGGCTCCGTAAATGTTTGTTGCAATCTTCAAAATAGTTTGTTCGACTTCTGTCCCTGGGTCTACAATTGGACAAAATGGTTTTTTATTTTTGATATGCTTTTTGCATGCATCCACCACAGCACTCGCTAATTCAATAGCTCCTTCTCCTCCTTTTTCATGACCTTCAAATATAACAACATCTACTGCTCCGAATTCTTTGGCCTCTTCTTTTATAGCATTTATCTCGGCGACAGTATCTGATGAAAATTTATTTATTGATACTACTACGGGAATCTCAGTAGTGGCTAAGTTTAAGATATGGCGTCTTAAATTTGAAGATGCGCCTCGGCGTACTGCATCTATATTTTCTAATTCAATTTCTTCTTTAGATGGACGGGCTCCTCCCTCTGTTGAAAATCCCCCTCCATGAAGTTTCATACTTCTAATTGTAACATTTAAAACTATACAAGATGGTACAATTCCCGATGCAGCTGATTTAATATGTAATGCTTTTTGTGCACCCATTTCAGCCCCAAAACCTGCTTCAGTGACTACATAATCAGAACACGAGAGTGCTATTTTATCTGCTATCACAGAAGAGTTGCCATGTGCTATATTTGCAAAAGGACCACAATGAACGAATGCAGGATTTCCTTCCAAAGTTTGAACCAAATTTGGCAGAAATGCTTCTCTCAAAAGGAGTGCCATTGCTCCTGCTGCTTCGATATCTTCAGCAGTAACTGGTTGCCCTTGATTATTTTCTGCAACTATTATTTGGCCAAGTCTTGCTCTTAAATCACTATAGTCAGATGCAAGTGATAGTATTGCCATTACTTCACTTGCAGCGGTTATATCAAATCTATCCGTGCGATCTAAACCATTTGAAGCGCCGCCCAAACCTATTGTTATCTCTCTTAAACTCCTATCATTCATATCGACAACTCTAGGCCAAAATATCCTATTTGTATTTATATCCAGATTATTTCCGCGGTGGAGGCAGTTATCTAAAATTGCAGAACATAAGTTATGAGCTGATGTAATTGCATGTAAATCTCCAGTAAAATGTAAATTAATTTGTTCCATTGGTAGAACTTGAGAAAACCCTCCACCAGCAGCTCCACCTTTTATCCCAAATACCGGGCCAAGTGAAGGTTCGCGAATTACACAACATGCATTGTACCCTTGAAGATTCAAACCTTGATTAAGACCAATTGTTGTAACAGTCTTGCCCTCGCCAAAAGGAGTTGGGTTAACGCTAGTTACCAATATCAATGAACCATTGGTATTTTTACTTTTATTTTTCAAAGATTCCCATGAAACTTTTGCTACATTTGAACCGTGCATAATCAGGTCACTACGAGATAATCCAAGTTGTTTTGCTATGTTTTCAATATGAATCGGATTTGCCGCTCTGGCAATGTCTATGTCACTATCCATTGACGCATCGAAATACTCATGAGGTTTGAAACCTTCATTGCTAATAGCACCTAGGAGGGGTTATGAAGGTGCCCGAATACTGGGGAGTTGTTGGATTTCCTGTGGAGCATTCTTTAACTCCAAAGCTATTCAATATTGTTGGAGAATATATGGGCATTGAGAGTCCAGAAACTATTTTTATTGAAGCCCGAAATATAGAAGAATTAACAATGAAAATAGAACATTTAAGTGGTACTTTTTGGCTTTCAGTTACATCACCATTAAAGCACTTATTGTATAAAAAATTTGAAATTGAATATGATAATGAAATACAAGCAATAAATCAAATAACAAATATTGGAGGAGAATTTAGAGGAATTAATACGGATGGTTTAGGATTTATTGAGGCCATAAAATATTATGGAATTGAAATAAATGAGTCGATATTAAAAATGAAGGGAGGAGGTTCGACGGCGCGATCAATTGCATACCATTGGACGAAGAATGGTGGAAAAATAATTATTGTAAAGGGACGAAGGGAACTTGCCTTGGGACCTTGGAGTGAATCGATAATTAGTAATGATGAATCTGATATATCAATAAATTTTGATTCAATTCCTGGAACTAATAATAATGGAGATATCCTATCAAAGGAATTTACTACAATATCATACAATAGAGATTATTATAAGGAAGATTTTGCTATAATAATGCTTGTAGCTCAACATTTAGAGGCATGGAAGATTTTTTTCTTAACCGAAAATATAGGAAATTTTCCTTCCATAGAATATGTATTAAATAAATTATAATCTAAAGTGGCATATTATCATGCTTCTTTGAAGGAGACCATTCTTTTTTTGACAATAGGGGACGAAGAGCTTTAATTAGATTTTTTCTAGTCATTTCTGGCTCTATTACATCATCAATCCATCCTTTTTTTGCTGCAGCATAAGGATCATCAAATTTTTCATTATATTTATTTAATAATTTTATATATTTTTTATGATGATTTTCTGAATTAAATAATTCTTTTCTATGAATTATATTAACTGCGTCCTTAGACTTCATTACAGTAATTTGCCCGGATGGCCAGCAAATATTATAGTCAGAATTTAGCTGTTTGCATCCCATAGCCATATATGCCCCCCCATATGCTTTCCCAATCACTACTGATAATTTTGGTACTGTTGCTTCAGAATATGCAAAAAGTAATTTCGCGCCGGCCTTAATTGTTCCACCGAATTCATGAGCCACCTCAGGTAGGAAACCGGGTGAATCTATTAATGTAACAATAGGAATATTAAAACAGTCACAGGTACGGATAAATCTGGCTGCTTTAACTGAAGATTTTATGTCTAGACGGCCCTCTAATACAGAAGCCTGGTTTGCAATTATCCCAATAGAGATACCATCCAAACGTGCCAATCCAACCACAATGTTACTTGCATAATCCGAAAATAATTCTAAAAATGTTTTTTTATCAACAATTATCTTTATTATATCCCTTACATCGTATGTCTTTTCTTGTCCATAAAGTAAAATTTTATTAATTTCATCACAATTCCTATTCCAAATATCATCATTCTTCAATACTGGTGATTTAGAGAGCATATTATCGGGGAAGTAAGATAATAAATCAGAGGCTAATTCAAGTGCAGAAGTATCATCTTCTGCAATCAAACAGGCAACTCCGCTTCTACTAAAATGACTAGTTGCATGTTCTGAAAAATCTTCTATTTCCTCCTTTAGATTATAATCAAAATGATTATTTTCACTGGATAAAGTCATATTTCCATTTACAGAATTCAGTATTACAAAGTCTGATAGGCCGACGGCCAATGCACTTACTCCTGTTACTTTACCCATAATAATTGAAATCAAAGGTATTCTACCAGAACATGCAACCATCAAATTAAGTATTTCTCCAGAAGGACCCAGAGAAGATATTCCTTCTTCTGGTCTTTCTCCGTTACCGTCCCATATTGCTATTACAGGAAGGAGGGTTTTTTCGGCAAATTCAAGTATTTTAACTATTTTTCTAGCATGCATCTCACCAATTGAGCCTTCAAATACTGAGGAATCTTGAGAAAAACAAACTACCCTTCGGCCATCTATCATACCGTATCCAGCTACCACCCCATCACCTAAAGGTCGGTGTAGATGTAAATTATTAATTGCTGAACGGTGGTTCACAAAGGCATCTACTTCAACGAATGTTTTTTCATCAAGAATGTTGATGATTCTTTCTCTTGATGTTTGTTGCCCTGATGATCTTATATTTTCTAATCTTTTTCTATCTCCAGGATTATTGGCATCAAATCTCATGGCGTCTAAATTCTCTTCATTAGAAAGTCCCGCCATATGCCTCGGAGGCATAGCAGGTTCATCATTAAAACGGTTAAAATCTTAGTCTAGAGAGAATGAGGGATTTTCTCCAACAAGGTCTAATATCCATTTATTTTTCACAGACTCTCTGTCCTTGCCTGTTGATAGTAAATAGTGTAATTTTACCAGAGCTGAACCTGGGGGGCAATAAGATTTATGACCTAATATTCCAATTTCTTGTTGTTGACGTCCTTTTGAATATACATCCATATTTACTGGTCCATGCACAGTTTGTGCAACTACTACTGCTATTCCTCCTTGATTACAGTAATCTTCCAAAGTAGTTCTAAGTTTGATATTTTCTATACTATCGTCTTCTGGATCAGAAATAGGCAAATGGCCTAAACCAGTACCATGGAATAACAAAGCGTTAAAATTTAATTTTATTGCTGATTGGACAAGAGAGGTTTGTAAATGAGGACCTGCAATAAATTCTGCAATTTTTATTTGTTCGTCGAATAAGTTTGGTTTGGATGACTCGAATCTTGCTTCAAAGGGTTCAAAATCACTCATTTTAATTGTTATTTCTTTTTTATTGACCATAATATATGCTAAAGGATCTTGGTTAATTGATTGAAAAGCATCTCTCCTTGAAGAATGAAATTTTCTACTTGCACAACCAGGTAGGACCACACAATTACCGTCTGAGGATTTTGCATGTAAGATAACAACAGATGTATCTCGGTACCCAGAAGGCTGTGGGCCATTTGCAGCCCACATAACAGAGGCGATGATATTCTCTGCTGCATCTGATGACCCTCTGTCAGGAGAACGTTGTGAACCAGTCAGAACAATTCTACCCGGAGGCCTCTCACCGTTGCCAGACCATCCGTATGCCATTGCCGCGGCGGAAAGATGGAGCGTATCTGTTCCATGAGTTATGACAATACCTTTTGCACCATCAGAAAACGCTTTTTCGGTTGCCTTTAACATTTTATTCCAATGCCTTGGACGCAGATCATCCGACCACATGTTACCTAATTTTAAGACTTTTATTCGTGCAATTCCTTTTAATTCAGGAATAGAATTTAGAAGATCGTTTGGCTCGAAAGTAGCTGAGACCGCACCAGTCCTATAATCTACTTTACTAGCAATAGTTCCACCAGTATGAATTAAATATATTAATGGTAATGTTTTATCTTGAATATGATCATCATCATTAACTAACTTCATTTCAGAAGATTTAGATAAGATTTCAAATGATTTGACATAGGACTCTGGAAATGAAATATTGTATCCATTTTGTAGTTTAATTGTTAGAAGATTTGGCCCTGAATTTGGCAGTACTATTCCCTTGTAAACACCATCTCCAGCCCATGTTTTTACAATTAGTTGAACAGAAGTTCCCAGTTCCGGCCAATCAGTCATTGGATGTCGGCTATGTACCTACTCCATGAACAACTCGTAGGAAATACTACTAATTGATTAAAAATAATTATTTTTTAAATCAGTTTATGTGGTGCCGGGAGCGGGACTTGAACCCGCGACCTTCGGATGTCTCAGACATACTAAGGGGCTATGTTACGCTCATCATCAGATTTGCTAGAGAGTTTTCTCTAGTAAAAAATACCCTATGAGTCCGACGCGCTACCAACTACGCCACCCCGGCGATATGATGGCCACTCAAAAACACCATTTGAGCGTTCGCCCCGAGTAGGTGAAAATAATTACTACTCTAGCATAGGGTTGATGTGTTAGTTATCTCCGCATCAAGATGAAAAGTATGGTAGATATAGACTCTGCACTTCGTGCCAGCGCTTATTCCGGAAAGAGAAATAAACGCGGTGAAGGTGAAAATAAAGATTCATCAAAGAAAGGATTGGAACCATTTGACCCTCGAGTTCATGCAACAAAGGAAGTAGCAGATGCTTTTTCTATGTGGCTTGTAATCATTTATGGATTTATGATTGCATTTGTGATGAGATATCTTTTCATGCCGACCCAAGAATCCATGGAAGGAATAATATGGCTTCTACCTGTTATGTTGACAGCAACAGTACCCTCTCTTCACAAGATACTAATACCAAATAAATACAGTGAACTATACACAAGAGGTAATTGGTTTAGGAGTAGTTTTCTATTTCTTTTTTCTTGGTTGGCTCTTTCATTTTTACTTCTTAACCCTCCTTTAGCAGATATTGCCCCCCCTACCTTGGCTTCAGGAATAGACATAGAAAATATTGATGATAGTGCAATAATTGGTTACTCATGGGATGATGATATCTATCAAATAAATCTGAGAGAAGATACTGCGAATATTGTTTTTGGTATGGCGGTAAGAGATAATGTTGACGCAGAGAATGCTAAAATCTTAGTTACTTTAAATCATAATTCCCTTAGTGAGCCGATTATTTTAGCCAATGGTACTGTTATTCTACAAATAGAAGCCATAGATAAGTTCAATTCTGTTGAAAATTGGACTAGAGGAGAGGCGACAAATATCAAAAAAGAAAATACAGGATTTCCCAAAGTTGCATCAAATACTAAAGATATTGGCATGGCATGGAATTTAGCTGAACAAATGAATAAAGATAATGTTAATTTAGGAGAATATGAAATTTTTATAGAAATAATGGAAGATGAAGATCATGTTGAACCTTTTGGAGTCAATACGTGGTCGAAGACTATTACGTTGAAATTAATTCAGACAGAGAGTATGTAACTAAAATATTGAACAAATTTTAGCAGTCATGGCATCTAGTTGTAGAGATTCCCCTCCTCCTTCAACCATCCTAAAATCGGTCTCAGCCATAATCTCTGTTATTGCTAGCTTTTGAACTTCATCTAAGAACGATACTGTACTCAATTCACGATGTAATTGATTCACAAAATCAGTTCCTGCAAGGCCAAAATTATTTAAAATATCTCTCAATCTTCTTCGAGCAGGTTGGAAACCATCTTCTTTACAAGATAAGAAAAAACGATGTAGTTGTTCAGGAGGTGCGGTCGCCGTAGTCTCATAAACTAAATCTCTGGTGACATTTGAATCTAAAGATGCAGCTACTTGTAGTGAAGTTATGGCTTTTCTTAGATCACCTAAGCTTACTTTTGCTATAGCATCTGCAGCTTGTTCTTCAATTTTTATACCCTCATTATTTGCAACGACTGAGATTCTTTCCAATATTTGTTCTTTGTCTAAGGGGCGAAATCTGAATACTGCGCATCTTGACTGGATAGGTTCAATAATTTTTGAAGAATAATTACATGATAATATGAATCTACATGTTTCTGAATTCTGTTCCATAATCCTACGTAAGGCACCTTGGGCATCTGGCGTTAGGGCATCTGCTTCATCAAGAAAAATCACCTTGAATGTTGTACCTGGACTTGGGGCAGTTCTAGCAAATTGTTTTACTTTTGTTCTTATTGATTCTAATTTCCTTTCATCACTAGCATTCATTTCTAGAATATTTCGACGAAAGTCTGTACCAAAAACATCTCTGGTTAGCGCCAATGCAGCAGTAGTTTTACCAGTACCCGGTGGCCCTGCAAATAAAAGATGAGGGAAGGTTTTCTTTGAGGAATATGCAGTTAATCTCGCAACTACAGCCTGTTGGCCCTTAATCTCGGACACAGTACTAGGGCGATATCTTTCGACCCATAATTCACTCATGTTAATTTTCCCTCACTATAAAATATTTTAATCAAATTTTCTTTAATATTCCTCGTCTTTATTTGGAAAATCTGAATTTCTTACATCTTTTATGTATGACTTAACTGAAGAGTCTATGATTGTGCCTAAATCTGCATATCGGCGAAGAAAACGGGGGCTGAAGTCTTTAGTTATACCAAGCATGTCATGTAAAACCAAAACTTGACCATCACATTCTACCCCTGCCCCAATTCCTATAGTAGGTATACTCAGTTGTTTGGTAACTTTCTCAGCTAAATCTGCAGGAATTTTTTCAAATACGATTGAAAAACATCCGGCCTCTTCCAATGCTTTCGCATCGGCTAATAACCTGGATGCTTCTAAATCTTCTTTGGCCCTCACAGTATATGTCCCAAATTTGTATATTGACTGTGGAGTTAATCCTAAATGGCCCATCACTGGGATTCCAGCAGTCATTATTCTCTTTACTGAATCTAATATTTCAGTGCCTCCTTCTAGCTTTACAGCATGCCCTCCTGTTTCTTTCATAATTCTTATTGCAGAGTCTAAAGCATTTTTTGAATCACCTTGATAAGTCCCAAATGGCATATCAACAACGACAAGTGCTCTATCAACTGCCTTTACTACACACTGTGCATGATATATCATATGATCAAGAGTTATTGGAACTGTTGTATCATTTCCTGCCATAACATTCGATGCAGAATCACCAACCAAAATAACATCTATTCCTGCCCCATCTACAAGACGTGCTAAAGAATAGTCATAAGATGTTAGCATTGTTATTTTTTCACCTACCTGCTTCATTTCTTGAAGAGTATGGGTAGTTACTTTTTTTGCTCGACTCGCTATTGTCATGACTGCTCGAATAGATGCTAGGAGGTTGATGACTTCAACTACGCGCTTATATCTCTAATCCTGAAATGTAGTTTCTTCAACATAAGACAAGAATTCGTCAATATCAATTATTCCATTATCGTCTTCATCTGCTTTGTGAAAATATTCCCTCAAAATAGTGAATTTTTGTTCATCATCAGGATCAAAATATCCTAGTGCAGACATTGCCGCAATGAACTCATTAAGATTTAGGTGATTTGTACCTTCTGTATCAGCAGCATGGAATGCAGCCCATCTTCGGCGATGTTCAACTTCATCTGGATTTACAAGCATCAAACGGAATGTATCCCAAGGAGTTATTTCCTCTTTGACAAATCTCTTACCGTAAAACTGGTAAATTATTATGCCAATTATTATTGCTGAAGCACCCCCTATAACTGCTTTCATTCCCATTGCATAAATTAATATTAAACCACCTAATATACCAAAAATTTGTATGAAGGGGAAAAATGGTGATCTCCAAGCAGGATCATACCAATGAGATTTTGCAGATGTCCTCAAAACTAAAAC
>CEWO01031861.1_pt1 | contig 17530 bp, 17 predicted proteins | sample 361561 | NCBI WGS metagenome assembly CEWO01 (sample SAMEA2623627, study PRJEB7988) | marine metagenome | isolation source: saline water (ENVO:00002010), including
ACAAGAAAATTTAGAGCAATTGCTTCTGTTGGGATGTATGTACCAGGAGGAAAGGCCTCTTATCCATCAACTGTTTTGATGGGTGCAGCGCCTGCACTAGCTTGTGGAATCAAGAATATTTGTCTCACAACTCCGTGTCTAAATGGTATTCCGAATGAACTTACTTTAGCTGCTGCACGCGTAGCTGGTATAGAAAAAGTATACAAAATTGGAGGAGCACAAGCCGTAGCCGCACTAGCAATTGGTACAAATCAAGTATCTAAAGTAGACAAAATAGTAGGGCCCGGAAATGTGTATGTTGCTGAGGCTAAAAAGCAATTATTCGGGGAAGTTGGAATTGATTCCATAGCAGGACCATCAGAAATCGTCATTCTTGCTGATGAAACTTGTAACCCTGAGACTGTCGCATGGGATTTAATGGCTCAATCTGAACATGACCCAGATGCTTCTTCAGTCTTAATCTCTAATTCAACTAACTTTATCAATAAAGTTCAAGACGTAATAGATGAAGAAATAGATTCCTTACAACGGTCTTCAATTATCAAGGAATCTTTAGAATCAAATGGATTATTTATCCTAATACAAGATTTAAATGAGGCAACAAGTATCATTAATATGCTGGCACCAGAGCACCTTCATCTTGCTTTTAATCATAGCAACTATGATGGAGAGAACGATTTAGTCGCAGGGCTGGTAATGAAGGGCGAAGACTCTGCAAACTCACTTTCGGACTATGTTCTTGGACCAAGTCATATCTTACCTACAAATTCATCCTCTAGATTTAGCTCACCTTTGTCTGTTGAAGATTTTTTAGTTAGTTATAGTTTTATATCGCTTGATAAGGAGCGAAATCCTGAATTGTATAGTCAATATGTTCACCACACTTCCAGAATTGCCAGAGCAGAGGGACTTACGGCTCACGCAATCGCTGCAGAGAAAAGAATTAAAAGTTAATTTGTTTTCTCGGCTGTAAATATAAGGTTTAAAAAATTGCTCTCCCTTTGAATGGATAGTTCTATTTGATCTCCTGGCTTAGATCTAGCAAAAGTTTTATAGAGATTGTCATAAGTAGGATCATTATTGTTGATCGATATTAAGACATCGTCTTTTTTTAGACCTCCTTTATCAGCAGGTCCACCTTTTACCACACTAGAAATACTTAATTTACCTTGTCGCATAAGGTCTTGACGATCTATGCTAAATCCCAACCATCCGCGTCTAACTTCGCCATATCGAATTAGATCACTTATTATTTCTAGTGCATTGGTAGAAGGAATAGCCAAACCAATTCCTTCAGAACCACCACTTGTTGATCTAATTAAAGTATTGATGCCAATTAATCTGCCATTAGTGTCAATTAATGCACCACCTGAATTACCTTTATTTATAGAAGCATCCGTTTGAATATAGTTTGAATAAGGGTTATCAAATTCTCGCCCAGTTGCACTTATTATTCCCATACTTACAGATTGTCCTAATCCATAAGGATTACCTATGGCTAATACGATATCTCCAATTTTTACCTTATCTGAATCTTCGATTTCTATAGATGGGAATGGACTTTCAGTATTTTGAACTTTTAATACAGCAAGATCAGTTCCTTTATCGATTCCAACAAGCTTAGCCTCTAATCTTCTCCCATCAAGCAATTCAACCGTGACTCTTAAGGTTTTATCTCCTATGACGTGTTGATTTGTTAAAATATAACCATCTGAGCTTAAAATTACACCAGACCCAAGACTGGTTTTAATCTTATTGTTTCTATTATCAAAAATAGAATTTAGTCTCTCTGATCTTCTCTCAGAAACGCTGTTAATTATCTGTTCGCTATAAATATTTACTACAGATGAAGATGCTCTTTCAATAGCCTGATTATATGAATGATTGATGGAAGTATTGTCTTTTTCTAGATTATTAACCTTTAAAGGAAAGAAAATATAGGCAATGAAAAGACCAAAAGCTACTCCCAATAGAGCAAAAAAAACAAACTTAAAAATATTTTTAGTTTTATTCATATTCTTGATATAAGCTTATTTTACAAACTTTAACTAAAAATAACTCTTAGAGATTATAAATTTATTAAGTTCTAGTTGAATAAGACGGTTGTAAGCATTAAAATGCGCCCGCCTGCGTATTTAGTCAACATAAAATAATCTTAATGAGAACAGAAAGCTATAAAAGAACTGATATTGAAGAGTCTTGGGTATTAATCGATGCCAAGGGCAAAACCCTTGGAAGGCTTGCTTCGCAACTTGCAACTATTCTGTCCGGAAAGAATAAGCCTGAATACACCCCTAATGCGGATATGGGTGATTTTGTTGTAGTAGTCAATGCCAATGAAATCCAGGTCACAGGAAAGAAGTTAGACCAGAAAATGTATTATAGGCACTCCGGTTATCCTGGTGGTATAAAGTCTAAACCTCTAAGAGAGATTATGGAAAATACGGCTGGTGATGCTATCAAGAGTGCAGTTAAAGGGATGTTGCCAAAAAGCAAACTAGGCAGGCAAATGTTCACTAAATTAAAAATTTACAATGATGATCAGCATCCGCATGCTGCTCAAAAACCAGTAACTTTAGATATATAGGAAAGAATAAATTGGATCAAATAATCACAGTAGGTAGAAGAAAAACTTCAACAGCAAGAGTCTTTCTACAAAAGGGAACTGGAGAAATTACAGTCAACAAAAAGAAACTCGAAGCTTATTTTGGAAGAGAGGTTGCTCAGATGGTTGTTAAACAACCGTTAGTATCTACTGAACTTACTCAAGGTATAGATATTAAAGCAACAGTTTCAGGTGGAGGAAGTTTTGGACAGGCAGGTGCAATTAGATTAGGTATTGCAAGAGCCCTAGTTGAATATGACGAAACCCTCAAGCCTATATTAAAACAAGAAGGTTTCTTGACAAGAGATTCAAGAAAAGTCGAAAGGAAAAAAGTTGGTCTGAGAAAAGCTAGAAAAAGACCTCAATACTCAAAAAGGTAATATGCAGCCAAAATCTCCTCCTAATCCAGGAAGAAGAAAATTTCTAATAGGCGCTACTTCAGCGGTAGGTGCAGTAGGCATTGCTGGTGCTGCAGTACCTTTTATAAGTGCCTTTAATCCAAGTGCAGCAGCAGAAGCTGCGGGTGCTCCTGCTATAGCAGATATTAGCAAGTTAGCACCTGGAGAGATGATCATAGTTGAATGGAGAGGTACTCCTATATATGTAGTTAAACATTCTGATGAATCGTTAAATGAAATTGATAAAAATTTAGAAAGACTAGCTGATCCTAATTCTGATGTAGAAGTTCAGCCAGCCTATGCCAAAAATAAATATAGATCTAGAAAAACAGGTATATCTGTACTTTCTGCTGTTTGCACGCATCTAGGATGCGCACCTAAATATTATCCTCAATTAGGAGTGGTGGATTTTGATTCTGAATGGCAGGGTGGCTTTTTCTGTCCATGCCATGGATCTAAGTTTGACCTAGCAGGAAGAGTTTACGCAGGAGTTCCTGCACCTGACAATTTGACTGTGCCCCCCCACTATTTTAAGTCCGATGACATTCTAGTTATCGGTGAAGATGGAGATATAGCCTAATGGTCACAAAAATAATGACTTGGTTCGATGATAGATTGCCTTTAACAGCAACTATTGAAAGACACCTCACAAAATATCCCGCCCCAATCAATATGAATATCTGGTACCTTGCCGGTGTTCTTCTTGTGGTTGTATTAGTAATTCAGCTTGCTTCAGGTATCTGGCTCTTAATGAACTATGAACCTACTGCAGAAGGGGCTTTTGCATCTATTCAATATATTATGAGAGATGTAGAGTACGGTTACATAATTAGGTATATGCATACAACTGGAGCATCAGCCTTTTTTGCCCTGATTTTCTTACATATGTTTAGAGGTATGATGTACGGTTCATATCAAAAACCAAGAGAACTTTTGTGGGTATTGGGTTGGATTACTTACCTACTTTTATGCATGCTTGGATTTACAGGTTATGTCCTTCCTTGGGGTCAAATGTCCTTTTGGGCAGCTCAAGTAATAATGTCATTATTTGGTTCTATTCCCTACATCGGTGAAGATTTGCTAACTTGGATTAGAGGAGATTATCTCATTTCAGGTATAACACTTAATAGACTATTTGCATTTCATGTAGTTTTATTGCCTTTGGCATTAATCGCAGTTGTCTTTGTTCACATTTTAGCTCTTCACGAAGTTGGTTCAAATAACCCTGATGGAGTTGATGTTAAGAAGTTTAAAGATGAAGATGGAGTTCCTTTAGATACAAAACCTTTCTTCCCTTATGATATAACTCATGATCTTTATGCTATTGGAGTTTTCTTAATATTCTTTGTGGCCATCATGTTCTTTTATCCTGATGGTGGAGGATACGTTATTGAATACGTAAATTACGAAGCTGCTGATAATCTCAAAACACCAGAGCATATTGTTCCATCGTGGTACTACACTCCTTATTATGCAATGTTGAGGGCTGTTACTTTTCCTCTATTTGGTTTAACAGCTAAATTTTTAGGATTTGTCGTAATGGCTGCAGGAATAGCTATCTTTGTTGCCCTTCCTTGGCTGGATAGAAGTCCAGTTAAATCAATAAAATATAAAGGAAATTATAGTAAATTCTTTTTAGTCCTATTTGTTATAAGCTTTTTTGTATTGGGTTATCTTGGTACTGTTACATCTACTCCAGGCAGGACATTTGCTGCTCAAATCTTTACCATAACTTATTTCTCTTATTTTCTGTTAATGCCTATTTATACTAAATACGAAACCTGCAAACCAGTGCCGGATAGAATCCAATTATCATGAACAAATTATGGTTATGGTTAGGAGCAATTACCTTTGCTTTTTTGATCTCTTACAACGTTAATGCAGCTGGTGGTGCGGCTTGCGGAAGTTATTTATCGGAAGATGGCCTTACCAAAGGCGAGTGTGATACTGCTTATGTAGATGCAAGTGATAAAGCATCTCTGCAAAGAGGAGCTCAAATTTACATGAATTATTGCTTAGGGTGCCACTCATTAAAGTATGCTAGATATAAAAAAGTTTCTGAAGATCTCGAGATTCCTTTAGATATGTTCGAAGAAAATTTAATTTTTGGAGATCAGAAAATAGGTGATTTAATTCAAGTTGGTATGGATCCAAAAGAAGCAAAAGAATGGTTTGGAAATACTCCTCCTGATCTAACCCTTGAAGCTGGTTTAAGGGGTGCCGATTGGGTTTATACTTATCTCAAGAGCTTCTATATCGATGAATCTAGGCCCTTGGGTGTGAATAATAAGGTCTATGAAAATGTTGGAATGCCTCATGTTCTTATAGGTCTTCAAGGAACTCCTAGATCGGTATGCAAGCAGATGCCATTTTTTGCTGAAAATGGTGGAATTAGACAAGATCCTCTAACTGGAGAGCAGATTTTACAAGAACAGTGTGGCTTCCTGGAAGTAGATACGGGAACGGGTCAATTAAGCCCAGAAGAGTTCGATGCAGCAATGCTTGATTTAACAAATTTTCTTGCATACATGACCGATCCAATGAAGATAGAAAGAGAAACTATAGGAACTTATACTCTTTTATATCTATTTATTTTTACAATGCTTAGTTATCTTCTCTACAGAGAATTTAAGAAAGACCTTCACTAATTTCCCTAACGGAGTTTTTATGGTATCACTTAGTAATAGAACATCTATGGCCCTTTTTTCAGATCCTATGGATCACTATAGTCACCGTGTAAGAATCGTTATGGAGGAAAAGGGCGTTACAAGTGAAATTATTGATACAGATACAAACAACCTTAGTTCTGAAATACTAGAAGTCAGTCCTTATGCAGAACTCCCTGTATTGGTTGATAGAGATGTTTGTTTATACGACTCACTCATACTAATGGAATACTTAGATGAAAGATTTCCTCATCCTCCTCTTCTTCCAGTTTATCCAGTGTCGAGAGCTCACATTAGATTATTTATACAAAGAATAGAGAAAGATTGGTGTGGGATATTTGATGAGCTTATAAGTGGTAATCAAACAGAAGCTAAAGCTAAAAAACTCCGTTCAGATCTTAAAGCTCAAATCCTCGGAATGTCTGCAATCTTAAAGGAAAAACCTTATTTCATGTCTGATGAATTTAGTCTAGTCGATTGTTGCATTGCCCCAATCCTTTGGAGATTACCGCTTATAGGCATAGAGCTTCAGAAGGACGCTAAAACAAAACCTATTTATGCTTACATGCAAAGAGTATTTACCAAACCTTGTTTCATCAATAGCCTTTCTGAACTAGAAAGAGATATAAGATCGACATAGGAGCTAAAGAAGTTTTAGACCTTCCTCGGTTATTTTAAAAACATAGGGCTCTCTTTCGACCTCTTTACTCGAGACGTCTATCTTTCCTGTTAAGCCTTTATATTTAAACTGTCTAGAGTTTACGTTCCCATATTTCAACATCATTACCTCGAAAGCATCATATCCAATAGCAAATTCTCTTGTTCTTTTTGAATTTTTAAGAAACTCAGGAATAATGATTGGCATCATGAAAGGAATATCTGAATTGATCGTTCCTGATAGGTCTTTATCAGATGATTTATAAAATGTATTTGTTCTCCAGCTATTTAATATAAAAACTTCCATTTCAATATCAGCTAGATAGTCTAGTGCAGGTTTTAAACTTCTTGCATCATCAAGTCCTACAGAAAAAATGAAACTTTTGATATCGTTTCGTGTTCTTGGTTCGCCTGCAATTGCTATTGATAGTCTTCTAGAGAGTTTTCTAAGTCTTTCTTTACTCCTATTTACCATCAATAGGTCTGAAAACATACTTTGACTGCTTACATTATTTGTATAAGTTCTTTGTTCTGACACTCTCTTGCCTTGCGAGAGCATATATTCATTAATAATCGATGCATCTAAAGTCTCAATTGAGTCTATTACAACTATATTCGTATTAGAAGAGATGTAATCTATTAAATTATCTCTTTCTTTTTTACGAGAAATTAAGAAGCTATTTTCAAAGTTCAATGCTCCAATATCCTTATTTGATACATACAATGTTTTAGATTTAGACAGGATTTGAAGACAAGAGGTGGATTTAAATCCTTCACCAGTTAGACCAATATCAAAGACTATTTTTAAACTTGATACTTCTTTTTGATTGATGCAGTTTCTTGAATCCAAAGGAGTAAGGATTATTTTAGGTTTATAATTAATCTTATTTTTATAAAAAAATAAATTCTCTAAAAAACCTCCAACTTCATCAGGTAATTTAGGACTTCCTTCAATTTTATGAAAGTATAAATTTATTACTTTTGGTAAAGAGTTTGTTTTATAGTTGAGTTCTGGTTTCTGAATGAGCGAATCTAAAGAAATATTTTCAGCAACTTTAGGTATAGATGAGCACCCGCTAATTAAAACAATGAGCAAGATTATAATTTTATTTTTCATTTATTCATGAGTGCAGATTATGGATCTCTTTTCATTGTCTCTACGCCAATTGGTAATCTTGATGATATTACATTAAGGGCAATTGAAGTGCTTAATAAAGTTGAAATTTGTGCAGCTGAGGACACTAGAGTTTCGAAGGTTTTATTCAAAAAATATAATATTGATACTAGAATCACCTCGTACCATAAATTTTCTGAGAAAAGTAAAACTATCTTTTTGGTAAATGAAATCAAATCCGGAAAGGATGTAGCTTTAATCAGTGATGCCGGTACGCCTCTTATCTCTGATCCAGGATATCATTTAGTACAAACTGCTATTGAAGCTGATATTAGAGTCATTCCCATTCCAGGTGTTACTTCTGTCATAGCAGCAGCCAGTGTATCGGGCTTCAGCTTAGAAAATTTTACTTTTTATGGATTTTTTCCTCACAAAGAAAAAGATAAAAAAATTCTCTTAAAAAATATAACCTCCTCTTCTTCAGCTTCAATCGTCTTTGAATCTGGAAGGCGTATTAATAAGTTGTTAAATATACTGAATGAAGGACTGCCTGCAGGAACTAGAATTATGATCGCTAGGGAGATAACAAAACTCCATGAGACTTTTTATAGAGGTGATATTAAGACTGTTACAAGATTAATTAATGAATCTGATTTTGGACTGAAGGGTGAATTTGTAATAGTTATTGAAGGACTCGACCAAATAAGTGATAAAACATTATCTCAGGAAGATAAAAGAATTTTAGATATTCTTGTTAATAAGCTTGATCAGAAATTAGCTTTTGAACTAGGATCTGAAATTTTGAATAAGAAGAGAAATGATATTTATAAAATCAAGATTAAAGACTAGTCTTCTTAAATTTTACTTTTAAATATACAATTAAGAAGAGTCAGCTAGATAATCGCTCAATTTTTGAGAGGAAAGTCCGGGCTCCATTGGGCAAGACGCCAGGTAACTCCTGGGAGGTGTGAATCTACGGATAGTGCAACAGAAAATAAACCGCCTTAAAATTTAAGGTAAGGGTGAAAAGGTGTGGTAAGAGCACACCGCATATGAGGTAACTTTATATGGCTTGGTAAACCCCGTCTGGAGCAAGACCAAATAGAGGTCCTTAAGTCAGTCCTGGCTGGACCAGGGTAGGTTGCTTGAGTCTTGTGGTGACACAAGATCTAGATGAATGATTATCCAAGACAGAACCCGGCTTATAGGCTGACTCACACTTCTTTTCAGGAAATTATTACCACCTTCTATCGCCTATCTCAAAACACTTAATAAACTAGTGTATTTTTCTTTGAATTTTAACTAGTAATTTTAATTAAAGTGTGTAAAAGTGTGTAAAAGTGCAAGATAATGTAGATATCTTGCTATAAATTATATAAAAATGAGTCTAGGTATATATGGTTCCAGTACGCTCACCCTTGATACAAAGGGTAGAATCGTTATCCCTGCTAGATATAGAGAACTTCTTCGTAAGAGCTGTGAAGGTGAAATGATCATCACAAAAGATCCACAATACCCTGCATTGATAATCTATCCAGGTAAATTATGGAAAGAAATCTCGCAGAAATTTGAAGCGCTAGGAGGTCTGAATCAAAAAGTAAGGTCTATTCAATGGAAAATCTTGGGTAATGCCTTGGTTACTGAGTTTGAAGTTGGAGAAAGGATGACTCTTCTTATCCCTCAAATGCTAAGAGACTTTGCTGGTTTGAACTTAAAAGAACAGATAGCTTTAGTTGGGATGGGTTCAAAATTTGAGTTATGGAATCTAGATAATTGGGAAAAAAAACAATCTGGTCTTCAGATTTCAGGTGAAGATTTAATTGAAGATCTTCCAATCAGTTTAGAGGAGATACCATTTTGATCAACGCCACTCATGAAGCGGTAATGGTTGATGAGGTACTAGAGAATCTCATCTTTAAAGAAAATGGAAAATATGTCGATTGTACGTTTGGAGCTGGAGGACACTCATTAGAGATTCTAAAAAAATTAGATAAGAATGGAAGACTCGTTTCTATAGAGAAAGATAAATCTGCTACCTTAAACTTGTCTAGTGATTTCACTGAAGATGGAAGATTCAAATTAGTTCATGATTCATTCTCAAATTTAGATAAGATTTTTGATGCAGAAGAGATAGACGGAATTTTAATTGACCTAGGTATCTCTTCAACACAACTGGATGACCCTAACAGAGGTTTTAGCTTTCAATCTAATGGACCCTTAGACATGAGAATAGATACTTCAAAAGGTTTAACCGCAGCCGAGTGGATCAATACAGCAACAAAAAAAGAAATAGAAGATGTCCTTTGGTTTTTAGGACAAGAAAGGGCTTCAAGAAAGATAGCCTCTAAGATTTGTGAAGTAAGGAAAAAAAGCTCGATAGAGTCTACCAAGGAATTATCAGATCTTATACTTTCCTGTGTTTTCAAGAGATCAAAAAAACATCCTGCCACTAATTCATTTAGGGCTATAAGAATGTTTATAAATCACGAAATAGAAGAACTTCAAAAGGTTTTAGAAGTTTCAAGTTATGTCTTGTGTTGTGGTGGAAGGTTGGCCGTTATTAGCTTTCATTCTATGGAAGATAGAATAGTAAAAAGATTTTTTCAAGGCAAGGATAGAATAAATTCAAATACAAAGTTCCAATACTTCAAAGATAAATTCTTAAAGCCTACCACCAGTGAAATAAAATCTAACCCTAGAAGTAGAAGTGCAATTCTTAGAGTGGCAGAAAAGATATGATTTCAATGAATCAATTATTAGTCTTACTGTTTTTAATGATCTTAACTTTTATCAGCTGTTATGCTGTTATATTTCAGACTTATGAATACAGAAAATCTTTTGCAATATTGGAGGATTTAAAATTAGAAAAAGAAGATCTATCATTCCAATCTAATATTCTTCTAGAAGAGGTTAAATATTTTAAAAATCACATATCCTTAAGAAAATTTGCTTCTGAGAGTTTAGGAATGACTATTCCTAATTCAAAAAATAGCATATATATTTTAAGAGAGTTTAAAAAATGAAAATTTATATTATATTTTTTTTCTTAATCACTTCAGCTTGCTCTCAATATAGTACTTCTTCTAATCAACCTATTAACTTTAAATATTCTAAAGAAATTATTTCTAATTTAGATAGTTTAGAGCCAAAAATTTCTGATCATTTATTTAATACACAACGAGATAGAAAAAAAGAAATATTTTCAAATTCATGGGTATCTTTTATTAAAGCTAACCAAGAATTTAATAATGAAATAGTTGTTGAGATTAAAGAACATCAACCAATTGCTATTTTAAGTAATAATAGATTTCTCACCCAATCCGGAAGAATTATTAGCCCTCAAGATCATATAAAAGATTTAAGACTAATCTCAATTTTAGGTTCTGATGAGGAGCTAAGTTATTTATTAAGCTATGCAAGGCTGATGCAAAATGTTTTGAATTTAAAAGGTGATTATGTAAAAAACTTTAATCATATTGGTTCAAATTTCATAGAAGTAGAGGACAACCAGGGTACTAAGTATAGTTTTACTAAAGGGGATTTCCGGGTTCAGCTCGAGCGTCTCGAGCAATTTATACTGTTCGAGCTGAACTCAGGAAAAATTGATAATAGCAGATATATAGATTTGAGGTATAAAAATGCTATAGCAGTTAGTGATAAAAAAATGGAGAAGAGGATATGAGTAATGTAAGCAGAAACGAAATGCTTGTAGGGGTTGATATAGGAACCTCTAAAGTAGTTGCAATTGTTGCAGAAGCTAGAGGATCTCAGATAGAAATAATAGGATTGGGCACTCATGCTTCTAAAGGATTAAAGAATGGAGTTGTAGTTGACATAGAGTCTACTACTACTGCTATTAAAAAATCTATTGAAGAAGCGGAGAGTATGGCTGGTTGCCATATAGGTTCTTGTTATGTCGGTATTTCTGGAAGTCATATTAGAGGTTTGAACTCGGAGGGAGTAGTCCCGATAAGAGATGGGGAAGTAAAGTTCACTGATGTTGATCGTGTAATAGAAACTGCACAAGCAATGGCTATACCTGCAGATCAAAGGCTTCTTCATGTTCTTCCTAGAGATTACATAATAGATAAACAAGATGGTATAAAAGAGCCACTAGGTATGGCTGGTTCTAGGCTAGAAGCTAAAGTTCATTTAGTAACATGTAGTGAAAATTCTTCTCAAAATATACATAAGTGTATCAGCGCATCAGGATTGGATGTAGAAGCTTTTGTTTTAGAACAGCTTGCTTCCAGTTATTCTGTTCTGACTGAAGATGAAAGGAATCTTGGTGTATGTCTAATAGACATAGGAGGTGGAACAACAGACATTGCAGTTTTTGTTGATGGATCTATATGCTTTACTGATGTGATTCCAATAGCAGGTGATCATGTGACTAATGATATTGCTCAAGCCTTAAGAACACCTCCAACTCAGGCAGAAACTATTAAGCAAAGATATGGATGTGCTGTGAGTTCGATGACAAGGCCTGAAGAAATTATGATGGTTCCTGGAATGGGGGGTAGACCAGAAAGAGAGTTATCTCGTCAGGCTTTAGCTGATGTCTTAGAAAGAAGATATGTAGAAATCTTTAGTATGGCTCAACAAAAACTGAGTTTAAGTGGTTTTGATGAATTAATACCTGCTGGGATCGTTTTAACAGGTGGAGCTTCTAAGATAGAAGGAGCAACAGAATTAGCCGAAGAAATCTTTCATTCTCCAGTCAGAATGGGTTCTCCTCATTCAGTAGAAGGTTTTTCTGAAATAATAAATAATCCTATTTATGCCACATCAGTTGGACTTCTTCTTTATGGTAAAAAACAGATGCAAGAAGATCATTTAAATTATATCCATAGAGATAAAAATATTTTAAACAGAATTTCTAGATGGTTCGGTGGAAATCTATAACAATTAATTAAAAAAGAGGTTGATTATGAGTGAATGGGAAATTATTGAAGAAGTTAAAGGCAATGCTTCTATAAGAGTTATAGGTGTTGGAGGTGGCGGAGGCAATGCGGTTCAACATATGGTGGAATGTGGAATAGAAGGTGCTGAATTTATTTCTATAAACACCGATAAACAAGCATTAGATAAGAATGATGCCAGTACCAAATTAATCCTTGGAATGGAAATCACTGATGGTCTGGGAGCTGGAGCAAACCCCGCAATAGGAAGAGAAGCAGCCCTTGAAGATAGAGATAAACTTCGAGATATGCTTAAAGGTACAGATATGGTGTTCATTACAGCTGGAATGGGCGGAGGAACAGGTACTGGAGCGGCTCCTATAGTGGCTCAAGTTGCAAAGGAACTAGGTATTTTAACTGTAGCAGTAGTAACGAAACCTTTCGAGTTAGAAGGTGCAAAGAGAATGAAAATTGCCCAAGAGGGTATTAAAGAGCTAGTTGAAGAGGTTGACTCGTTAATCACAATACCAAACCAAAAACTCTTAGAAGTCCTTGGAGAAGATTGCAGTATGCTAGAAGCATTCAAGCAAGCTAATGATGTTCTTGGCGGAGCGGTTCGAGGTATATCAGATATTATTATTAGACCAGGTTTGATAAACGTAGATTTTGCTGACGTTAAGACTGTAATGTCCGAGAAAGGTACTGCAATGATGGGTACAGGAACTTCAAGTGGACCTGATAGGGCCAGAATAGCTGCTGAACAGGCTATAGCTAGTAAGCTACTTGAGGATATCAGTCTTAAAGATGCAAAAGGAGTATTAGTAAATATAACAGCAGGTCCAGAACTTTCCTTAGGAGAGATTAAAGCAGTTGGAGATTGCATTAATGAATTTGCTTCTCCTGAGGCTATCATAGTAACTGGAACAGTTTTAGATGAATCTTCCTCAAATGATTTGACAGTAACGGTTATTGCAACGGGTTTAAACTCATCTGTTCAAACAGCTTCTAATAAACCTCAAAGTTTAAGTTCTGTTCACGAAAGGAAACCGCTTCCTTTAAGTGATGCCGCTAAACAACTCTTAGAGAATCCACCTTTGGTTGAGAAAGCTTTAAAAAAAGAAACAGGTAATGATGAATATCTTGATATACCGTCTTTTGTAAGAACCCAGTTAGATTAATTAGGAGATCATGTCTAACAGGATTGTCTATTCTTCTGGAAGAATAGTATTTATCCAATTAATAATTCTTTTAGGATTTTGTGCTCTTATTGGAAGACTAATATATCTTCAAATTTATCAAGATGTATTTCTCAATGATCAGGTTCTTTCTAGATTAGATTCTAATTATTCTCTTTTAGCACCTAGGGGTAGAATCTTAGATAGGAATAATGAGGTTTTAGCTCTAGATGTAAAAGGATACAGCGTTGGTATAGATTTTTCTTTTTTTTTATACGACAAGAAAAATATAGAAGATATTTCAGATATTTTAAATCAAGATTCTCACATTTTACTGAATGATCTTAACAATAAATATTCAGGTTATAAGGAAATCAGTAGAAATATCAATGATGCAAAAAAAGAATCAATTAAAAATCTCAAGATTCCTGGTATTTACTTTAGAGAGAACTTAAGAAGAAGCTATCCAGAAAAAAATATTACTTCTCATGTTGTTGGTTTAACAGATATAGATAGAAAGGGTATTCAAGGGACTGAACTTGTATTTCATAACGAGCTTCTTGGAGAAGAGGGCAGTTTTCAAGGCATAAAGGGTGCAAGAAATAGCAAGCTTTCAGGTAAAAGAGTTGAGGCTAAATCCGGCAAAGATATAAAACTCACTATAGACATAACCATTCAATCAATTGCTTATCATGAACTTGATAAATCTATAAAGAAATATAAAGCAGACGCAGGATCAGTAGTAATTATTGAACCAAAATCTGGAGATATTCTTGCTTTAGTAAATCATCCTTCTTTTGATCCTCTGGATAGAAGATATCTGAAGGATATGTCTAAACTCAGGAACAGAGCAGCAATTGATGTCTTTGAGCCAGGCTCAGTCCTCAAACCCCTAGCTATGTCTGCAATATTAGAATCTGGTAAGGTAAATGAGATACAAACAATCAATACTTCTCCTGGGTGGATAGAGTTTGAAGGTTATAAAACAAGTGATTTTAGAGATTATGGCAAACTTAGTCTTTCAGAAATTATCTCTTATTCGAGTAACGTTGGCATGATTAAACTTTGCCAAGATCAAAATATCGATCATCTCTTAGAATATTACAAAAAATTTGGTATTGGAAGATATCCAACTTCTATCATGCTTCCTGCAAGAGAAGGTTTCCTTCCTAATTCATCTCAAGTCACGTCCAGAGATAAAGTTAGCTCTTGTTATGGTTATGGAATGACATTATCCGCACTGCAGATTGCTCAGGCATACTCTGTATTTGCCAATCAAGGTAACTTCATTGAATTAAATCTATTTAAAGAAAATTCTTTTGATGAACCATTAAATGAAAGAATTATTGATCAAAAAACTAATCAAAAGATAGTAGAAATGCTAGTGCAAACTGTAAATGGAAAAGGTGGGACTGCTTCAAAAGCACGTCTGCTCAATAGGGTTGTTGCTGGTAAGACTGGCACTGCAAAAGAGACAATGGAAGCCGAAACTACTTATACAGGAACATTTGCAGGTTTCGTTCCACATGATAAACCGGAATATTTAGCAGTAGTAGTTTTGCATGGTCTTTCAGGTGAAGATTATTCTGGAGGCAAAGTTTCAGCCCCAACATTTTCTAGCATTATGCAACAAATCTTCTTATCCAAAGATCTTGAGATATAAATGAAGTCTTCTAAATTTCTATCTGAACTCAAAAATTTAAAGCACTTTAAAGATATTGAAATTTCAAGCCTCCATCTAGATAGCCGATCTCTGACTGTAGGAGGTTTATTTTTTGCAATTAAAGGTCATGATACGGATGGCGGCGATTATATAGATTCAGCGATAGAAAACGGAGCAGTCCTGATTGTTTCAGATAATGAAAGAAAAAAAGATGATAAAAATGTAATTTATTTTAAAGATCTAAGGAAGTATATAGGTCTATTTTCATCAAGATTTTATAACAATCCAAGCTCTCAGATAAAAACTATTTGTGTTACTGGAACAAATGGAAAAACAACAACAGTTGAAACTTTATCTTCCATAAGTAATCTCTTAGGTATGAAAAGTGGTTATATGAGTACAATTAGCTCTTCTCTCGATGGCAATCATGTTGAAGAATCAACCTTAACAACCCCTAATCCAATTCACATCAATAGCTTCTTACAAGATGCTATTGAAAATGACATTAAATTAATTGCAATGGAGGCATCGTCACACGGCTTAGATCAGAATAGACTTTCTGGTATAGAAATAGATTACGCCATTCTTACAAGTTTTTCTCAAGATCATTTGGACTATCATGGGAGTTTAGAAAATTATAAAGAAGCTAAAAGAAAACTTTTTTTAGATTTATCACCAATAAATAATATTATTTGTATAGATAGTGACTTTGGAGAAAGCCTCTACAGAGATTTAAAAATTCTAAATAAAAATACGTTTAGCGTTTCCATTAAGAAAGAAGCTGATTTTCAAGCAACTTTTAAAGATTCTGAAATTGGATTGGATGTAAGCCTTAAGGCTCTTAATCAAGAACTACATTTTAAACTAGGGACAATTTCTAGATATCTCGCTTCTAATATAATTTGTTCCCTTGCTGTATTGGCATTGGATGGCAGAAATCTTAAAGACATTGCATCTATTTCAACAGAGATTAAATTACCTCCAGGAAGATTAGAAGCAATACATAAAGATAACAATATAGTTTATATAGATTATGCTCATACTCCAGAGGCACTTGAGTATGCCTTGAGAGAGGTCAAGAGAAGACATAAAGGTTCTATTTGTTGTTTATTTGGATGCGGAGGAGAACGTGATAAACAGAAAAGATCTTTGATGGGAGGGATTGCAGAAAAATACTCTGATAAGTTAATTCTCACAAACGATAACCCAAGAAATGAAGATCAGAACAAAATAATAAACGATATTCTTTCTGGAATAAAACTAAAGAAAGATATATTGATAGAATTAAACAGAGAGAAAGCTATAAAAAAAGCCTTAAAAGATTTTAGGTTTAATGATGAAGAAAATGTTTTATTAATTGCTGGAAAGGGTCATGAATCTTATCAAGAAATAAAAAATGAACGTAATTTCTTTAATGATAAGAATGTAGTGAATGAAATTTTGAAGAAGATATAGATTATGCATTTAAAGCAATTGGCTAATATTGTAAATGGTAAATTGGTAGGCAAATCAATTGATTTTGAGGGGTTTAGTATCGACACCCGGTCAATTAGTAATAATCAAATATATATTGCTCTAATAGGTAAAAATTTTGATGGGCATAGATTTTTGGAAGAAGCACAGTTAAAAGGTGCAGCTGCCGTTATAGTTAATAAATTAGATCAATTAGATATTCCTCAACTCGTTGTAGATGATACCCTCGGTTTTATCAAGGAAGTGGCAAATCACAATAGAACGCAATACGAAGGAAAAATGATTGGTATTACCGGAACCAATGGAAAGACAAGTACAAAACAAATTACATATAGTCTTCTTGATAACAATGGAACCTGCCATAAAACTACAGGAAATATGAATAATCAGATTGGAGTTCCTTTTTCTTTATTGAGTCTAGAAAATCATCACCATTATTCTGTAATTGAGATGGGAACCAGTGAACCAGGTGAAATAGAAGTATTAACTAATCATGTAAGGCCGGATATAGCGGCTATTACCAATGTATCTATGGGTCATTTAGAGGGCCTTACAGATACTGATTGCATTGCTTCAGAAAAAGGAAATATTCTAGATTTTCACACAGATCTTGGAGTTGCTTTCTTACCTAGCGATTCAGATTATCTGGACGAATGGAAAAAAAGTACTAATGCAAAAGATATTCTGACCTTTGGTTTTGATAAATACTCCGATTTTAGAGTTTCAGATATCAATATAAATGTAGAAAATAACCTTACCAACTTTAGATTTTCTTTTGATGGTCAAAATGAAGAGTTAGTAATAAATGGTATAGGGAGTCACAATGCTTTAAATGCAACTCTATCCTCTGGGATTGCTATTTATTGTGGAGAGGGTAT
>CEWO01197864.1_pt1 | contig 17514 bp, 6 predicted proteins | sample 361561 | NCBI WGS metagenome assembly CEWO01 (sample SAMEA2623627, study PRJEB7988) | marine metagenome | isolation source: saline water (ENVO:00002010), including
CCGTGCTTCCTCGGGGGAGATCAAACTCCAAAATTTCCCATGCGAGGCGGAAAAAAAGCCAGACTGGACAGAAATGGCGTAGCAGTAGTCGAAGAACTTGCGGATCTTTGGAGCAACAATGATGGGCTTGTCGTCGGGAGAAGACGAATTCCATACAATGATTCTGGCGCCAAGGGTGTTGGCCAGTTCTTGAATGCGGGGCCCGTCGCAGGTCTGCGGGGTTGTGAGCATGCTAGCCACCACGGGGTAGAATCCTTCGAAGCGAAACATCTGGTGGGCAATCGCCCTGAACAACGCCGTGTCCTTGTCACCGTGAGACTCCCGCGCTACCAACGATAACTTTCGTTTCAATAGGTCGGGGACGTTGTCCTGGCTCTCTGCCTTGACCTGGTTGAACAGAAAGCTCTGTTCAAAAGGCTCGCCAGAAACATCCTTCGGAACCGGAACGCCTGGAGGCCGCAGTTTAGGCATGATGGGCATGAATGTGCCCTCCAAATTGTTGAGGGCGCTGACGATGCTCGGTGTGAGCAAAAAGTCGCTGCCAAAAAGATGTCTCATGCAAGTCTGCATGAACTCTGCGCTGTACCTCTCGCCGACGCTGGAGCAAGCGGGTTCTTGGACACGATCAAGGACAATCAACCCCAGTTCTTGAAGTTTGGGTGTCGTTGCATAACGAATCGTCGCCGTCAGCACCAAGTTTTGATCATCCGGGGTAACGTAAATGGTGGTTTTCGTCCACGAATTCGAGGGCTGTTTCGAACCAGGGCGCACGGCGGCCGTAGACCCAAGGCCCTTGGCGGCCTGCTTGTCCAGGGGTTGAAACGAGAGAGTTGTATTAGCGGAGCCAGTCGATCCATTATTCGTGGTCTGTCCAATGCGGGAGGTCGTGTGCACGTCGATTCGAATGCAACCGGCCTCGTTCTTTGTGTCTGCAGTGCTGATGGAAGATCCAGAGACACTGCGAGGCATGCTGAAGCAGAAGGTCCTCTCGCTGCCTACAAACCCTGGTCGTTCTGCAAAGCCGACAAATGTCCGCTGGAAATCGTTCACGCTGTCAAAGATCAGGCGCTGCGCAAAGACTCCATCGACGAACACAGCGACCCAGTACAAAGCGGATGGATTCTGGTCATCGACTTTGACCCTGACCTTGAACGGAGTGAACGGGAGCTTCTGTGTGTACTTTTCGCCGAATGGGTCTGTGCCCTCCACCTCTTCGTACTTTGTAGACGTGGCATTGAATGTTGATTCGACCTGCAGATTTGTATGAGAGAGAGATCAGGTGTTTTTTGGCAAAACCAATGGGATCAGCTGCAGAAAGAGCAAACCCAAGCCTTTGATTCAGCCACAATCAAGCACAAGGGCCACGCCCTGTGCGATGCCATGCGGAAGGCTATGCAGATTTGCACGAGGACTCTGAGCAGACCGCAGGCAGACGTCGCAAGCAAACAAACGTACCCAGAAGACGCCATGATTGTCAAGATAATCTTTCGCGACGCGATCATCGATCAAGATGTTGGCCTCGACCCGGCGCTTGGGCCACGCTTGTTCGACAATCATGCGCCGCTGCCGGACAGCACACTGCTCAAACCCAGTCAAATCAAAGAGTCTCGTGCGCGTTAATTTTTGATGGAGTTTGCACTGGTACCAAATCAAAAATTGTAATAAACGGGGTTAAGTAATTGAACAAGAATTGTACTGAGTTTAAGGTACGAGACTGGGGAAAACGACAAGGAACAGCAAGCGATGCTATAAATGTACCACTTCAGAGTTGTCACATTTCCCTCGACATGGGCGACATCTGCTCGGAAGCGCGTGCATACTTGAGCAGTGTCACTTCAGGGGTTTGCACCGATTCCAAAGATGTAAAAATCAGGCACCTTGTTCTACTCCAAGAACGGCTTGTTGAGTATGACACTGAGCATGCTCACACCGGTCTGAGCAACTCCCTGCTCACTGCCTTGGAAAATATCATCGACGGTGTCGACACAAGTGCCCCGCGGACAGACCCTCTGACGCCCGTGGCCGAAGAACAAGGTGAGATCGTATACAACTCAGAAGCACCGGACTCTGCCTCCTGGGCGGTGGAAACCGTCACAGACGTATTTTTCAAGGACGTGGTCGGGGCGGATGACGGCATACAGGTCATACGCGAAGCTATCATCCTCCCGACAAAATTTCCGCTGATTTTTGAAAGAGCAAAGGCCAATCCGTGGAAGGGCGCTTTGTTGTATGGCCCACCGGGCACTGGGAAGTCGCTGCTTGCACGAGCGGCAGCGTGCGAGGCTGGCATACCGTTTTTTAACACGTCGTGTGCAGACCTCACCAGCAAGTGGGTCGGGGGAAGCGAGAAACTTGTGCGCGGCCTTTTTGAAAGTGCGCGTCAAAGCGCCCCGTCCATTGTTTTCTTAGACGAGATTGACTCCGTGGCTTCTTCTAGAGAAGGCGAAAAATCCATTGCCGATCAGCGCCTGACAAATCAGCTTCTGGTTGAAATTGACGGCAACGCAAACAAAAAAAGAAGCGTCTTTGTGCTTGCCGCAACCAACTTGCCGTGGAACCTGGTAATCATAAACTTAACAAAACTTGCGTGCCTGCTATTTTGAGATGAAACTGTGCAAAAAGTTTGACCTGTGCAAGTGACTGGCAGGACGCAGCGGTCATGCGACGACTGCCCAAGAAGATTTACATCAAAATACCTTCGCAAGAAGACCGACTGAAAATTCTCAAACAGAACATCCCACAACACATGAGTCTTTCCGAAGTCGACATGCAGAATCTGGCAGCGGCTTCCTCGGGGTTTTCGGGGTCCGACCTGGTTAATTTTGCAAACGACCTCTTAATGCAGCCCCTAAGAATGCTCATCAGCGCGACGTGTTTTTTAGTGAGTAGGTCCGAGGACAGCGAAGATGTGACCGCTGTTACGCCGTGCGCGTTGCCGTGCCCGGGGGCCGTGTTAAACACAAGATTCGAGGAGATGGCAGAAATGCACGGGGAAAAACGCATGGTTCTGCCGCCATTGACCAGTTCTGTCGCATTTGAGACTCTGCAGAGTTACAGAAAAAATGTGAAGCCTCCAGACACGCAAGCTTATGAAAATTTTTTGTTGAAGTAGGTGCCTGGAGTTGCAGTTGTGATATATTCATTGGGACCATTTTTTGAGCTGATAAAAATAGAGTATATATAAATGTTTGACGTTTCCTGATTTGCTTGTTGCTGTCGCCTCTGAAAATGGAAAAAAGCCAAAAGGATGGGGCAAAAAGGTCGAGTTATGGCAATGGAAGGTACATGAAGATGATAGTCGCAACCCGGATACTTCTGTACGCCATGTTTGGGTTATGTTTTTTTCAATGTGTTGATTCTACCTGTCCTGGAGAAAAGACGGTTTATACCCACCATTGTAAACCACAATATGTGTGGGTGACACAAGGAAAAAATTATAACAAGGTCTCGGATGATAGGACGGCATGTGAGCGCCCAGCATGCGTTTCGTGTCCACTCGGCAAATATTACACTGGTTATTGCTCAGATCCGCAGCAGAACGGTGAATTTTGGGCAGAATTCGACTGTGGTGTTTGTGTAGATGCGCCGATGGGATGGAAATGTACAAGCAACAATCATCGCTCTGACAAAGCACAAGCATGTTCTGTCTGTGACGCCGGTACATATCAAAATGAAGCCGGAAAAAGTAGTTGCATAGAATGTGATGCGGGAACTTACCAAGATGAAACTGCATCGACTTCGTGCAAAGCTTGCGCTGCTGGCAAATCAAGTACGATTGGTGCTTCGACATGCACGCCCTGCGGGATTGGATCTTTTTCAGGACCCGGGTCGTCCGTTTGCATACCGTGTCCGTCGGGACAATATCAACATTTAACTGAAAAGGCTGCGTGCAACAGTTGCCCAGTGGGAAAAGTCAGTGGCGTTGGACAGTCTGATTGTGCTGATGATACTGGGTCTCCTAATGCGAATCCCGATTACTGTACAGGAATATCCAACGCAGGTGTCAACGCCAATCCGGGCGACAGTAGCTGTCAGTGCTCAGCACATTACCATTTGGTTTTCGATCCCACAGAAACAGCAACTGGGTATCAGACATGTCGAAAATGTAACAGTGGATTTGATGGAATAGGTTCACTTACCTGTAATTATTGCGCCATTGGTCAACAAAGAAAGGCATCGGCGTGCCAAGATTGCACTGCTGGGAAACATTCATTAATTGCAGGCACTGATACTTGCAACGATTGTCCAGCTGGTACATTCAAATCAACAGAAGGTACGGCACCATGCACAATTTGTCCGAAAGGATTTCAATGTCCAAAGATCGGCGGAACCTTGCCAGAACAATGCATTGAAGGCAAGTACTCCTACACGGGTTCGTCTAGTTGCAAGCAATGCCCGTATGGGACGATTTCAAATCAAAAAGGATCTGAATATTGTACAGAGTGCGTAGCTGGTAAGTATGGAGATGCATCCCGAGAGACCTGCACAAATTGTGCGAAGGGGAAGTTTTCGTCCAGTATCCGTGCTGATTCACAGAGTACTTGCACCGACTGTCCCAGGGGCAAGTTTAGTGATATTCTTGGAAGCAAGTCCATATCAGACTGCAAATTATGTGCAGATGGGGAGATATCGCAAACGAGTTCGGGCATTTTTGAGTCTGCAGAAGGACAGACTTCATGCACAAAATGCCCAGCAGGCAAATTTGCAAAGATATATCCCAGCCAATCATTTTTCGATTGTGAAGACTGTCCTCGTGGCAAATTCACTGCAAATGCAGGGCAAACGGCATGTCAAGATTGTCTGTTCACGACATATTCCTTTTTTTCAGAGACATCAGAGATATCTGGTACTGGGGCTGCGACATGCAAACAATGCCCGAAAGGCAAATATTTGAAATTGACAGTCGACCCTGCCACATGTGAACTGTGCGAGACGGGAAAATTCGCTAATGACTTGGGCTTCACTGTATGCACAGACTGCGGAGTCGGTAAAGTTGCTGAGGAAACGGGTTTGACTATATGCACAGACTGCGAAGCAGGGGAGCAACCAAATGACCGCCACAATCTTTGCGTCGACTGCTCAAAGGGGAAATATTCCAATGCCGATACATTGTTTGTGTGCGAGGACTGTAATTTCAACACGTTTGCAAACAACGATGGATTGGATCAATGTGAGAGTTGCAGTACAGATCAACAACGAAGGGCGGAGAAAGGAGGAAATGTATGTTTTGCATGTGGCTCTGGCGCGAGCGACATTTCCGCTCGCGACATTTCCGCTCGCGACGGCGAATCATGTACATGCAAACCTCATTACGAGTCCGTGTCTGGGAATCAGTCCATGACAAAACGAACGTCTAGCCCCGATGTTCATAATGGATTTTATCACGTTACCTTTTCCGAGCACGGTCAAGTGGCGTACCTCGACAGACTGAGTAGTGGGATGCAGAAGAACACATCAGACCCAGACATTCGGTTTTACAAGCATGACATCATCCGAGTACGCATCGCCATTGATTTCATCGCTCGAGACCCGAGAGGGTGGATTCTGTCTGTCAACAACACGGCCAACTATTCACTGCAAGACCAGTGGAATTACGACGCCCTGTTCCGAACCTTTCTCGAGGTCAGGATTGAAGAGAACCCGATACAGATTTACCTGTACCAGGATTCAGCCTTGAAGAAACAAATCAATATAGATGTTCAGACAGACATTGAAGACTTTACAAATATCCCGACATGTTTCCCAAAACGCTGCAGTGATGGGCATTATTGGGATTCGAGTGGCACTGATCCCACGTGCCGTCCATGTGAAAACGGTTTCTGGTCAGACAATGGGCATGTTTGCATTGCCTGTGAACAACAAGGAACTGTAACCAGGAACAATGCCAAAAATAGCTCGAACGACTGCGTGTGCGACGCGGGCTGGCATTTGGTGGGGTCTGAGTGCACAATCTGCAACCCTGGGACTTTTAAGAATGAAACTGGAAACGACCAAGGTTGCGAAGAATGTCCGCAGGCAACGTACAGCTCGAAAGCAGGAGCAGTCGAATGTTTACCTTGTCCATCGGGCATGATCGTGAACAACTCGAACACGGGGTGCATTGTGACTGTGTCGTCGGGGAGATACAATGTCAATACACTTCAGTTTCAGGCCTACACGGGAAACCGAACGTGCTCTTTAGACCTGGTTGAAACTTGCTGCGAGAAAAATGAAATCTGGAATCAAACCTTGCAGGAATGTTCCTTGTGCGCGATTGCCACGCTAGATCGATTTCGCAATGATAAGAACGAATGTGAAAATTGCAAGGCCTGTACAAAGGGAAAGCAGCTTGCGAATTGTGGCCAGGACGGTCAAAATGGGGAGTGCATGCTATGTTCGCAAGGAAAGTTTAAAAATACCACCGACTTTTCTGAAAATGGCCTGTGCGTGAAATGTCCTCTGGGCAAGACCACCGAATTCGTAGGCAGCCAGGAATATTCAAACTGTCACTGTGACGTTGGAACGGAGCCGTCTGGGGGTGGCTGTGCTTCATGCCCACAGAACCACTTCAAAGCAACAATTTCAGACGATTCTTGCACAGAATGTGGTGACGGAAAAATTTCCCCGGCTGGGTCCACAAGCGAATCAGACTGCGAACGCTGTCCGCCTGGGTGGGGTAAATTGGATGACAGTGAGGTATGCCAGCAATGTCCTGCAGGAAAGAAGAGTGAGCTGGGGCGATGCGTCGACTGTACAGGAAGGACGTATCAGGATAAACCCGGGCAAACAACCTGCCACTTGTGTCCATCAGAGTATTGCGTAGCGGGCGAATATGGATCTCCAGCCAACTGCGGGGGTGCCTCGTCAGGCTGCAGTGCATGCCCTGCAAATTCATTTTCATCGCAGCCCGACAACAAAATCATATCAGATTGTTTGTGTGATATAGGCCATGACAGGAATCTCGACAGATGCATCCCGTGCTCGCATGGTTCTTACAAGAATGTTTCGGGTAACTCAGAAACGTGCTTGCAATGCCCCGCAAACATGAACACGTCCGACTACGGAGCCGTCGATGTCTCGCAGTGCTTGTGCGAGAAAAATTTCCGGAGGTCCAACACCGCGTCAGGGGCGCCTTGCGTTCCCTGTGTGTCCGAGAACGGCGAATATGCAGCCGAGCTCAACAGCAGCGCATGCTCAAGTGTTTTGTTGGAAGCCACTTCCACCAGCATCATGATGGATGTCGGGCTGGGCGTCAGCATGGAAGAATTCGACGAAAATCAGCAGCAGACGTTTCTTGCGTCGGTTGCAGCGACAGCGGGCGTTGACGTGGACTCTGTCGAAATTCACAACATCACCACATTGTCCGACGGAACCATTCATGTTGAAGTTAGCGTGACTCCGCCGGCAGAACCCGTGCTGGTCCAGGGGGCAGTGTCACTGCCCATGCACATTGACTCTTTTGACAGCAACGCTGAAGAATCCTTTGTCGCATCTCTGGCGGAGGCAGCAGGAGTGGCTGCTGCCGACATTGAAGTCACTGACGTAATCGACGACGGCAGTGGCGGCGTTGAAATAATGTACACGGTAAAAGTTTTAGATGACGCGACTGCGCAGTCTGTACAGGAACGTGCGGTCTCGACGTCCTTGGGGAATACCCTGGCCGACAGTGGATTTGATGCCGTCTCGCCACCGGTTGTGGAAATTTCAGAGATGGACCGCGATACATCAGTGCAGGGCGTTGTCGCCACTTTTGACATTGAGATGAGCATCAGCCTGTCAGAATTCGACGAGAGTACGCGAGAAGCCTTCAAACATTCGGTTGCTATCGCATCGCAAACTGATTTGGATGGTGTCAGGATACACGGCGTGTCAGTGGACCCCTGTGCGACCCTCGTGGCCATGGGTGCAAAAAGCTGGTACTTGTCGCCCAGTACACAGCCAGACTTTTTCGATACAGCGACAGCAATTTCACTGGGAGCCTCAACATCTTTTTCGTTTGCAAGTAATCGGGGCCTGACACTTTTGTTCAAGACAAAAAAACTTGGGACGAGCTATGACCTGTTTAATTTGAACACTGATGCGATGAAAATATTGGTTAAACCACAATCATCATCAGATCAGAATCTATTGGAAATTTTGGACGCAAACGATAAACAATGCATAATTGGTTTTTTTGACCGAAAATGGGATGTGCTAGAAATAGCAGTATCATATAACGCCTCGAGCAATCAAGTTCGTGCCTATGGACATAATATCAGAATTGGTTGGCAGGGGGGTGTACTTGTTGAGACTTCGTCTCCATTTTCAATGTCGACTAATTGTCCGGAAGGATTTATTCTGCCTGATGTTGATCTCGCAGACTATGCCCCCTCAGACGTACATCATGAAATAGTCGCAAATGACAAAAATCTAGAGGCAGACATGTACGGGATTGTATTGTTTGACAAGCCACTGACAACACTGCAGGCGTCTTCCTTGCTTTCTTCATTCAACGACACGGCTCACAGCACTTACGCTCAAGGACCTGGTCCGAATGCGGATCGAACGGAAAACGAGGCACTTGCTGCGTTTCAAGATGTTGTCGACAATCAGTTTCCGTGCATTGAGTATGGATTGCATGTGGGCAACTTTGACTCCGACACGGGAAAAATTCTTGTAAACTACAGTCTAGATGCAGCCGACATGAGCACGGCAGTGACTATGGCAGAGAACATGCAGTCTGGCGCGTTGCAGCAGCGTCTTGCGTTTAGAGGAATTACAGCGAAAGATCCACAACTCACTGGCAATGCTTCTGGTCCTATTCATCAAACTGAAACCGTGATGCTGGTGAAAACAGAAGTGAGTCTCCAAGTTGAATTTTCGTCCTTTAACGAACAGGCACAGGTTGCGTTTCGCGAAGCAGTGGCTCAGGCTATAGGCGTTACTTCGGACAGAATTATCATCACTGGCACTGAAGACGATGGAGAGGGTAATACAGTGGTTACATATGAGATTGATGCCGACACGCCTGCGCAGGCGGACGCCATCTCAAAAAATATGGCTGCTTCGTCCGTCGGGCAGGAGTTACAAGACAGAGGCATGCCGCTTCCTCTTTCTGTCTCCGCAGAGAAAAAAGAATCTGCTGTTGAGAAGGCCATGTCTGCTCTTGACGGGGACAGTTTGAAAGAGAGCTTGATGGACACCACAAAACTCATGTTCAACATTTCGGTCGTGGTGTCAGGTGATGAGCTGACGCCTGAACTGGAAGTCAACATCACAAGGGCGGTGGCGGTGGTCTCTGAAGTTTTGTACAGCCAAGTTTTTGTCACCTTCTATGAGAAAATGCAAGGTCTGCGACGCCTTCTGTCCACGTCCAGTACGTTTGTCGTTGGTGTGGAAATCCGCAGCCTGGTCGCAGGGAACGAAGATGAAATCATAGAGTATTTTGAAACTGAAAAAACACGACCACCATTCAAAGTTCGAGGGTTGGAATTCAAGGCCTTCAACGCCTTGTCCAGAAGAATCGAGCCAATGTTTGGCAATGTTGACATACTCAGCAACGCAACTTCACAGACGTTGTCTCGCTTGGGCTGCGATGCTGGGCAAGAGCACAGCATCGACGCCGGGGAATTAAAATGCCGCGATTGCCCCGCAGCAGAATTTTCTCCGGACGGGTTGGGCTGTCAGTCGTGTTCCCCGGAAAAAACCACCATTTCCGGCGGGGCCGTCGCTCAGAGTGGGTGTGTTTGCAGACGGGGATTCGCCCGCCACGGTTTGAACTCCTGTGTGTACTGCGAGCGAGGGAAAAGCAGCCACACTGCAAACGCATCGGAATGTACGGACTGTGACATTGGACAGTTTGCAGACAATGTTGGGAGCTCTACATGTGCCGATTGTCCCGGTGGCAAATTCTCCAATCAATCCAAGTCCGCCTTGTGCCACACATGCCCACACGGAGCTTGGTCCAAGTCAGGGACAAGCTCGTGTGTTCAGTGTACGTCATGTGCAGCTGGAAATTTCTCACAAGGCTGCGCCGCGACTGAGTCCAGCCACGGGACATGTACTGCATGCCCAAGCGGCAAATTTTCAGAAATCGAAAACTCGGCTGCATGCTCTCTTTGTGCTCTGGGTCAATATCAAGACCAAGTCGGGCAGACTTCCTGTAAGCCGTGCAGACTCGGTTTTTTTGCAGACGACATCGGCTCCCAACGGTGCAAGGCATGTGCAGAGGGCGAGATGGGTCCCGATGAAGGCGCGTCATCTTGCGTCACATGCCCCCGAGGCACGTACCAGGACCAGAAGGGGCAAGAGCTCTGCCGAGAGTGCGATATTGGCACAATGGCTGGCGTTGCAGGATTGTCTTCGTGCGCGGACTGTGCTCCTGGCAAGGTGACTTCTTCGCTTGGAAGTTTCGCCTGCCAGTCTTGCACCGCTGGAAAGTTCCAGTCTGCAGCAGGGCAGAGCTTGTGTGCTTCATGTTTGCCCGGGTCATTTTCTAGCCAGGCTGCAGCCACACATTGCATGGCTTGCGCGGCTGGGACATTTTCCGGGCTCAACGAGTCTACATCTTGCGAGAAATGCGGACAGGGCCAAAACTCGGTTGCGGGCGCTACAGAGTGCACACAGTGCACAGAGTGTGGGTATGACCAGGAAAATGTTGGGTGTGGTGAAGGCGGCTTGGCAGGTCTCTGCCAGAATTGCGCAGAGGGCTTCTTGAATTATCAACTGGCTCAACCGTTTTGCTCGGCGTGCGCCCCTGGCAAATACGCGTACATTTTTAACCCGTTTGCGGCCATAAGCGTGCAGTACAAGAAATGCGCGGACTGTGCCACTGGAAAGTTTTCGTCCGCTGGACAGACCTCATGTGTCGATTGCAATTCTGCATGTGCACCAGGTGAATTCCCAGAAAATTGTGGGGAGAATGGTTCCAGTGGAACTTGTTCTGCATGTCTTGCAGGAAAATATTTAGACCCCGAAAATTGGGTAACGTGCACCGCGTGTCCGAGTGGCAAATATCAACCTTTATCGAATTCAACACAGTGCCTCGACTGTGGCGATGGGAAAATTGCTCCAGAAATTGGTTCCATTTCCTGCATTTCTTGCCCTGTCGGCAAGCACCGCGCTTCGCCAGTGGAGTGCAGTGACTGTGACGTGGGGAAATTTACGGCCGTGCCTGGGCAGCAAGAGTGCGCGGTCTGTGACAAAGGGACGTTTTCAGGGCAAAGCGGTTCGTCTTTCTGCACGGAGTGTCTGCCTGGTTCCTATGCTGACGTGCGCGGAATGTCTTTGTGTCGATCCTGCCCAGGGGGGAAATTCAATCCAAAAACGAATATGAAGAGTGACACGAGTTGCCTTGGATGTGTGCCTGGAAAGTATTCGCGGCCTCGCGCGGCCGAGTGCCTCGACTGCGCGGCGGGCTCTTTCAGTGAATTCGCGAATTCCTCTGAATGCATTCTGTGCCAGGAAGGCTTTGAATCACTCGATGACAGGACTGCGTGCGTTGCCTGTAGTGCTGGAAAGTACTCCGCATTGGTTGACGGGCAGTTGCTGGGATGCCTTGACTGCGACCCCGGGAAATTCAACGACGAGTCAAACAGCACGTCCTGCTTGGACTGTCCGCAAGGCAAACTTGCAGTACACCCTTTCACCTCCTGTTCGCAATGCCAGGAGTGTTTGGAATCGGGCCATTATCCATATGGGTGTGGTCATCAAGGCATTGGTGAATCAGCGCAGGGGATTTGCGAGCCTTGTCCAGCCGGTTTCTTCTTGAAATACGAATCAGACGTATTTTGCCCTGAATGCGCCCCTGGACAGTACTCGGAAGAAGGCTCGACCTCATGTTTGAGTTGTCCTGCGGGAAAATTCCAAGACAGCTCCGGGCAGCCAGAATGCAAGGTATGCCCCGCGGGATCAAGTCAAAGTCTCGCCGGGCAGGCAATGTGTAATCCATGTGTCGCGGGACAAAGTCAGCCCTTTTCAGGGCAAAGGCAGTGTGATGAATGTCGGCATGGAAAAATATCAGATGCAGATGGAGCGGCAGAATGCGAATGGTGCCCCGCGGGGAAATATGCCCATGCGAGCCGCACGCAATGCCAAGATTGTCAAGAGGGAAAGTACAAGGAGATCTCACGAAAAGCTGATTGCGAGTCATGTGATCATTGCGGTGATATGCAGAGGGCACTTGGCTGCGGGGGCATGCATCCGGGCGTATGCACACGATGCGCTGGCTGCACAGACGAAAAAGAAATTCGCTTTGAGTGTGACGGGCAATGCGTTTGCAAGTCCACCTTCACGAGGTCCAACGATGGGGTGTGCACTTTATGCAGCGCGGGGAAGTTCAAAGACGTCGCGGGAGATCACGAATGCTCCCTATGCAGTACAGGAACGTTTTCAGGTGTCGGGGCATTTGAATGTAGTCCGTGCCAGAGAGGCTCATTTGCTGACATTGAGGGGGAAGCAGTATGCGCACCGTGCCCTCAAAACACAACCACTGAATTCGAGGGTGCAAATTCCAGACAGCTTTGCATATGCGACCTCGGGTTCCATCACAATTTTTCTTCAGACTGCATTGCCTGCGAACCGGGGACTTACAATGATAAGCTTCATCACCACTCCTGCTCGTTGTGTGACGCTGGCAAGTATCTGGACATGTACGCTGCCAATTCTTCTGAGCACTGTGAGGTTTGTCCGGCAAACTTTTACTCGTTGGCGGGATCCCATGAATGCGAAGCCTGTCCGTTCAATGGTACATCCCCTGCAGGATCTGGGTCTGTTCGCAAATGTACCTGTCCTACTGGCGCCGAGGGGGATGGATCAGGCAGTTGTTGGTGTGCCGCCGGTTTCATGCGCACTGGGCAAAACATACCTCTGTGCATGGTTTGTGCCGTCGGTCAGTTCTGTTCAGGCGGAGATCACAACGAATCCTGCGAATGCGTGCCTGGGTTTTACTGCCCGGCAGGGTCGACGTCGTCGATGGGTACGGAGTGTCCTGTAGGCTACTTTTGCACTGGGCAGACTGCAGACAAGCAGGTTTGCACCTTGTTAGGTCATCATTGCCCATCTGGCTCAGCTGCTGAACTTGCGTGTGGCGAGGGGACATACAGTGATGAACCAGGCGAAGCTTTGTGTAAGGCGTGTTCGGCGAATTCAGTTTCGGTAGTTGCGGCAACCAATGTTACTGACTGCAAATGCAACGATGGATACACGGGACCAGATGGTGGGAGCTGCTCTCCGTGCGGGCAGGGGAAATTTAAAAATGTAACAGGCTCGGGGTCTTGCACAAGTTGCGATGCCAATGCAAACTCACCAGTAGCCAGCCCAAGCAGCTCATCCTGTCTGTGCAATGCAGGATACACAGGACCAGACGGCGGAAGCTGCTCTGCTTGCGAACAGGGTAAATTCAAAGCTTCAACAGGCTCGGGGTCTTGCACAAGTTGCGATGCGAATGCAAACTCGCCGGAAGCCAGCCCAAGCAGCGTGTCTTGCTTGTGCAATGCAGGATACACAGGACCAGACGGCGGAAGCTGCTCTGCCTGTGGGCAGGGGAAATACAAAAGTTTAACTGGCAGTGCTTCATGTCTTAGTTGTGTGGCTGGCAAGTTTTCCACGTCTACTGCTGCAACTGACGCTACGGTATGCACTTCATGCGAGCAAGGCAAATACTCTGCAACAGTAGGTGCGACTTCGGAATCGTCTTGCACCTTTTGCCAAGACGGGCAAGGCTCACCTGCTGGGTCCGATGCGCAATCAGACTGCTATGATTGTACAGCAGGAAAGTATTCGAGACAGGCACCCACAGGGATTTTAGCTTGTACTGATTGCGCTGCTGGATCGTATGCCTTGTGGTCCAAGACATCATATTGTACATATTGTGATTCCGGGACGTATTCAGGCACTTTGGGCCTAGCTACAAAGTGTACGTTTTGCCCAAGTGGAAAATCGCATAGCAATCAGTCTGCTACTTCTGTCAGTCAATGTGTCGATTGTGTGGCGGGAAAATACAGCTCTCAACAAGAATCATGGTTATCATGGTTTTCGCGCAGAAGAAGCTTTTGTGCTTCATGTCCCGCCGGCAAATCGTCGCCTGCGGGGTCGGATGCTAGCAGCGACTGCCAAAACTGCCAAGCCGGAAAATCATCCGACGCTGGAAGCACGTGCGTTGACTGTGCCGCAGGAAAGTATTCGTCCTCCACTGGTGCATCGTATTGCTCAAATTGTGCCGGGGGCAAAACCTCGCCTGCCGGGTCGGATGCTAGCAGCGACTGCACAGATTGTCCTGTTGCCAAGTTCTCGTATTGGGGAGAAACGTGCACCAACTGCAACCATGGCAAGACCTCGCCTGCTCGCTCAGATGCGTGGAGCGATTGTACGAATTGTGCCGCGGGCAAGTATAGCCCTGGGGCTGGACAAGACTGCACCAACTGCGCGGCTGGCAAGTACTCAGTCACTGCTGGTGCAACCTCTGAGGCCTCGTGCACGGCTTGTGTGGCAGGAAAGTACTCGACCACTGCTGGTGCGAGCTCAGAGGCCTCATGTACAGATTGCTCAGCAAACACCAAGTCTGCAGCCGGTGCTTCTTCCTGTCAAAGTTGTAGTTTGGGTGATGTGTTTTACATTCAAAGCGCTAGTGATTGGACAAATCCAGATGGATACAAGTGGAATTTTTGCTCATCATGCACGACAAATTGTGGGGCTTATTATCAATTAAGTGCACAAGTTTGGGTTGATCATGTGTTGAGAAATATGTATATGCATGAATTATGTCCTCTATATACCACTAACTGGCAAATCTACACCTCACCGACCTATGGGGTTACGGGTTTTCATCATTGGGCTGGGTCGACGGACGAGACAAGCCAATCATTTTTGGACGCGTGGAATGCGAAATTCAGTGGTGATTTGAGAGATGAGTGTCGCGACAAAAAAATATATTAAATCATCTCTAATTTTTTGTTTTTGAAGATAAGTAAGGTCAGTTCACGCGGTCCTAACTGCTGCCGTCTTTGATGCACGGAAAAAAATAACATAGATCTCTACATTGATGCCAATGCACTTTCAAAATAAGTTTAATAAACCCATAATACAGTGAAGTCTATATAAACAAAGATTCTACTTTTGTCCACCGTTGTCGCATGCTCCGTCTCCCCCCTATTCGACATTTCCGCACGCTCGCGGTGGCATCAAATAAACACAAAATGTGTTTCAAAAAAACATGCCACGACTGCCCTCTTTTGTACACGCAGATTGATGCCGAGTTCTGCCATAGCTGTCCAACCATAGAAAAAGAACAGCGCGAACTTGATGGCAAGTAATCACATGTCCACGATCCGCTGCAAGTTTTTGTTTTTGCTGGTCAGACACAAGCAAGCGCATGCCAAAACTGTGATCGTGGCAAATATTCCTCGGCAGGGGCGGCTTCATGTACAGATTGCTCAGCAAACACCAAGTCTGCAGCCGGTGCTTCTTCCTGTACAGCGTGTAGTTTGGGTAGGGTGTTTTACATTCAAAGCTCTTCTGATTCATTCAATCCAGCCGGAAACAAGTGGAACTACTGCTCGTCATGCACGACGTCTTGTGGGGCTTACTTTCAATTGAGTACACAACTTAATATTCATGGGGCTGTTCAAAATCTTTACATGTATGAAGTTTGTCCTATATGGGGCTGGAGCTGGTCAATCGACACCTCATCAACTTGGGCGCCCACGGGTTACAGATATTGGGGTGGTACGAGGGACGAGGCAACCCAATCTTTTTTAGACTCGTGGAATGATAAATTTAATGGTGATCTGAGAGATGAATGTCGTGACAAAAAAATCTATTAAATCATCGCTAATATCTTGTTTTTTGGAGACGAGTGCGATCAATTCGTGTGTAGCTGTGGGCGACAAGCAAGACAAACGAGTGTTATATGTACGCCAATTCTTGCCACGGAGATATATAACCCGATTTTCTTTGTGCTGGCAAATGAGCGACCCACCTCTGTCTCCGGAGCTCGTGTATCACCAGATCAAGCTCTTGCTGGCGCAGCGCAAGGTTCTACGAGCATACAAACTGTGGGAGGAAAGTGTCAACCAAAACTCAAACGGCTGGGGTGGCCTGCCAAATTATAACGAAACTACAGGGCGAATGCGGCTGGAAAGATCCCTTTTGAAAGCGGTCTTTGACGACGTCAGAAGCAAAAAACCTTGGAGTGTGCTGGAGAAGTACGAGAATCATTCCGATTTTCTTAGTGTGGAGTATTCGCATTTATCATCCCCAGAGCATACCAAAATTCGGGCTGATTTCAGCGGCGGGGAATTGAACGTGATTGAAATGGCCACGATTATGCGGGACATGGCCATTCTTCCTCGCATAGGTTCTATATTCAGTGTTCGCTCTTTGGATTTGTACCCGGAGCATTACACCACGTCAGGCTTCATCAAGCTCAATTCATTCTACCCCGGACTGTGGGGCGCACAGGAATGCCGCGTCTTTTGCAATTTCTTTGACTGTAAGGACGAAGAGGGCGCCATCGCCGTGTGCTATACCTGGGAAACCACAGAGCAGAAAAAACTGGCAAAGGCTGAAAACACCGATTCGATTTGCTTTTTGTTTTACCCACAAAAGCAGAAAATGACGGTCTGGGTCACTGTGAGAAAGAACAAGAACACATTCAAGTGCTCCTCTCATTGGATGGATCGAAATTTTATTTGTTACAACTTGCATAATACGATCACCTGTCTTTTGGATCTTTCTCGACGCATGGTGCTGCTTGATCCTGATTTGATTGAAACCACCAATAGAATGTGGAGAAAGATCGACATGTACCAAAACGACGAGGCCACCGCCTTTCACCACGACAAGTTTGACTCTGACTTCTACCACTGGATACACGCTGCCATGAAAACCGAGTGATTGTTTTGAGTTCCGGGGCACCTACACTTTCTTCAGCAGGTCCCGGCACAGAACCTTCATCTCCAAACTTGTTGTATCCTCTGAGGTCTCGAGTTCCTTCAACACCTGCAGCAGCACCGCCTGCATCTCTGGGGAGGGCTTTTGCCCGCGGTCCAGCATAAATTGGGCTACCTGCTGGCACATTTGAAAACTATTCTCAAGCTGCTCCTCCAGACGGTCAGTTTCATCGCGACGATTCTCAACATCCTTCGACGCAAGAGCAGCTTCCATACTAGCCTTCTTGGTCCTCTCCTGAGCATCCAGGTACCTTTTCTCTGCGACGGCAAAACGCATCTTGGCTTCATTGGCCTCATGCCATGCAGCAGTGCTGTTCATCTGAGCGTTCGTCGCCTCGCGCTCTGCAACGGCGCACCGCATGATGGCTTCCGCGTACTGCATGTCATCTTCCATCGCCTGGTCCTGTCCATCAATGGCCTTCATTGCCTCGCTCTCTGCAACGGCGCGCCGCATCTTGGCTTCCATCGCCTCGTGCTATATCAGCTTCGCACGTTTTTTAAGGACACGTGGCAAGATTAAATTGCGCCTGCGCCTTGTGTGAAGTTCACTATGTTACTAGATCCGCCCAAGGACCTTAAAGTCCACTCAGGGCCTCGAGTAACCCAT
>CEWO01010348.1_pt1 | contig 17448 bp, 12 predicted proteins | sample 361561 | NCBI WGS metagenome assembly CEWO01 (sample SAMEA2623627, study PRJEB7988) | marine metagenome | isolation source: saline water (ENVO:00002010), including
TAGAGTATATCTATAAGAGAATCAATGAGTTAGAGAAGGAAATAAATAATGGTAAGGTTCAAAACGAGATTTCGTCTCATTTAGTACCCGGAGTGGGACTTGAACCCACACGGACTTTAAGGTCCACAGGATTTTAAGTCCTGCGTGTCTACCAATTCCACCATCCGGGCAAAAAAGAGCGAGAAATGGGATTCGAACCCACGACCCCAACCTTGGCAAGGTTGTGCTCTACCAACTGAGCTATTCTCGCTTTTTACCTGTTAAGGTTTGCAAATTTATAATTCTATTGATGAAATAACATTTAATTTTAAAAAAAATCTAAATCAGTTTTTAGATGATTTTATTATATCAATAATTTCATTAAGCTTTACAAGGGCCTGAACAGGATTTATATTATTAATATTAATATCTTCAATAACTTTTTTGGCTTTCTCATAATCTGGGTTGCTATATTCAAGCTTGAGTTGGTTTTGCTTTTTTGAGTCCTTAACCTTAATCTTCTTTTTGATAGGTTTTTTTTCCAGCTCTTTTAAAACTTCGTAAGCCCTTATTAGAATTTTATTTGGCATTCCAGCTAATTGAGCAACATTAATTCCAAAACTATGCTCTGAACCTCCTGGAACCAATTTTCTAAGGAATATAATCTCATTATTAATTTCTTCTACTGATACATTATAATTTCTAACTCTATCTAGCTTTTCTTCTAACTGATTTAGTTCATGATAATGTGTAGCAAACAAAGTCTTCGGTCTAATCTCTTTTTGATTATGAAGATACTCTACAATAGACCACGCTATTGAGATTCCATCATAAGTACTTGTCCCTCTGCCAATTTCATCCATTAACACTAGGCTTCTATCAGTGAGATTGTTCATTATACTTGATGTCTCCATCATCTCTACCATAAATGTTGACTCTCCCTTTGAAATATTATCAGAAGCTCCAACTCTAGTAAATACCTTATCCACAATTCCAATTTTACTAGACTCCGCAGGAACATAAGAACCTATTTGAGCAAGAATTACGATGAGCGCGACCTGTCTAATTATTGCTGACTTACCGGACATATTTGGCCCTGTTATTACAATTATTTGTTGAGATGAGTTATCTAAATACACATCATTAGGTATGTATAATTCATCAGGAGGAAGAGAGCTCTCAATAATGAGATGCCTGCCTTTCTTTATATCAATAACCTTTTCTTCCGTTATCTCTGGTTCAGATAAATTTGAAGAGCAAGCTAAATTTGCAAAAGATAAAACAGAATCTAGGAAGGCTATAGATTTAGATATTTTTTGAATAGCTAATATGTTTTCACTAAGATCATTTAGCACCTGAAAGAATAAGACCTTTTCTATCTCATTAATTTTTTCGTCAGCAGTTAAAATGCTCTCCTCATATTTCTTTAATTCTTCTGTTATATATCTTTCTGCGTTAACTAGAGTTTGTTTCCTAATCCAATTTTCTGGCACCTTGTCCTTATGTGCATTTGTTACCTCAAGGTAATATCCAAAAACTTTATTGTAAGCAACTTTAAGAGACGTAATACCTGTTCTTTCTATCTCTTCATTTTGGATCTTAAGAAGAATATCTTTTCCAGTATTTGAAATTTTTCTAAGTTTATCTAGCTCGGTGTTATACCCATCTTTTATAACTTTTCCGCTCGATAACATTGAAGCTTCTTCATGAATTGCACTACCTATCTTACTAATTATTTTTTTTGAATCTGGTACCTCAGAGGACCAGGAATTAAAGACTTTTTCCTTTGAGTTTTTTAGCTGAAGCTTTAAGTCTTCTGCAGAGATCAGAGATTTTTTCAAGAACAAGAGTTCTCTAGGTGATGCCCTCTTGAGAGCTATTTTTGATGAGATTCTTTCAATATCAGATATTTCGCTGATGCTATTAAAGACAGATTCTCTGACTGTCTCATTTAATAAGAATGCCTTAACATACTCTTGTCTATCACAGATATCTTTCTTATTTAGAAGTGGGTTTAGAATCCATTTGCTCATGAGCCTAGAACCCATAGGTGTCACGGTTTGGTCTATTACAGACTTTAAAGTGATAGAATCCTCTTGAGAGGGAGAAACAAGCTCAAGGTTTTTCAAAGTAAACTTATCAAGCCACATGTACTTATCATCTTCTATTCTTGACAAGGAGGTGATATTATCAAGGTCATTATGTTCTGTGAGTTCCAAATAATAGAGTATTGCTCCTGCAGAAACAATTCCATCTACTTCTTCCTCGACTCCATAACCCTTGAGGTTTTTGACTTTAAAGAATGATATCAGTTTATCGTAAGCGTATCCGGTTTTAAAAATCCAGTCATCTAAATAAAATAAGTTATGTTCTGAAAAGTTATTATCAATAAAGTCTTTGTTCGTTTTAGCACAAATTATCTCAGATGGGTTATACGTATTGATCAACTTTTCAAGTTGATCAAAAGTGCAATTACTTAGAGAAAACTCACCCGTAGAGATATCAATAAAAGAAACTCCATACTTATTTTTTGAAATAAATATAGATGCTAAATAATTGTTTTTTTTAGACTCTAATACTGTATCGTTTAGAGAAAGTCCTGGGGTAACTAATTCTGTTATACCTCTTTTAACAATCCCCTTAGCCTTCTTAGGGTCTTCTAACTGATCACATACAGCAACTCTACATCCCGCCCTAACTAACTTTGGCAAATAAGTTTCTAGAGAGTGGTGTGGGAACCCAGCAAGCTCAACATGAGACGCTGCTCCGTTTGCTCTTTTTGTCAAAACAATACCAAGTATTTTACTTGCAATTATGGCGTCTTGACCAAAAGTTTCATAAAAATCACCAACCCTAAATAAAAGCATAGCATCAGGATGCTTTGTCTTTATTTCATTGTACTGCCTCATTAGAGGTGTCTCTTTGGTGTTTTTTATTTGTTTAGTCAAGACGGTAATTAAATTATTTTAATTTGTAATAAACAATTTTAAAACCTACAATTGCTGAGATTAATAATTATTTATTGAAACTATTAAAGATGGCAAATCTAGTTGAGAAAAAAAAGTCCTTAAACAAGAGAGACAAGGTATTCCAGGTTGCCAATAAAAAATTACCCTCTTTTCCAAAAGAAATAGCTGGCCTCGAAGAAAGTTCATCAGATTGGAATTTTGAAAAGGCAGCGCACCTATTAAGGAGAACAACTATTGGCCCTACCTATGATGAGATTAAAAAATCTGTTGAAGATGGATTATATCAGACATTAAATAAACTTCTTGATGATACCCCAAAATCATTTGACCCTCCACTAAATTTTTTAGATGATGAAGACCCAGAAACTCCACTAGGAGAGACGTGGGTTAATGCCGAAAAAAAAAGAAATGATTCCAAAAGAGAAAATTCTTATGCTGCATGGAGAGTATCATTAATACTTGACAAAAAAAATCCTATCTCTATAAGAGAGAATATGGCTTTATTTTGGCAAAACCATTTTGCAACAGAGGCAGCTGTTGTGAATGATGCAAGATATGTCTATTGGATGCATGACAGATTTAGAAACAATTTTTTAGGGAACTTCAAAGAACTAGTTAAGCTAGTAAATGTTGATGCCATGACATTAGTATATTTAAGTGGTATCTACAATGTCAAGGAGGCTCCAAATGAAAATTACGCTAGAGAACTTTTTGAGTTATTTACTATTGGCAAGGGACCAATTGATGGACAGGATAGCTATACTTACTATACTGAAAGTGATATCATCGAAGCCTCTAAAATTTTAACAGGATGGCAAGTAAGAAAGAACTATTCAGGAAATAACAGACAATACTTTACCGAAGAAAGACACGACACCTCAACTAAGACATTCTCATCAAAATTTTCAAATAAATCTATATCTAATAACGGGGATAAAGAACATGAAGACCTTATAGATCTAATATTTGAAAGTGATAGGGTATCAGAATACATATGTGAAAAAATTTACAGGTGGTTTGTCTATTATGTAATTGATGATGAGGTAAGAAATAAAATAATTTTACCATTAGCTAAAATATTTAGAGATAACAACTACGAAATAAAACCTGTTCTAGAGGCATTATTAAAAAGCTCTCATTTTTATGAGTCTCATACATTAGGAGGTCGAATAAAAGGCCCTATTGATTTTAGTTTAGGTGCCATCAGGCAATTACCTTTTACTGAATATGAAGACTTTAACTACAGAAATAAATACTTATTCTGGAGGGGAAAACATAGTAATGTGAGCGATCAGGGACAAAGTATAATTGATAGTCCAAATGTTGCAGGTTGGCCTGCGTTCTATCAGGGACCTCTCTATCACGAATACTGGATATCTTCAGTAACTCTTCCCTTAAGGACAAATCAAATAAAAAGTTTCTTATCCAATAATGGAATCAGAGGATTTGGCGACGGGTTAAAAATTGTTTTACAACCATTAGATTTCCTGTTGAGTTTGGAAAACCCAAAAGATATAAACTTTGTTATTGACTTACTTTGTAAGTGGTTATTTCCAGTTTTTACAGAAATTTCTGATTCAACAAAATCTGAACTTATTGAAATAGTAGTAGGGGGCAACCCAAATATTTGGGAAGATGAATTGAATGAATATTTGAATGATCCTTCAGAGAATAAAAAAGAAGACATCAATAAAAAGTTAAGACTGTTAATTAAAGAAATGTGTTTAATGCCTGAGTACTATTTGAGTTAGATGAAAAGAAGAGACTTTATAAAAAGATCAATACCCATTGGAGCTGCTCCGCTTTACTTATCTGGAATGCCAGTAAGTGTGATGGCAGAGTCATCCAGCCTCTCAGCATTAACAAATTCTGGGTCATTATCTGATAGGTCATTAGTTCTTATTTTTTTAGATGGAGGTAATGATGGTATCAACACCTTAATTCCAATAGACCAATATGATATCTTGATGAGAGATGGTTCCGGTGGAGTTTCTAAGCCACTTAGAAGACCCGATCTCATGATACCAGAAAATAATATTTTAAAGATGAACGGTTTATCTGATACTGGGCTACACTCAAAGATGGAGAAGTTTCAGACTTTATTTAATGAAGACAAACTAGGGTATGTTAGGAATGTTGGGTACCCCAACCCTAATAAATCTCATTTCCGTTCTACGGATATTTGGAATTCCGCCTCTTCATCTGACGAATTTGTTTTCAGTGGATGGGTTGGCAGATATTTAAGCAATAAGCATTCATCCTACCCTGAGGGATATCCAAACAATGACTATACAGATCCTTTGGCACTTACAATAGGAAGAACTGCGTCTAATACCTGTCAGGGGCCAATTGTAAATATGGGAATGGCAATCAAAAACCTAAATTCATTTGTAGATATAAAAGAAGGAGAAGGAGAGGTGCCTGAGACTCCTTATGGTCATGAACTACAGTACATTAGAACAGCATCAAAATTAACTAACGATTATTTCGATAGATTAGAGCAAGCTGCCCAGTACGGAGGAGAACCTAAAACTGACTATCCTGAATTAGGATTGGCACAACAACTTAAAATAGTATCTCAACTAATTGCGGGAGGACTAAAATCAAAAATTTTTGTAGTTAGGCTTGGAGGCTTTGATACTCATGATAACCAAGTTGACTCTGGAAGTACCGAGACGGGGAGACATGCTGGACTAATGCAAGAGCTATCAGAGTCTGTCTTTGCTTTTCAAAAAGATATTATTGACCGAGGACTTGAAGAAAGAATATTGACTATGACATACTCTGAATTTGGAAGAAGGGTTTTTCAAAATAAGTCTTATGGTACTGACCATGGTGAAGCAGCACCAATGTTTTTTATGAGTCCATTTGTCAATCCCAACCCCATTGGCTCTCTTCCTTCTCTCGAGTATATTGATAATATAGAATATGAACATGATTTTAGATCTGTCTATGGTTCAATACTTATGGATTGGTTTGGAACTGATGAAAATACCATAAAATCAATTCTATATGAAGACTTTAAGTATATTCCAATTCTTGTTGGGACAAGAACAAATATAGAGGAGCCACATCCTATGTCTAAGAGGATTGAGGCTTACCCAAACCCTTTCAAGAATAACCTTAATATTAAAATTGAAATTAAAAGTGGTGACACCCTATTAAAAATTATTGATGCTAGCGGTAAAGAGGTAAAAGAATTAGTAAATAAGAACCTAAAATTTGGCACTCACAATTTCAGATACGATGGAACACAGCTAGAAAATGGTCTTTATTTTATCCTTTTAGAAAATGAAGGAAGAAGAAGCGGCATCTCAGTTATTAAAAGAAACTAAATATTATTCTATAAAGATTGCCTTTGCCATACCGTGGGTATTATCACCTTCTAATTTTATTAGCTCATCATTTACCCATATTGCAGGAACCTGAGTCTGAGTTTCGGTAGCAACATCACCAGCAACAATTACAAATCCCTCACTAGCGGCAACATCATACGCATTACTTACCCACATATTATTAAATATACCTCCAGGTAAATCAACTTTATTTCCATTAACCCAATAATGTGCGTATGTTCCTCCTGTACCAGGAATATCTTCACCATTATCATCTACCTCTCCAATCCAATCTATCTTTCCGGCAACATATATAAGGTCACCTTCTATATATCCACCATAAGACTCACCTCCATATATACCCTTTTGCCATCCTCCACCATTAGGTAAGTCCGTTCTGTTCCCATTACCCTTCCAATAGGAAGCTTTAGGAAGATAACCTAACATATTATTAGGAGCCATACTCATCCCAAAATAATACATTGATCCATTATGTACTTTGACATCTTGAACTTCTCCATCTCCACCAGATGGTTTACTGAGATTAGTTCTGCTTCCATTTTTCCAATATGCCGGAATTATATAGTGATGGTTATTCATGTAATAGCCTCCAACAAATACGTTACCATTATCCTTAACAGCAATACCGTATCCCGAGGAGTCTCCTCCAGAAAGTTTATTTTTTTGTGTGTTTTTCCAGTAACATGCACCGTTATCTCTTCCGGCCGTATATACATCTCCATTATGAACCGCTATTGCGTATGCTTCGGCATCATTACCCTCTAGAGTGAAAGACTGATCATCAATCCAATATGATGCATCGGCACCAAAAGTCCAACCAACAGAATATACTTTACCATCACTCACAACAATATCTTCAATCTGACCATCTCCTAAATCTACCCTTTTCCCATTGAGCCAGTAGCAAGCCGTGCTCTCCCCAGCTGCGTTGGTAATATATCCTGCTACGTAAACATTTCTGCCAGGAATAATTTCTTGTACTGTAACATCAGAATTACTATTTTCGCAACTTACTGATACAAATAGAAGTGTTAAAAAGAATAAAAATTTTTTCATTTTATATAAAATTTTAAATGGTATCGCTAAATTAAGAATTCTTGTAAAAAATAGTTGAATTTAAAATTAAAAATTTAAGATTGAAAAAAACTAAGGTAGACGATCTAAAAAGAATTGAAATAAAGGAGTTCAAAAAGAAAAAGAAAAGAGATGTAATTATAATACTTGATAACTTAAGAAGTCTGAATAATGTTGGGTCTGTCTTCAGGACATGTGATGCCTTCTTAATTAAAAAAATTTATCTCGTAGGAATAACTGGCTCACCTCCAAATAAGGATATTGAAAGAACTGCTCTGGGCGCTACAAAATCTATAGAGTGGGAACAAGTAAGTTGCATCTCTAAAATAGAGAAAAAACTAAAAAAGGATAATTGGAAGATAGCTCTTATTGAACAAACTGATAAGAGTACGGACTTAAAAGATTTTTTTCCTAAAACTAAAGAGAAGTATGCTTTTGTTTTCGGTAACGAAGTTTTTGGTGTGTCTGAGGAGTCACTAAAATGTGCAGACATAGCTATAGAAATACCTCAGTTTGGAACAAAACACTCTTTCAATGTGACAGTTTCTATGGGGATAGTTTTATGGGATCATTTCTATAAAACTACAAAGGCTCACATAGGGATGGTAGCTTAGCCTCAAATAAATCTTTGAGTTCTTCTAAATACTTTTGATCACATTTAATCTCTCTTCCATCCATCTCTGTAACAGGAGTAATTTCACCATTAGTTCCAGTTGCAAAAACAAGATCAGCATTTATAAATTCAACCAAAGAAAGATCTCTTTCTAAAATACTTATCTTATTCTCTTCTAATAAATGGATGAAAGTTTGTCTTGTAATTCCAGGTAAGCACGCGTTAGCATAGGGAGTATAAACTACCCCTTCTTTAACCATAAATAAATTAGTGTCATTTAGTTCAGCAACAAAACCTCTATCGTCTAACATGACTGCTGCATCATAGCCTGCAATGTTTGCATGAATCTTTGCTATAACTAAACTTAACATATTATTATGATGAATTTTTGAGTCTAAAAAAGCAGGAATGCTTCTTCTTATTGATGAACTTATTGCCCTGATACCTTTAGAAAAATCATAAACCTTTTTCTTCCATTCAGCTAAAACTATTAGGCAGCAACCACTTTGGTTAAGTCTAGCGTCCATACCAGAGGTAACTTTCTCCCCTCGTGTTAATGTCAATCTAATATGAGTATCATCTGTCATCCCATTTGCTTCCAGAGTTTCTTTGATTGCTTTTTTAATTTCCTTTTTTGTAGGGATACCTTCATAAGATAAAGCATGAGCACCTTCTTGTAATCTGGTGAGGTGTTTGTCATAACAGACTATACCCTCAGGGTAAACCCGTAAACCCTCCCAGACACCGTCTCCATTCTGTACTATACTATCAAACACAGAAACCTTCGCCTCATCTCGAGGAAGCAGCTCTCCATTAACATGGATAAAAATCTTTTCGTTTTTTGAGTTATATTCTTGTAACATCAGGCACTAATTGAATTTACTTTTAATTTATTATAATATTTTAAAGCTTCAAGATAAAGACTTTCACAATTCTTTGGTAATTCTCTTGTACTTGTTTTTTGTTTTGCAAAACCTGAAGAGCTATGAACATTTTTGTACCAATATTTTGCCCACGGACCATCCTCTTTTATTCCACCGGTAGGCCAAGAAAGCATTTCTTCAAAAAAATTAATTCCAAGATTATCACATAATTTAGATAATAATGATTTTGGATCTTTAAGAATTTCTGCTGAATCTAATACCACTGGGTCTTGATGTTCTACTTTATTGAATAACTCCCAAGATTTTTTGAGACCAATATCCTGCATGTTTGGTGAACTTATTACCTGAGCAAAAGAAGCAATAAGTTGTTTTGGGTTTCTCACCAAGAACAAGTTTGTCATGTTTTCTAGAAAACCTAAGTCCATCTTTTGATGGTGATGGGCCATATTCTTTAGAAATAAAATCTCACAATCATTATTAGTAAATATTTTATCTAATACTTTGTTTATATCTGTAGACATTGACATAAGAGTATCTTTTCTTCCAGGATGATCTATTCCTGTTGTGTCTAAGTAATGCGCATAAAACGGTTCATCAATAACTTTTGTGTCTGGTCTTCGTGAAAAGGAATACATTAGAGCTGTAGATAAATTTCTAGGCCCTGAGATTAAATTAATTATTTTCATGGATATGTTTTATTAACAACAAATTAATCATTTTTGCAAAAAAATATGTTAAACAAGAAAACATCTTCTTTATACTATGTCCTAATACCATTCTTATTGGTTATTAATAGTTCTGTCTTTGGGCAAGAAGAAGACTCACTAAGGACAATAAATTTGGACGAGGTTATGGTATCTGCAAATAAGACAGAAAAGCCACTCGTAGAATTGACAGTACCTGCTAAAATAATTTCTAAAAAAGAAATTGAAAGCTCTGGTCATTCGAGGCTAGATGAGATAATAAGTGAACAGGTAGGCATAGTAACAGTACCTGGTTTTGGAGGTAGTGAAGGTATTCAATTACAAGGAATTGATCCTGAATATACTCTAATACTAATTGACGGCATGCCTGTTATTGGAAGAGTAGCAGGTATATTAGATCTTTCTAGAATTTCATTAGGTTCTGTAGAAAGAATTGAAATTATTAAAGGAGCATCTTCAAGCTTATACGGATCAGAAGCCTTAGGGGGTGTAGTTAACATTATAACTAATAAAGAGAAATCCGAAGGTTTTAGTAAAAAAATCTATTACCAATATGGTACTTATAACACTCAAGATATGCTAGCTGATATCTCTTACAAAAAAAATCGATTTTCTGTTTATGGAAATATCAACCAATATTCAAGTGATGGATATGACCTAGTTGAGGGAGATGGACAGAATACCGTTGAGCCATTTAAAAACCGAACCGGTGGCTTAGGGCTTTCATATGACATGAAAACACTTGGGAGTCTAGATTTAAATTATAAGTTATTTGAAGAAGATAGAGACGGAACAATTTTTATTACAAGCCCAGGTATAGAAAATAAATCTGAGACTAGCGAAAATAATATTTCACTTAAATATCAAAACGAATTATCAAAAAGTGTGTCCTTAAACATTGACCTTTATAAAACAGGATATGTCAATAAAGAGGAACAAATTGGAGCAAATGGAGTTTTAAACAAAAACAATTTTGACCAATCTCTTAACAGATTAGATATTAGATTTAAGCATAGTACCAGCACAGGTTCTTACTATACTATTGGTTTTGGTTATGATACCGAAACATTAGAAAGAACAAATATCTCAGTTAAACCTCAACATAAATCTCAGTTCTTATATTTTCAGTATGATTGGAATACTAACGAAAAATTTAATTTAGTTTCTGGAATTAGATATGATAACCACAACAAATACAGTTCTCAATTAAGTCCAAAAGTTTCGTTCAAGTATGATTTTTCAGATGACTTAAGTTTAAAGGGTTCCTTTGGGTATGGTTACAAGACACCAGACTTTAGACAGTTGTATCTAAATTTTTCTAATAGCACCTCAGGATATATTGTATTAGGAACTTCAGTAATTAATGAGGTTATTACAGAATTACAGAGCAACAATGAATTAACATTTTATAATGAACTTTTTACAACTGATCTTACAGCAGAAAATTCAAATAGTTATAATCTTGGACTTCAATACTATGTTACACCAGATATACCACTTGAGATAAATTTATTTAGAAATAACATTTTCAATTTAATAGAGACAAATATTGTTGGAAGAAAAACTAATGGTCAAACAATATATAGTTATTCCAATGTCAATAAAGCATTTACTCAGGGGGTAGAAATTCAGGGAAGCTGGAATCCTATCAAAAAACTAAGGATAAAAGGAGGGTACCAACTGCTTTACGCAAAAGATCTAGAGGCTATTGAAGAATTTAATTCTGGAACTATATATGCAAGAGATAGAGTTACTAAACAATCTTTCGAACTAAAATCAAATGATTATTTTGGGCTTTATGGAAGATCAAGGCATCAATTAAATCTTAGAGTTAATTATTATATGAATCAAAATAAAGACAATATAAACTTAAGACTGAATTATAGAGGTAAGTTTGCATTGGTTGATTCAAACAACAACTCATTTCTAGATAAATATGATACCTTCATAAAAGGACATATACTGAGTAATATTTCATTTAATAAATACATCACTAAAAACATATCTCTTCAGCTTTACATTAAAAACCTTTTAGGATATAAAGACGTAATAAATTTATTAAATAACCCTGGGAGAACTTATTCTTTCAAAATTAAATTTAATAAATAGAAATAATATTTGGATTTATAAAATTCCGATAATAATTTCGCATAACTATTTGTAATAGTTCTAAATAAAGAAATAAAAAATGAAAAATATATATACATTATTGATATCATTACTCATGTTTTCATGTAGTGATGATGATCCAGTTTTAGAGCCTGTAGAGGCTATGATTGTAACCAATTTAGCTGCTAAAACTACATCAGGGCCTGGTCAACCTCCAGCGGGAGATTTTGTAAAATTTAGTTTTGCAAAACAAACTACTGTTGAGGGAGATGATTGGGATGTTGCGTTTAGAGCAACAACTATTTTAGTAAATGGTGGTTTCTCTGGGGCATCAGATGAACCTAGTAGAAGTGGAATGGGTTCTGGCTATGTTACAGTAGGTAATTATGGTAGTATCAAATCAGTTGAAGAAAGTTTGTTAGTTCAAGATTCTGAAACAGCAAAGGCAATACCTACAGGAAGTGGTAATGGTTGGTATAATTATGATCCACAAACTTACTTAATTACTCCAATCGCAGGGAGAACATTAGTATTTAAGACACATAATGGAAGGTATGCTAAAATGGAAATACAGAGTTATTATAAAGACTCTCCAGAAAATCCAAACGGATTTACTAGCGAGGGACAAACCTATACATTTAACTATACTTATCAACCTAATGAGGGTGTAACCACATTCGACTAAAATTAAATACTTTAAATATATCATATTAAGGGATCTAAATTAGATCCCTTTTTATTTGGACTAATTCTAAATAAATATTACAATTGCTTACTTATTTATAATTAATCTAAATAACATGCTAAAACTACATAATCTATTAACAATAATATTGGGGGGTTTATTCATATCATGTGATAATAACAATGACCCTATAACAATTTCAGTTACTCCACCTGAAACATACTCTTTTGAAAGAGGAGATCAAACAACAGTTAGTTACGGAGGGCAATCAAGTAGATTGGAAATGGCTGGTGAGCTAAGCGTCTGGCTAAATACTCCTATAAAAAACAAAGAAGAACTAAACAATATGTTCAATAACGGAACTGGTTTTGGAAATCCAGGACTAGCAATGAGTGATAAAAAACTTGGAAACAAAACTGCTTCAAGCTCGCAAGCATCATCAACAGTAAAACCACAATTTGATGCTATGATAGATGATGTCACATCAAATGTATTTCCTAATGTGGCAAATGATGCCTCAGATGGAACTCCAGGAACATATACTGATCCAGACGGTGGAAGAACAGTAATAATAAATGGTAAGGGCCACGAAATAAATCAACTATTTACTAAAGGGCTAATGGGAGCTTTGGTGTGTGACCAGATTATTTGGGGTTACCTTACAGCGGGTAAATTAGACGCTGGGACAAACAAGGCAGATAATGATGCTGGAACAGTAGTAGAAGGCAAAAATTATACACAGATGGAACATTACTGGGATGAAGGTTTTGGGTACCTATATGGCCTAGACACTGACATCTCAAACTCTAGTATAGAGGGCCAAGATGTGCTTGTTAGTAAATACTTGAAAAAAGTAGATGGTTCCAGCTTACCTGGGATTGCACAGGAGCTATATGATGCCTTCAAGCACGGAAGAGCTGCAATTGTTGCTGGAGCATATGATGTTAGAGACGAACAAGCTGAGATTGTAAAAACAAAATTATCTCATATTATTGGTAGAAAGGCCGCTGATTACTTAAGAAGCGGTGCAGCTAAAATTAATGATGGTAAGTGGGCAGATGCTCATCATGCTCTATCTGAGGGTTGGGGATTTATTTTAAGTCTACAGTTTACAAAAAATCCAACTTCAGGAGCTCCATATTACTCTAATTCAGAGGTAAATGATATGTTGACTCAAATTGATAATTTTTGGACAGTTACGCCAGCAAATTTAGAGTCAATGGCGGCAGGAATTGAAAGCAAGTTTGGCTTTTAATTGCTTTTAATTTCTAATTATAGTTTAGTTTAGCAAATTATTTTTCTTAAAAACCTAAACCAGCGTTGTTTTTCTTCGCTGGTTTTTTAAATTTGAGCTCTAATTTATAATTATTATAAATAACACATAATGAAAAAGTATATTTTAACACTATTTATCTTATTCAATATAGTGGCTTCATGTGATAACACAGAGACAGATCTTATAGGACCATCTTATGATAGATCAACACTTCTTAAAAACTGGTATAATCAGCACATTAACATAGGTCTCAGCGTCTTTAAAAATAAAGTAGACATGGTTGGAGAGATGATAGATCTTATTAAAAGCGAAAAATCTATAGCTTCTCTTGTAAAACTAAGAGAAGAACATTTAACTGCATGGAAAGCGTGGCAAAAAATTGAAATGTTTAACATTGGTAAGGCTGAGGAAATTTATTTTAAATCTAAAATGAATGTGTATCCAGTCAACACAGCACGTGTTGAATCAAATGTGTCATCAGGAAGCTATGATCTTTCAAACGCTAATAATTTTGCTGCACAAGGATTTCCTGCTCTAGATTATTTGCTTTATGGTATTGGATCAAATGACGAAGAGATTTTAGAAAAGTATACTAATGATGACAGGTATTTAGATTACATAAAAGCTGTAACTGATGAAATGATAAGTAGCTCTGAAAAAGTTATTAACGATTGGGAAACTTATAAAAATGAGTTCCTGAACTCAACTGATAACAACGCTACATCTGCTGTAAACCTAATGGTTAACGATTTTATATATTATTACGAAAAGGGTTTTAGAGCAAACAAGTTTGGAATCCCAGGAGGAGTTTTTTCTTCAGTTCCGCTACCAGAAAATGTTGAAGACTACTTCGGTAGATTAAATTCTAATCCATTAGCACTAGAGGCTTTTGATGCAATTCAAGCTTTTTATGAAGGAAAAAACCTAACAACAGGCGTTACTTATAGTGGGGCTAGTCTTAGAAGTATTATCACAGATTTAGATACTAAGGAAGGAAGTGATAATTTAGGAAATAAAATAAGTGAAAAATTAAAAGCAGCAAGAGAAAAAATCGTAAAACTTGACCAAAGTTTTGTTAATCAAATTCAGTCTAACAACAACAAGTTTTTACAAACTTATGATGCAATACAAGAGGTGGTTGTACTGTTAAAAGTAGACATGTTACAACTTCTAAGTATTAATGTTGATTATGTGGATGCAGACGGAGATTAAAAACAGTATATCTGACAATATAAAAAGCTACACAAAAGAACACACACAATCATCAACTCTTGCTTTCTTTCGAATTGGCTTTGGTCTTCTCATGTGCTACAGCATTATAAGATTCTGGAGCAAGGGCTGGATTCAAGAATTATACTTACTTCCTGATTTTCATTTTTCATATTACGGGTTTGAGTGGATCAAACCAATAGGAGAGTACACATATTTAATATTTATTGTATGTTTTATAAGCTCTCTATTAATTACCATAGGATATAAATATAAAATCGCAATAATTACGTTTTTCCTAAGCTTTACCTACATCGAGCTCATGGATAAAACGACATACCTTAATCACTATTATTTTATAAGCTCACTCAGTTTCCTACTAATATTCCTACCATTAAATGCGACATTTTCTTATGATAATATCATTAATAGAAAAAAATATTCCAAAGTCCCCAAGTGGACTGCAGATTCAATAAAGCTACTAATATGTATAGTATATATTTATGCAGGACTAGCAAAACTAAATTCTGACTGGCTTCTCAATGCAATGCCATTAAAAATTTGGTTAACATCAAAATACGATCTACCAATAATAGGAGAATTTTTATTACAAAAGAATTGGGTCCATTACCTAATGAGTTGGGGAGGAATGTTATATGACTTAAGCATCCCTTTTTTATTAATATACTCAAGAACAAGACTATTAGCGTTTACGCTTGTGGTATTCTTTCATCTCTTCACTTTAGTTTTATTTCCAATAGGGGTGTTTCCACATATTATGATATTTAGTTCTATGATATTTTTTAGTTCAAATTTTCATTCAAAAATTTTAGAGTATATAAGACGTATAATTATGATGTCACATAAATCATTTTATAATTATTCAAGTAAAAAAATAGAATATTATAAGATTGAAAAGCAGAAAAATATTATAACTATTTTGTCATTATTTTTTATACTACAACTCACAATACCCTTTAGATATAATTTATATCCTGGAGAATTATTTTGGCATGAACAAGGGTACCGATTCTCTTGGAGGGTTATGCTTATTGAAAAAGTTGGTTATACAAATTTTAAAATTAAAGACCCAGAAAGTGGATCGAGCTTTATAGTTGATCCCTCCAAATATCTCAGTCAATTTCAAGTTAAACAAATGAGTTTTCAACCTGACTTTATTCTTGAGTTCGCCCACTATCTTGGAAAAGAATTTTCAACTAAAGATAAAAAAATAGAGGTTTATGCTGATAGCTTTGTCGCTTTAAACGGAAGATCAAGCCAAAGATTTATTGACCCTAATGTTGATCTTTATAAAGAAAAAGAATCATTTAAAAACAAAACATGGGTTTTACCATTGAAAGATGAAATTAAAGGTATTTAAAGTTATATTTTATTTGCTTTTTTTTGGGGCTTATTTATCTCAAGCGCAAAATAAAGTTTTTGGTCTCATAGAGGTTGAAGATGAAACGTTATCAGTCGAGGACATATTTATTTATGATGGAAATAACAAATTTTTAACATCAACTGATAAAAAAGGCTATTATGAATTCCTAACATCTAAAAATAAAATGAATCTCATTTACCTTCTAGTAGGATCTCAATTTATTGAAAAAGAAATTGACATAAAGCTCAATACTGAAATCAATATCTTCTTTAAAAAACAAACTAAAATACTTTCAGAGGTCATTATTAAGGGTCAAAAGATAAAAGAGTTTCAGCTCAAAAGGCTAAAAGATGTAGAAGGAACATCTATATATGCAGGTAAAAAAACAGAAGTTATACTAGTTGACCAATCTATGGCAAACCTTGCTTCAAATAATGCAAGACAAATTTATAATCAAATTTCAGGGTTAAATATTTATCAAAATGATGATGCGGGATTACAATTGCACATTGGAGGCAGAGGGCTAGACCCCAACAGAACTTCAAACTTTAATACAAGACAAAACAGTTATGATATTAGTGCAGATGTTTTGGGATATCCAGAAAGTTATTATACTCCACCAGCCGAGTCTTTAAAAGAAATACAAATAATTAGAGGCGCTGCTTCACTCCAATACGGAACTCAATTTGGTGGACTAATTAATTTTATTTTGAAAGAACCAATAAATAAAAAGTTTGAACTTATAACAAGAAATTCTATAGGTAGCAATAAGCTTTATACAAACTACACAAGTGTGAGTGGTAAAAAAAAGAATTTTAGTTTTTATTCCTATTATAACTATAAAAAAGGAGATGGATTCAGAAATAACTCTGTATATAACTCCAATAATTTTTATATTCATCTCAGTCAAAAAATATCAGATAAAATAAAGGTGAGTGGCGAGGTCTCTTATCTTAAATATTTAGCTCAGCAAGCAGGTGGTTTGTCGGATAGAATGTTTAATCTAGATCCTCTACAAAGTAATAGGGAACGAAATTGGTTTGAACTAGACTGGTTATTATACAACTTTAAATTAGATCACAAATTAAAAAATAATAACAGCCTATCTTTTAGCTTTTTTGGACTTGATGCAGTGAGAAACACATTGGGTTTCAGAAGCAATAGAGTTGATCAAGTAGATCCTTTATCTGAGAGGGACCTAATAAA
>CEWO01051923.1_pt1 | contig 17420 bp, 11 predicted proteins | sample 361561 | NCBI WGS metagenome assembly CEWO01 (sample SAMEA2623627, study PRJEB7988) | marine metagenome | isolation source: saline water (ENVO:00002010), including
AATAGACATTATGCTCACGTAGATTGTCCAGGTCACGCAGATTATGTAAAAAATATGGTTACTGGAGCTGCACAGATGGATGGTGCAATTTTAGTATGTGCTGCTACTGATGGTCCTATGCCTCAAACAAGAGAACATATTTTATTAGCAAGACAGGTAGGAGTGCCTGCTATTGTTGTGTTCATGAATAAGGCTGATATGGTAGATGATGAAGAATTATTAGAATTAGTAGATATGGAAGTTAGAGAATTATTATCATTCTATGAATATGATGGTGATAATACTCCTGTAATTACTGGTTCTGCATTAGGTGGATTAAATGGAGATGCAGAATGGACTCCAAAAATTACGGAATTAATGGCTGCTGTAGATGCATGGATTCCTGAGCCAGTAAGAGATAATGAGAAACCTTTCTTAATGCCTATTGAGGATGTATTTACAATTACAGGTAGAGGAACAGTAGCTACAGGTAGAATTGAGACAGGTGTAGCTAATACTGCTGATGCTGTAGATATTATTGGAATGGGTGCTGAGAAGTTGGGATCTACAATTACTGGTGTTGAGATGTTTAGAAAAATATTAGACAGAGGTGAGGCAGGAGATAATGTTGGTATCTTATTAAGGGGTATTGAAAAAACAGATATAAAAAGAGGAATGGTAATCTGTAAGCCAGGATCAGTGAAGCCTCACCAGAAATTTGAGGCTGAGGTGTATATTTTGAAAAAAGAAGAAGGAGGAAGACATACTCCTTTCCACAACAAGTATAGGCCACAATTCTATATCAGAACTACTGATGTAACTGGTGAGATTTTCTTACCTTCAGGGACTGATATGGTTATGCCTGGAGATAACTTAACTATTACTGTTGAGTTAATTAATGGTGTTGCAATGAATGAAGGTTTAAGATTTGCAATCCGTGAAGGAGGTAGAACTGTTGGAGCTGGACAGATTACTAAGTTACTTTAGTAGTTAACTCATAAAGTTTGACAGTAAAGGAAGGTTGGTTTTCAGTCTTCCTTTACTGTGTAAACGGGTGTAGCTCAATTGGTAGAGTAGTGGTCTCCAAAACCATTGGCTGGGAGTTCGAGTCTCTCCACCCGTGCGAATAAATATTTAAGAAAATGGCAAAAAAAGAATCATACATTAAAAGTTCATATGATGAACTAATAAATAAAGTAAGCTGGCCAAGTTGGTCAGATTTGCAAAGTAGTTCTATTGTAGTTGCTATTGCTTCAATGATTATTGCATTGGTGATTTATTTAATGGATCAAACGTTTAGTAATATAATGAAACTTTTTTACGATTTATTCTCATAATAATATAGATGGAACAAGAGGTAGAAAATATGAAATGGTATGTGCTAAGAGTGATGGGTGGTAAAGAAAGAAAGACTGTTACTTTTATTGAAAAAGAAATTGACAGGCTAGGTATGAAAGACTTTGTTTCTCAGATTCTTGTCCCTACAGAGAAAGTTTATCAAATAAGAAATGGAAAGAAGGTAAGTAAGGAAAGAAATTTCTTCCCTGGCTATGTTTTAGTTGAAGCGAATCTTGTTGGAGAGATTCCTCATGTATTGAAAAATGTTACTGGTGTGCTTGGTTTCTTAGGGGCTACTAAAGGAGGAATTCCTGTTCCGATGAGAAAAAGTGAGATTAATAGGATTTTAGGAAAGGTAGATGAGATGGCTTTAACTGATGAACAAATCAATATACCTTTTGTTGTTGGTGAAACTGTCAAGGTAATAGACGGTCCTTTTAATAGTTTTAATGCAGAGATAGAAGGTATTGATGAACAAAAGAAGAAATTACAATTAATGGTAAAAATATTTGGGAGAAAAACTCCTTTAGAGTTAAATTTTATGCAAGTAGAAAAATTATAAAGAGATGGCAAAAGAAATTTCAGGACTTATTAAATTACAGATTAGAGGAGGAGCTGCAAATCCAGCTCCACCCGTGGGCCCTGCACTAGGTGCGAAAGGTGTCAATATTATGGAGTTTTGCAAACAATTTAATGCACGAACTCAGGATAAAGCAGGTAGTATTGTACCTGTTGTGATTACAGTTTTTGCAGATAAATCTTTTGAGTTTATTATTAAGACTGCTCCTGCAGCTGCGCAAATTCTAGCTGCTGCTAAGAAGAAAAGTGGGTCCGGAGAACCAAATAGAGCAAAGATAGGGACAATTACTTGGGATCAGGTAAGAGTAATTGCTGAGGATAAAATGGCAGACTTAAATGCTTTTAAAGTAGAATCTGCAATGAGAATGGTCGCAGGAACTGCAAGAAGTATGGGAATAAATGTTAAAGGAAATTTTCCTTCATAATAATATAAATTATTGAACTGATGGCAATGAGTAAAAATAGAAAGAAGGCTTTAGAGAATGTTGATTTAAACAAGTCTTATACTTTAGATGAAGCTTCAGCAATTGTAAAAGATACCTCAACAGTGAAATTTGATGCTACTGTTGATTTAGCTGTAAGACTAGGTGTTGATCCTAAGCAAGCCAACCAAATGGTAAGAGGTGTTGCTTCTTTACCGCATGGAACTGGAAAAACATTAAAGGTTCTAGCTTTAGTTTCTGCTGATAAAGAGGCAGAAGCAAAAGAAGCAGGTGCTGACTATGTTGGTTTAGATGAGTATATTGAGAAGATTAAAGGTGGCTGGACAGATGTTGATGTAATTGTTACAATGCCTTCAATTATGGGTAAGATTGGTGCTTTAGGTAGAGTTTTAGGTCCAAGAGGACTTATGCCAAACCCAAAATCAGGTACTGTAACAATGGATGTTGCGAAAGCTGTTTCTGATGTTAAAAAAGGAAAAATAGATTTTAAGGTAGAGAAGAATGGAATTATTCATGCGTCGGTTGGTAAGGTCTCTTTTGATGCAAAAAAGATATCTGAAAATGCTAACGAATTATTACAGACAATAATTAAGTTAAAACCATCTGCCTCTAAAGGGATATACATGAAAAGTATTTATATGTCAAGCACTATGGGCTTAGGTATTGAGGTTGATACTAGCTCATTAGTTTAAAAATTTAGAAAAGCATAAAATGAATAAAGAAGAGAAAAATGAGATGATAGCTACCCTTGATGGGATGCTAAAAGAAAATAATAATTTTTATTTAGCTGATATTTCTGGCTTAACTGCTGAGGAAAATAGTGCTTTAAGAAGATTATGTTTTAGAAGAGATGTTTCTTTACAAGTTGTGAAAAATACTCTTTTAAAGAAAGCTTTTGAGAAGAATGATACTGATTTTAGTCAATTGTATGATGTTTTGATTGGTAACACTTCAATTATGCAAGCAGAGGCAGGAAATGCCCCTGCGAAAATTATTAAAGAATTTAGAAAGAAAAATGATAAGCCAATTTTAAAAGCCGCTCATATTGAGGAGTCTATGTATATTGGTGATGATAATCTATCAGCACTTGCCGACCTTAAATCTAAGGATGAGCTTATTGGTGATATTATTACACTATTACAATCTCCAGCGAAGAATGTTATTTCCTCATTAAAATCAGGAGGAAATAAACTTTCAGGGATTTTAAAAGCTATAGAAGAAAAGGCTAATTAACAAAGAAATGCTTCCAACATTTAAAATAAGTAAATAATTAAAAAATAATAATATGGCAGATGTAAAAAAAATTGCAGAAGAATTGGTTAACTTAACTGTAAAAGATGTTAACGAATTAGCAACTATACTTAAAGATGAGTATGGAATTGAGCCAGCAGCAGCTGCAGTAGCAGTAGCAGGTCCAGCAGCAGCAGGATCTGGAGGTGATGCAGGTGAAGAGCAATCAGAATTTGATGTTATCTTAAAAGAAGCTGGAGGATCAAAGCTTAAAGTTGTTAAGACTGTAAAAGAATTAACAGGTTTAGGACTAAAAGAAGCTAAGGATATTGTTGATAGTGCTCCAAAAGCAGTTAAAGAAGCTGTAAGTAAAGATGAAGCAGAAGGTATTAAGAAATCTTTAGAAGAAGCTGGAGCTGTAGTAGAGCTTAAGTAACTTCTTTAAACATTTAAAAGGTTTAAATCTTATGGAGACATAAGGTTTAAACCCTTTAGTTTTTTTATAGAACCCCTTTTTTATCACTAAAAATCACAGCATTGGCTAAAAAAAATAACAACCAAAGAATTAATTTTGCATCAATAAAAGACACGGTTTCTTTCCCTGATTTTTTAGATGTTCAACTTAAAAGTTTTCAATCTTTTTTCCAGATTGGAACTACCTTAGAAGAGAGAAGAAATGAAGGTCTTTATAAAGCTTTTGAAGAGCTTTTCCCTATTACAGATTCAAGAAATAACTTTGTATTAGAGTTTATTGATTATACAATTGATCCTCCTAGATATTCTATTGAAGAATGTATTGATAGAGGACTTACATTTAAGGTTCCTTTAAAGGTAAAATTAAAATTATACTGTACTGATCCTGATCATGAAGATTTTGAAACAATAGTACAAGATGTATATTTTGGGAATATACCATTTATGACACCTAAAGGAAGTTTTGTGATTAATGGCGCTGAGAGAATTGTTGTGTCACAGCTACATAGGTCTCCTGGTGTGTTTTTTGGTCAAAGTTTCCATTCAAACGGCACAAAATTATATTCAGCAAGAGTAATTCCTTTTAAGGGATCCTGGATCGAATTTACTACCGATATAAATAATGTATTGTACGCATATATTGATAGAAAAAAGAAATTACCTGTAACAACTTTACTAAGAGCTATTGGATATGAATCTGACAGAGATATTCTTGAAATTTTTGGACTTGCTGATGAGGTTAAGGTCTCTAAGAGTGGGTTAAAGAAAGTTATTGGAAGGAAATTAGCAGCAAGAGTATTAAAATCATGGGTAGATGATTTTGTAGATGAAGATACTGGTGAGTTAGTCCCAATTGAAAGAAATGAAGTAATTCTTGAGAGAGATACTATATTAGACAAAACTCATATTAATGATATTGTTGATTCAGGAGTTGAAACAATTCTTTTACATAAAGAAGATGGAACTGCCTCTGATCATGCATTAATCTATAATACTTTGCAGAAGGACCCTTCAAATTCAGAGGTTGAGGCTGTAAGACATATCTACAGGCAATTAAGATCTGCTGAGGCTCCGGATGATGATACAGCTAGAGGTATTATTGATAAATTATTCTTTTCAGATCAAAGATATAGTTTAGGACATGTAGGAAGATTTAGAATTAATTCAAGATTAAAGCTTGATATTCCTGTAGATAAGATGGTATTAACTAATGAGGATATTGTTTCTATAATTAGTAATTTAATATCGTTAGTAAACTCAAAAGTTGATGTTGATGATATTGATCATTTAAGTAATAGAAGAATTAGAACTGTTGGGGAGCAGTTGTCAAATCAATTTAATGTTGGATTGAGTAGAATGGCTCGTACTATTCGTGAAAGAATGAATGTAAGAGATAATGAGGTCTTTACTCCAATTGACTTGATTAATGCAAAAACATTATCAGCTGTAATTAATTCATTTTTTGGAACTTCACAATTATCACAGTTTATGGATCAAACAAATCCACTTGCTGAGGTGACGCATAAAAGAAGAATATCTGCTTTAGGTCCAGGAGGTTTAACTAGAGAGAGAGCTGGCTTTGAGGTACGTGATGTTCATTATACACATTATGGTAGATTGTGTCCTATTGAGACTCCTGAAGGGCCTAATATTGGGCTTATTTCATCATTAGCTGTATTTGCTAAAATAAATGATCTAGGATTTATAGAGACTCCTTATAGAAGGGTAAATGAAGGTAAAATTGACAAAGCTGAAGCTCCGGTATATAAGAGTGCTGAACAAGAGATTGAAGAGGTAATTGCTCAAGCAAATGCACCTTTAAAAGATGATGGTTCATTTGAAAATAATAGAATTCAATCTAGGAATGAAGCAGATTATCTAATTGCAGAGCCATCAAAAGTTACATTAATGGATGTTGCTCCTAATCAGATTGCCTCTATAGCAGCTTCATTAATTCCTTTTTTAGAACATGATGATGCTAATAGAGCACTGATGGGTTCAAATATGATGAGGCAGGCAGTACCTTTATTAAGAACTGATGCTCCAATTGTTGGGACTGGTCTTGAGCCTCATGTTGCAAGAGATTCAAGAACCATGATTAATGCTGAAGGAGATGGTGTGGTTACTTATGTTGATGCGAATACTATTAAGGTAAAATATATAAAATCTAAGCAAGAGGAATTAGTAAGTTTTGATCCTGATGAGAAATCATATGAACTAACAAAGTTTCAGAAAACAAACCAAAGAACTTGTATCAATATCCAACCAATTGTTAGTGTTGGTGATAAAATTAAAAAAGGAGAGGTCTTATGTCATGGTTATGCAACTGATAATGGTGAGCTAGCTATTGGTCGTAACTTAAAAGTAGCATTTATGCCTTGGAAGGGATATAATTTTGAGGATGCAATTATTTTATCAGAAAGAGTTGTAAGAGAAGATTTATTTACTTCATTACATATTGCCGAACATGTTGTAAATGTTAGAGAAACTAAAAGAGGAGCAGAGGAACTAACTTCTGATATACCTAATATATCTGAGAATGCAACAAAGGATCTGGATGAGCATGGAATGATAAGAATTGGAGCACATGTGAAACAAGGTGATATTCTTGTTGGTAAGATTACTCCTAAAGGAGAGTCAGACCCTACTCCTGAAGAAAAACTACTTAGAGCTATATTTGGAGAAAAAGCAGGTGATGTAAAAGATGCATCATTAAAGGCTAAGCCTGCTAATCAAGGTGTTGTTATTGGTAAATCATTATTTTCTAAGACAATTAAAGATAGGAGGGCAAAATCTGCTGATAAAGAAGAGTTAGAAAGGATAGATACTGTTTTTGATAAAGAAGCCCGTGCTCTTAAGAGTATATTAGCAGGTAAGTTATACCAGATTATTGGAGGTAAAGCATCAAAAGGTGTTAAGAATATTCTAGGAGAAGAAGTTATCTCAAAGAGTGAAAAGTTTACTAAAAAAATGTTATTAGCTGTTGACTTTACATTAGTTGATCCATATAATTGGACTGGTAACGAAGAAAATAATATTCTTGTAAATACTACTATTGAAAATTACTTAAGAAAGTATAATGAAATTTATGGTGATCACAGAAGGCAACGTTTTGCGATTACAATTGGAGATGAATTACCAAACGGAGTGTTGCAATTAGCAAAAGTACAGATTGCTCAGAAGCGAAAGGTGAAAGTTGGTGATAAGTTGGCTGGTCGTCATGGTAATAAAGGGATAGTATCTAGAATTGTTAAAGATGAAGATATGCCTTTCTTAGAGGATGGAACTCCTGTTGATATTATTTTAAATCCACTTGGAGTACCATCAAGAATGAATTTAGGTCAGATTTATGAAACAATCTTAGGTTGGGCTGGTAAAGAACTGGGTAGAAAATACTTTACCCCTGTATTTGATGGTGCTAGTATTGATGAGATTAATAATGAAACTGATGAGGCTGGAGTGCCAAGATTAGGACAAACTTATCTTTACGATGGAGGTACAGGTGAGCGTTTTGAACAAACTGCAACTGTTGGTATTATATATATGTTAAAGCTTGGGCACTTAATTGATGATAAGATGCATGCCAGATCAATTGGGCCATATTCACTAATTACACAACAACCATTAGGAGGGAAGGCTCAGTTTGGAGGGCAAAGACTTGGAGAGATGGAAGTTTGGGCACTTGAAGGTTATGGTGCTTCAAATATATTACAAGAGATGCTTACTCTAAAATCGGATGATGTAATTGGTAGAGCAAAAGCATTTGAAAGTATTGTAAAAGGTAAGGATTTACCAAAACCAGGTATACCTGAATCATTTAATGTATTATTACATGAACTAAATGGTTTAGGATTAAAAGTTTCATTTGAATAAAATACATATGAGAAAGACAAAAAACACTATGCAAGCAGAGGATATAAATTCAATTAAGATTAGTTTATCATCACCTGAGAATATTTTAGAGAAATCATCTGGGGAGGTTACAAAACCAGAAACTATTAATTATAGAACATATAAACCTGAAAGTGGGGGACTATTTTGTGAAAGGGTTTTTGGGCCTACAAAAGATTTTGAATGTCACTGTGGAAAATATAAAAGGATTAGGTATAGAGGGATTGTATGTGATAGATGTGGTGTAGAAGTAACAGAAAAGAAAGTAAGAAGAGAGAGGATAGGTCATATTAATCTAGTAGTTCCTGTTGCTCATATTTGGTATTTTAGGACTTTACCAAATAAAATTGGGTACTTATTAGGATTGCCTTCTAAGAAATTAGATATGATTATTTACTATGAAAGGTTTGTAGTTATTAATGCAGGTGAGGGTACCATAAATGCTGAAGGTGATGCAGTAAATTATCTAGATTTTTTAACTGAGGAGGAATACTTAGATATCTTAGATGCACAGCCAATCGAGAATCAATATCTTTCTGATGAAGATCCTAAGAAATTCGTTGCTAAGATGGGTGCTGAGGCGATTCATGATTTATTAGCAAAAATAAATCTTGATGATTTATCTTATTCATTAAGAAATCAAGCTGATAATGAGACGTCACAGCAAAGAAAGAAAGAAGCATTAAAAAGATTACAGATTGTTGAATCAATGCGTGAGGGGCAAGATCATACTGAAAACAGACCAGAATGGATGACTGTAAAAGTTATTCCAGTTATCCCGCCTGAACTCAGACCACTAGTACCTTTAGACGGTGGTAGGTTTGCTACTTCTGATTTAAATGATTTGTATAGAAGAGTTATTATTAGAAATAATAGATTGAAAAGATTAATGGAGATTAATGCTCCTGAGATTATCTTGAGAAATGAAAAAAGAATGTTACAGGAATCCGTAGATGCTTTATTCGACAATTCAAGAAAATCATCTGCTGTAAAAGCTGATGGGAAAAGAGCATTAAAATCATTATCTGATTCTTTAAAAGGGAAACAAGGTAGATTCCGTCAAAATCTTTTAGGTAAAAGGGTTGATTATTCTGCTCGTTCGGTAATTGTTGTAGGACCAGAATTATTGTTACATGAATGTGGATTACCAAAAGATATGGCCGCTGAGTTATATAAGCCATTTATTATTAGAAAGTTGATAGAAAGAGGTATTGTAAAAACAGTGAAGTCTGCTAAGAGAATTATTGATACAAGAGAGCCAGTTGTTTGGGATATTCTAGAAAATGTTATGAAAGGGCATCCAGTTTTATTAAACAGAGCTCCTACACTGCATAGGTTAGGGATTCAGGCTTTTCAGCCAAAAATGATTGAAGGAAAGGCAATACAACTTCATCCATTAGCTTGTGCTGCTTTTAATGCTGATTTTGATGGAGATCAAATGGCAGTTCATTTACCACTAGGAGCTGCAGCAATTCTAGAAGCTCAAGTTTTGATGTTGGCTTCACATAATATTTTGAATCCTGCAAATGGAGCTCCTATTACTGTGCCTTCACAAGATATGGTTCTTGGCTTGTATTATATGACTAAAGAGAAAAGATCTACTGAAGAAGAGAAGGTTAAAGGAGAGGGTATGATTTTTTATTCTTTAGATGAGGTTAAGATTTCATATAACGAAAAAGCAACTGATTTACATGCAATGATTAAGGTGAGGGTTATTGATAATAAAGGCAAAGCATCCTTGGTAGACACAACGGTTGGTAGAGTATTATTTAATGAGTATGTTCCTTCAGGTGTTAAATTTGTGAATGAGTTACTTACTAAGAAAGCTTTAAGAAATATTATTGGTGATGTGCTTGAAAAATGTGGCGTTGCAGGTACTGTTCATTTTCTTGATGCAATTAAAACAATTGGATTTCACATGGCTTTTAAAGGAGGGCTTTCATTTAATCTTGGTGATGTAATTGTTCCTGAGGAGAAAGAAACTTTAATTGCTGATGCTAATAAAAAGGTTGATGAGATTAAGAATAATTATGCAATGGGATTCATTACTAATAATGAGAGATATAATCAGGTAATTGATGTTTGGACTACAACTAATGCAAGACTAACAGATACTGTTATGAAAAATATTAGTTCTGATAAGCAGGGTTTTAACTCTGTATATATGATGCTTGATTCTGGAGCAAGGGGTTCTAAGGAACAGATTCGTCAGTTGTCTGGTATGAGAGGACTTATGGCTAAGCCTAAAAAATCTGGGGATCATGGAGAATCAATTATTGAAAATCCTATTACAACAAACTTTAGAGAAGGTCTCTCAATATTAGAATATTTTATATCAACTCACGGTGCACGTAAAGGACTTGCAGATACGGCGCTTAAAACGGCTGATGCTGGTTACCTTACAAGAAGACTTGTTGATGTTGCACAAGATGTAATTATTACTGAGGAGGATTGTGAAACTTTAAGAGGATTAGAGACTTCAGCTTTAAAAGATAATGATGATATTCTTGAGTCATTATCTGAGAGAATTGCTGGTAGGATTAGTTTACATGATATTATTCATCCTGAGACTAATAAAGTACTAGTATCTTCTAATGATATGATTTCTGATATGGTTGCTGTGAAAATTGAGAAATCAGGAATTGAAACAGTTGAAGTAAGATCAGCTTTAACCTGTCAAACAATAAAAGGGATTTGCAAGAAATGTTATGGGAAATCTTTATCAACAAATAGAATAGCTCAAGTTGGTGAATCAGTTGGGGTTGTTGCAGCTCAGTCAGTTGGTGAACCAGGTACACAGCTTACACTTAGAACTTTTCACGTTGGTGGTACCGCATCAAGATCTGAGGTAGATTCATCTATTATAATTAAGAAGGAAGGTAGATTAGAAATAGAGGATTTAAGGACTGTAAAATCAAAAGATAAGAATGGTAATACTATAGAGATTGTTGTTTCTAGATCAGCAGAAACTAAGGTGATTGATGATAAGAATGGAGTTATTCTTTCTTCTGCAATTGTGCCTTATGGATCAATTATTTTCATCAAAGAAGGTGCTGTAAATAAAGGGGATAAGGTTTGTGAATGGGATCCTTATAATGCTGTAATTATATCAGAAGTTTCTGGTAAAGTTGAGTTTAACGATATTACTGAAGGAGTTTCATACAGAACAGAGTCTGATGAGCAAACTGGATATCAGGAAAAGGTAATTATTGACAGTAGAAATAGGAAAATTTCTCCATCATTAATCATAGGAGATAAAACATATTCTATTCCTGTTGGGGCACACTTATCTGTTGAAGATGAAGTTAAAGTTAAAGCTGGTGATATTTTAGCTAAGATCCCTAGGTCAGGTGGTTCTTCTGGAGATATTACTGGAGGTCTTCCAAGGGTAACTGAGATGTTTGAGGCTAGAAATCCTTCAAATCCTGCAGTTGTTTCTGAAGTTGATGGATCTGTTTCTTTTGGAAAAATAAAAAGAGGAAATAGAGAGGTTATTATAACTACAAAAACAGGAGAAGTTAAGAAGTATCTAATTAAGTTATCTAAACATATATTAGTTCAAGAAAATGATTATGTAAAAGCTGGAATGCCACTTTGTGATGGCGTTATTACTCCTGCTGATATTCTTGCTATTAAAGGTGTGGTTGAGGTTCAGCAGTATATTGTAAATGAGATTCAGGATGTTTATCGTTTACAAGGGGTGAAAATTAACGATAAACATTTTGAGGTATTGGTTAGGCAAATGATGCGTAAAGTAAGAATAGCGCATTCAGGGGATACTTATTTCTTAGAAGATACACTTGTAGGCAAAGACTCTTTCCAAGAACAAAATGACAAGTTATTTGGAATGAAGATTGTTTCTGATGCTGGTGAATCTGATGAGTTGCAAGCAGGACAAATTGTTTCTCTGAGACAGCTAAGAGAAGAAAACTCAAGGTTGAAGAGAAAAGATGCAAAAGAGGTAGAAGCAAGAGATGCTGTTCCTGCAGTTGCTATTCCTGTATTACAGGGTATTACTCGGGCATCATTACAAGTTGATAGTTGGATTTCTGCTGCATCATTCCAACAAACAACTAAAGTACTTAATGAAGCTGCAATTAATGCTAAGAGAGATCAATTGCTTGGGCTAAAAGAGAATGTTATTATTGGTAAAAAGATTCCAGCTGGTACTGGATTGGTTCAGGCAACAGACACTATTGTAGGCTCTCAGGTTGAGTATGATAGATTAATGCAATTAAAGAAAGAAGCTGAGAATACTCCTAATGAAGAGGAGATAGTTGTTGAGGCTGAGAATCCTAATCAGGAATAAATTAGTTTTTATGTCAGAAAAAAATAAGAAAGAGGGGCTGAATATTGAGCTTTCTGAAGAAGTTGCTGAAGGAACGTATAGTAATTTAGCTATTATTAATCACTCTCCATCAGAGTTTGTAGTTGATTTTATTCAGATGATGCCAGGAATACCTAAGGCAAAAGTAAGATCTAGAATTATTCTTACTCCACAGCATGCAAAAAGATTAATGAAAGCGCTTTCAGATAATGTTACTAAATTTGAGAGTCAGCACGGTGAAATAAATGATGTTGATCCTAGTGGTGGTATTCCAATGAATTTTGGTGGCCCAACTCCATTAGCTTAAGAACGGGTATTGGTATTTTTCTGCCGGAACAAATGTTTCTTTAATTGTTCGTGGAGAAACCCATCTTAAGAGGTTTAAGATTGAGCCTGCCTTGTCATTAGTTCCAGATCCTCTTGCACCACCAAATGGTTGTTGTCCAACAACAGCTCCAGTTGGCTTGTCATTAATATAGAAGTTGCCTGCCGCATTCTCCAATACTTTAGCAGCATATTCAGCAGCATATCTATCAACTGACAATATAGCCCCAGTAAGAGCATATTCTGACGTGTTATCTACTATTTTTAAGGTTTCTATCCAATTATTTGGATTGTATATGTACACGGTTATTACAGGTCCAAAAATTTCTTTGACCATTGTTTTGAAGTGAGGGTTTTTAGTTGTAATAATAGTTGGCTCTATAAAGTAGCCTGTTGATTTGTCATAGTTTCCTCCAGCTATAATTTCTGCATCCTTTGAGTTTTTAGCATAATCAATATAAGATGCTATACTATCAAAAGCTTTCTCAGAGATTACTGCATTAATAAAATTGGAAGTATCTTCAGGGCTTCCCATCTTAAATTCTTTGGTGTCAGATATGATTTGATTTTTTACATCTTCCCAGATATTTGAAGGGATATATGCTCTCGAAGCAGCTGAACATTTTTGGCCTTGATATTCGAAAGCTCCTCTTGAAATTGCGGTCGCAACTTGTGATGCTACTGCTGATTCATGAGCAATAATAAAATCTTTTCCACCTGTCTCTCCTACTATCCGTGGGTAAGATTTATATTTTTCAATATTATTTCCTATGTTCTTCCAGAGTGTACGGAAGACCTCAGTTGAACCAGTAAAGTGTAGTCCAGCAAAGTTCTCATTTTCAAAGACAACTTTTGAGATCTCTTTACCCCCTACAGTTACCATATTGATAACTCCATCTGGTAATCCTGCAGCTTGAAATAGCTCCATTATTACTTGAGCAGAATAAATTTGAGTTTCAGCAGGTTTCCATACAACTACATTTCCAAGCATTGCTGGTGCAGCGCAGAGGTTAGCACAAATGGAAGTAAAATTAAATGGAGTTAAAGCAAAAATAAAACCTTCTAGCGGCCTGTGTTCTAAACGGTTCCACATGCCTGGTTGTGATTCGGGTTGCTCTTTATATAACTGACTTATGTATTGTGCATTGAATCTGAAGAAATCAATTAACTCACAAGCAGCATCGATCTCAGCTTGCATTACATTTTTACTTTGTGCTATCATGGTAGCAGCATTTAGTTTTGCTCGGAATGGTCCTGCTAATAAGTCCGCAGCTTTCAAAAAGATAGAAATTCTGTGTTCCCAACTCATATTTATCCATTTGTCACGAGCATTCATTGCACATTCAATCGCTTTTTTTACTTCTTCCTCACCTCCATAATTAGAAGTCCCAATTATATGAGCATGCTCATGTGGTGGGGTTAAGTCTCTTTTATCATTAGTGAATACTTTCTTATTTCCAATATACATTGGGATATCAATAGTGCTGTTATACATTCTTTTGTATTCTGCTAGAACTTCTTCACGTTCAGGTGTTCCCTTAGCATATGATTTAACTGGCTCGTTTATGGCAATGGGTACATTGTAAAATCCGTTTGACATGTTTAAATATTTTTTAATGAACGACAAATGTAGTAAATGTATTAATTTAATAATATTAAATAATATAAGATTTTTATTGTAGAAATAAGGTTAGTATCATCTTATTGAAATTGAGAGTATTTTGTTGTTTTATTATCCTGAATTTTAGATTAAAAAAAAAAGAGTACTTTAGCTGATTATTAATTAAATATTTTATTACTATTATGGATATTCTTATTGACATTTTAAACTTAGGCAGTTCTGATACTTGGATTGTTTATTTGGCTGCTTGTTTGTTGTCTTTTTTACCTTTTGCTATATTAGGTTTCTTATTTTCTAAACATAGAGATGAAGAGCCAACTTACTTGATTAGTCTTGATAAGGTTAAGAACTTAAAAGGAGCATGGACGCTTCTTTTGCTGTTAATTGCTCCGCTTACTTTTATATATAATGTTTTTGTTTGGTCTGCTTATGCTTTTGTAGTTGCAGCTCATTTTGCAGCATATTTAATAAAATCGATTTATGATCTTTTAGTTAAGTATATATTTACTCCATTATGGTTAGTAGTTAAATGGATCTTTAATGCAATTATTTGGGTTTTCTGGAATATTATATGGATTCCAATCAAGATTGTATTGAAGTCACTATACCATTATTGTATACTTTGGACTTGGGATTTATATAAAACATCATTTTTTGCTATTAATGGCACTTATAACAAAAGTAGGTTAAGAGTTACATTTGTTGGTGCGTTCTATACTTTAGTAATTATTGGTTTAGGTATTTATTTGTCAATATTATTTGATGTCATGGTATTTGGTGTTGTAGGATTAATAGTTGCTACTTTACCAACATTAAAAGCATATGGAACAGCTACATCAATATTACATTATACTGATGATAGAGATCATAGTAATCATGGTGATAAAGTAATGAAAACAGCTTTAAATTATGTTATTGCTTCAATAGTTGCAGTTGTTGCTATTCATTTGATGTTACTATTTAGTTGGATACCTGATTTAGGCCTTGTTTTCCTAGGATTTGCTGTCAATACAAATGTATTTCTATCAGCTATTATAATATTATCTTTAATAGTTCTTTTTTTTGCACAGCTAATTTTCCCTAATCATTTGCTATATAATGATGAGTCGACTTCAATGAAGGAATCGGTTATGAATTATTTGGTTTCGATCAGAGATAAAGGATTGCAATTGGTATTATCATTAATACCAGGTTCTTTATGGACAGCATTAGTTCTAATTATACCAGCAGTACTAATTTACCTTTCAATATCTCTCTCAGAGTCTTTTAAGAATAATACTCTGTCATTAAGAGCTGATAATATAGCAGAGAATATTGTTGATGCAAACCAAGAGGTAAATAATTTATTGACGGATACATTTACTGTCGATCAAATTTCTGATATTGAGGATGCTTTTGAGACTGCTATTGAACTTAACGTAAGAGCTCATCAGAATTCGTTTGGCTTGGATTTTCCTAAAAATGTAATAGATAATTCAATGATTATATTCGATGATAATGTTACTGAGTATACTAATATGTTGCCAGATATGCTTGCAGGTGCAATCAACGATACTATAATGATTAGTAAGAAGATAAAGAAATCTGAGACATTAATTAGTAATATTACTAATCATATTAGTGAGTATAATAATCAGCAATGGGAATTTAGGGTACAAAGAAAGGAGAAGAATAAGCCTAAACAGAATTGGACAACAATATCTTCAGGAACAGATGTTTCTAGATTCGTTGATAAGAATATTGCTGAAGGAAAATCATATATCTATCGAGTTATGGTGGTAAATTCAAATGGAAAATCATCATGGAGTAGTGAATACAATAAAATAATTGGGGAGCAGACTTTAAGATCTCCTTCAGAGCTAAATATTGATTCTGAATATAATTTTAATTTAATATTTTCTTGGAATGACAATTCTGATAATGAAGATGGTTTTGTTATAGAGAGAAGAGAGTCTGGAACAAATGACGAATGGTTTGAGTATGCTATGGTTGGTCCAGATATTTCGCAACATGTTATTCATGATGGAGGAGGGCAACATGTTACTTCAGATATTAGTTCTCCTGGAAAAAAATATGATTATCGTGTATTAGCTAGAGGATTAGGAGGTAAATCAAAACCAACAAATATTAAGTCTTATACAGTAAGATTGTCACCACCTAATAGATTAATGGCTAATGCTAATCTTAAGAGTGCTTTATTAGATTGGGCATACAGATTTGGATATGACACTAATGAATGGAAATGGATAGACAAAACTAGAAGAGCAGGTTCTATTACCTCTAATAAGAAAGATGGTATATATGCTTTAGGAGAAAAATCATTAGCTGATATTATGCAGGATAAGATTAATGAAGAAAAAGAATTAATAGTTCAATTAAAGAAGGATTTGAAATTCGCAAAAGCGAGTGTTTACATGTTTGCGTCTCTAATTGATTATGATAAGTCACAAAGAACTATGCTAAAAGTATTTAAGAATCTTGCATTTCTTTTTGCAATTCTATTTACGGCTTTATTTGGAGGAATGCTTGTTGCTGTTGCTATGTCATATTTAACAGCTTTATTTTATAATATATTTACTATTAGGGGGAATGATCCGTGGTATTTTATGTCCTTGATTAATGAGGAGAAGTCTAAAAATAAGAATCAACCATTACTTGCGTTTACCTTCTGGTTTCTTGCTTTTTTGTTGTTTGCTGGTGGCACTGGAATTGGACTAGCTAGTGGCTTAATATAGTCCTTTATGAGAAAGAGCATTCTTATATTAGTTTCTTCTGTAGTATTACTTAGTTTATTTAATACCACTAGTACAAATTTTAGTTTATGGAAGACTCCATCTGTAGACAATAATATTAATCCTCTAGAAAGCTGGGAAGATTATAGTATTATGATTAATACTGAACCGCCTGTTCTTGGTTTAGTTACTAATTTTTTTATTGAATTAGATGTTCCAATAGCTCGAATTGATCTTAATATAGATCTGTCAATTAAGAAAGATTTATTGCCTGAGGTTGTAATTGAGTCATCAAATATAGAAGAAGTAGAAGCAGTTGTTAAAGTAATCAATGATCATGATTTAGAAGATATTGTTCAAAAGGAAGTTAAGGAGCCTGTGATTGCAAAGGAAGTTAAGGAGCTTGTGATTGCAAAGGAAGTTAAGGAGCCTGTAATTGCAAAGGCAGTTAAGGAGCCTGTAATTGCAAAGGCAGTTAAGGA
>CEWO01051012.1_pt1 | contig 17419 bp, 14 predicted proteins | sample 361561 | NCBI WGS metagenome assembly CEWO01 (sample SAMEA2623627, study PRJEB7988) | marine metagenome | isolation source: saline water (ENVO:00002010), including
GTGAGGAATGCTATGACTGATATAGACAATGAGATTCTTAATCTTCTTAAAGAAGAAGAAATGACTAAGGTTAAAATTGTGAAAGCAATTGATGCAAGTAATGCTCATATTGTTTCATCACTAAGGCAATTAAAAATTGATGGCAAGATCATTGCAAGCAGCGATGGCAGCAAGTTGACTTATAAAATAAATAAATAATTCATTTTGTATAAGGGGGATTAAGATGTCAGATTTTGATTTAGTAGTAAAAAATGGCAAAGTTGTTACTCCATACGTTGGAGTCACAGATGCAGACATAGGCATTTTAGATGGAAAAATTAGTGCTATTGAAACTTCAATAGATTCTTCACGAGCAAAAGAGGTAATTGATGCAGAAGGTAAAGCAGTATTTCCAGGTGCATGTGATGTACATTTTCATATTGGGATTTACCATCCTATTGAAGAAAGCGCTGAAAATGAAACTCGATCGTCATTGGTTGGTGGGGTAACTACCATTGTCAGTTATTTCAGAAGTGGAAGCCATTACCTTGAAAGAACAGGCTCATATAAAGAACTATTCCCAGAAGTTGTCAATCGCACAACTGGACATGCATATACTGATTTTTCATACCATATAGCTGCAATGGAAGACAGTCAAATTGATGAAATAGAATGGTTAGTTGACCAGGGTGTTGGATCATTTAAATATTTTATGTTTTATAAAGGAATGAATTTGCATGGAAACAATACAGACCCTAAGGCAATGACTATGACTGGAGATCCTTACGATCTTGGTCATTTGTACAAATACATGAAAAAAGTAAAAGAAATGCAAGATAAATATGCAGACAAGGGAAGAATCTCTTTGAGTTTGCATTGTGAACATGCTGAACTATTAAGAGTTTTTTTAGAAGAAGCAAGAGAGAAAGGCATTGATGGATTGCAAGGTTATCATGAAGGAAGGCCAGCTTTAACAGAGGAGCTTGCAATTACTGAAGCAAGTGTTTTAGCCAAAGCAACTGGATGTCCTGTTAATTTCTTGCATCTTTCTAGTAAAGAAGCTTTTGAAACTGCAGATGAATTTAGAAGACTCAACCCGCAACTCGATATTATTACCGAGACGACTCTGCATCATTTAGCATTAACTTGGGAAACAAGCTATGAACCTGAAGGCAGAACATGGGGTAAGGTTAATCCACCAATTCGTGAAGCGAAGGACAATGATGCATTATGGGCTGCAGTAGAACAAGGACGCATTGATCAAGTTGTTAGTGACCACGCTTGTGTCGAAGAAGAAAATAAGGGCGATTTATGGGAAGCATATGCTGGATTTGGCGGTACTGCGTTATTGTATCCATTAATGATTTCAGATGGTCATCACAAAAGAGGCATGAAGCTTGAGAAGATAGCTGAATTAGTTGCAGCAAATCCAGCTCAGACAGTAGGTATTTATCCAAAAAAAGGAACTATTGCAGTAGGCTCTGATGCTGATCTTGCTATCATTGATTTAAACAAAGAACAAAAAGTTACTGCTGATTTATTATTATCAGGCCAGCAATTTTCTAATTTCCAGGATTATGAAATTAAAGGATGGCCAGTGATGACAATTCGTCGTGGTGAGTTAATGTATAAAGATGGAGAAGTCGTGGGAACAACTTCAGGTGAATTCATTAAAAGGCCAATTGGAGTACATAAATAAATGAGTGCATTAGAAGGAATAAAGGTTATTGATGCAGCAACTTTATTTGCTGGACCTTTAATGGCTACTGTTTTAGGAGATTTTGGTGCCGACGTCATCAAGTTAGAGCATCCTAAACGCGGTGACCCTGTTCGTGATCATGGCGCATCAAAAGACGGACATGGTTTATGGTGGAAACAAATGTCAAGAAACAAGAAGGCTGTTTCCTTAAATTTGAGCAATGAACGTGGCCAAGATATTCTAATTAAGCTGATTAAAGATGCAGATGTATTTATAGAAAATTTTAGACCAGGTACATTAGAAAGATGGAATCTTTCTCCAGAAAGATTGCATGCTGAAAATCCTAACTTAATAATAATGCGAACCACTGGCTTTGGTCAATTTGGACCTTATTCCTCAAGGCCTGGCTTCGGTACACTTGCTGAGGCAATGAGTGGCTTTGCAGCGATTACTGGACAGCCTGATGGCCCTCCAACTTTACCGCCCTTTGGTTTAGCGGATGGCATTGCTGGTTTAGCAGGAGCTAATGCAATATTAATTGCATTAATGCACAGAGAAAAAAATAAAGGCAAGGGGCAAGTCATTGATCTAGCCCTGATTGAACCAATTGTTACATTAATGGGAGCACAACCAATTATTTATGATCAATTAGGTACAAAGCAACAACGTCATGGTAATCGATCTGTTAACAATGCACCTCGGAATACATATAAAACTAAAGATAATAAGTGGTTAGCAGTTTCTACAAGCGCTCAAGCAATAGCTGAAAGAGTGATGCATCTTGTAGGACACCCAGAAGTTATTGATGAAGATTGGTTCGCTGGAGGAGTAACACGTGCACAACATGCAGATGAACTTGATGCATATGTTGGCGACTGGATTGCAGAAAGGGATTTTGATGAAGTTGTAAAGGCTTTTGAAGAAGCTGAAGCAGCAGTTGCTCCAATTTATGATGTAGAAGACATTTTTAATGATCCACAATTTCAAGCTCTTGATACGATAACGACTGTTGATGATCCTGACTTAGGAAAACTTAGAATGCAAAATGTATTATTTAGAATGTCTGATACCCCTGGAGAAATAAAATGGGCAGGTAAACCACGAGGTACTGACAATGAAGAAGTTTTTTCTGAATTAGGGATTGATGATGATGAATTATCATCGTTGAAAGATGAAGGCGTTATTTAGCTATGTCAAACGATCCTTTCCCTGTAATCAGAAGCCATCTATATGGACCGGGCAATAACGCAAAAATTTTAAGCAAAATATTTGATACAGAATCTGATGCAGTCATTCTTGATTTAGAAGATGCAGTTCCACTTAACCAAAAAGAATTAGCACGTAATATGGTTGCTGAAATAATTTCTGAACGTTCTCAAGAAACTCAACCCTATTGCTTTGTTCGAATCAATCATCCTAGCCTCCAGTTAGTTGAATTAGAGATTAGAGCCATTACGCAAAAAGGATTATTTGGGATTCGAATTCCAAAAGTTGAAACGCCCGATGATATAATTGTAGTTGAAAAAGTTCTCAACGAAGCAGAGCAAAATAAAAGTCTACAAAATGGAAGCATAAAAATAATTTGTAATATAGAAAGTTCGAAAGGCATTTTAAACGCAAGCAGCATTTTGCAAGCTAGTAATCGAGTAGTTGGTTTTGCTTTTGGTGCAGCTGATTTTGCGAAGGATATTGGAGTATGGCAACCTGATAATTTATCTTTCTTATATCCTAAATCACATCTCGTGATCTCTTCAAGTGCGCATGCTGCGCAACCACCAATTGATTCTGTTTATGCAAATTTGAATGACGAAGAAGGATTAAAAGAATCTTCAGTTTTTGCTAAAAATTTAGGTTTCTTTGGTCGGTCAGCAATTCATCCTAAACAAGTTCCTATAATTAATGAGATTTATACACCAACGGATGAAGAGATACAAAAAGCACAATCAATTATTGATGCCTTGGAAAAAGCAGAACAGGAAAGCAAAGGAGCTATTGATGTTGCTGGGGATTTCGTCGATATTGCAATTGTAAAAAAGGCAGAAGGCATTATTCACTTAGCTAAATCACTTGGCTTAGTTTAATTTTTTGTAAAGGACTGCATAATGACTGATGAATCTATAATAGATAAAATTGCTTCTGGCAAAGTTGTCGAACTTGGGCATGAATTAAGTCCAACGATTCCTGTTTCACCTAATCATCCAGGATTTAAAATGGCTTTATTAAGGAGGCATGGTGATATGGTTCGTGATGACGGTCAATCAGCTTCCAATGAGATGATTTTAATGGGGGGACATACCGGGACACATTTAGATGCATTATCTCATGTCTCATTTCAAGGAAAATTATATGGGGGTGTTGATGCTTATGAGGCACAAATTGGCACAAGATTCAATAAGCTTGGGCTAGAAACTGTAGAACCAATAGTGACGAGAGGGATTTTACTTGATGTAGCTGGTTATAAAAATGTTAAAACTATAGATCCGCCTGAAGCAATAACTGATAAATTGCTAGAGCAAGTTGCTGAAGCACAATCTGTGTCTATTAAGCCAGATGATGCAGTCTTGATCCGCTCAGGTTGGTCTGCTTACTGGAACGATTCCTCAAAATATATTGGGAATGAAACTGGTGTTCCTGGGCCAGATGAATCAGCAGCTAAGTGGCTATCTAAGCAAGGCATTGGTTTTACTGGTCATGACTCAATGGCATATGAATATCTTGCGCCTGGCTCTGGACACGCTTTGCTACCTGCTCATACGCATTTACTAGTTGATTCTGGCATCCATATTATTGAAAATATGGACATGGATGAATTGGCATCGCTCGGAGTGTATGAGTTTTTATTTGTTTGTTTGCCATTAAAGTTTGTTGGTGGAACAGGATCTCCAGTGCGACCAATTGCAATTATTGCTTAAAGATTGTAGAAGGACATAATGATACTTGACGATTTAGCTGATTTTACATACTCCACAAATTTTAATGACTTATCTGAAAAAATGATTCAAGATATAAAAAATAGATTCATTGATTCGTTAGGTTTGTGTTTAGCTGCAAAATCAGAAGAACTAGATACCGGCGTGACTGAAATAATGCAAGAATGGGGTGGCAAGCCATCTTCGAATATTCTTGGCACTAATTTAAAAATGCCAGCTGCATCAGCTGCACTTGTTAATGGCACTCTTGCGCACAGCCTTGATTTTGATGATACGCATCTGCCATCTGTTTTACATCCAAGCGCTTCAGTTATACCAGGAACAATTGCACAGGCTCAAGCAGTGGATGCTTCTGGAAAAGATGTAATACTTGCAGCTGCGCTAGGATTGGAACTGTGTGTTCGCATTGGAATGGGAGGCTACTTAAAGGCCGAAGGAAACATTTTTTTTAATAAAGGTTGGCATGCAACATCAATTTGTGGTGCCATAGCTGTTGCTGGGCTATCGGCAAAATTATTGAATCTTGACAAAAAAGGTATTGGTGACGCAATGAGTATAGCTGCAAGTATGTCATCAGGAATAATAGAGGCAAATCGATCAGGAGGCTCAGTGAAAAGGCTTCATTGTGGTTGGGCAGCACATTCAGGAATCATAGCTGCATCACTTGCAAAGGGAGGATTTACTGGACCTCCAACAGTTTTTGAAGGAAGATTTGGTTTTTATAATGCTTTTTTAGATGGCCAGTATGATGAAGCAGTAGTGACAAATAGCCTCGGTAAAAAATGGCTTACAGAAGATATTTTTTATAAACCGTATCCAGCTAACCACTATACACACGCCGGCATTGATGCGGCACTTGCTTTGAAGAAAGAGCATGACATTAAGATTGATGAAATTAATGAGATTCATTTATATTGCCCAGAAGATGTTTTACGAACTATTGCAGAGCCTCGTGCAGATAAAATCAAACCTGAATCAGGCTATCATGCTAAGTTTAGCGGCCCATTTACAGTTGCAACAGCATTATTAGGCGGAGGAGGATTAGGAGTTTCCTTTGATGATTTTACTGACCAGCAAGCTTCTGATGAGCAAATTTTAAATTTAGCAGCTAAAGTACAAACGTTTTCAGATAAAGAATGCGATGAAATTTTTCCTTATCAATTCCCCGCTAAGTTGCATATTATTATGCAGGACGACAATAAGCTTACAAAAGATATTTTAGTGAACAGGGGAGGGCCAAATAATCCCTTGTCAAATGATGAATTAAAACTTAAGTTTAAAATTAATGCAACGAAGTATCTTAATGAAGCAGAAGCAGATAATTTAGCAAAAGAAATTATGGTTCTTGATAGTTATAATAATATCGACGAATTGATTGCCTTAACAATTCCTGCGAATCATTAATGAATAATTAATTCAGTGTGTTGTCGCCTTGCATGTAAACTGTAATAGAAGAAAATTTACCATCTTCAATCTCAAAAAAATTACAATTGTATTTAATAACTATTGAACCATCATGTTCAGTGTTTTTTACTGTAAATGTACTTGCAAGATTTTGTGATTCTACATCTATCGTATGAGTAAAATCACCGTGCCAAACCTCTTTATGTTCTGTAAATAATTTTTCAAACATATTTCTTACTTCATCTTTCCCATTTTTAATTACATTGTGAGTTGGGATTGAAAAAATAATATTTTCTTGCATTGTATCTAATACTTTATTTATATTTTTTTGATCAACAGAAACAAAATAGTAATCGACAGCAAGGGAAATGATTTCTTCTCTAGATAAATTTTTCATAATTGATTCCTTTGCTTATTATTAATGGTAGATTATATTTTAGTTAACAGTAATCCATTTATTTATTATAATTAATCTTGTGTTGTAAATAGGAAAATATTAGCCTAACTTAACAACATCTGTTTAAAGTTGGGCGGTTAGCTCAGTTGGTTAGAGCGTTCGGTTTACACCCGAAAGGTCAGTGGTTCGAATCCACTACCGCCCACCATTTTTTTGCAAGGAGTTGCAATTGTCAAATAATAAAAAACAATGGCTTAAAGAAGTCTATGACAAAGCAAAAGAAAAATTTTCTGAGAGAAAAAGTTTATTTGCAATTTCTTCTGGAAGTAAAGTTGAGCCTATCTATGGACCGGAAGATTTAGCTTCTTGGCAATATCATGAAAAATTAGGCTATCCGGGAGAATATCCATTTACACGAGGTACACAATCTACTATGTATCGAGGTAGATTGTGGACAATGCGTCAATATGCTGGTTTTGGTGATGCGGCAGAATCTAATGAACGATTTAAATATTTACTTTCTCAAGGTCAAACTGGTTTATCAGTTGCCTTTGATTTACCGACGCAAATAGGCTATGACTCAGACGATGAAATTGTTGAAGGAGAAGTTGGCAAGGTTGGCGTTGCAATTTCTTCATTAGCTGATATGGAAGCACTAACGAAAGATCTTCCTTTAGATCAAGTAACTACATCTATGACAATTAATGCAACAGGCGCCATGCTGCTTGCCTTGTATGTTGCTGCAGCAAAAAAACAAGGAGTTGCCTTAGATAAAATAGGAGGCACTATTCAAAATGATATTCTAAAAGAATATATTGCTAGGGGAACATATATTTTTCCTGCTGAACATTCATTAAGATTATTGACTGATCAAATGTCATGGTGCTATCAAAATGCTCCTAAATTTAATACAATTTCGATTTCTGGATATCATATGCGTGAAGCAGGTTGCACAGCAGCGCAAGAAGTCGCTTTTACATTAGCAAATGCTATCCAGTATTCTGATGCAGCAGTAGATGCTGGATTAAATTTTGATGAATTTGCATCTCAGTTTTCATTTTTTTGGGCATGTCATTCAATATTTTTTGAAGAAGTTGCAAAATTTAGAGCTGCAAAGCGAATTTGGGCAAGAATTGCTAAAGAAAGATTCAATTCCAAATCACCAAGAGCTCAGATGTTAAGGTTTCATACTCAAACAGGCGGAGCTACATTAACAGCACAACAAGTAGACAATAATGTGGTGAGAACTTCATACCAAGCACTTTCAGCTGTTTTAGGTGGTACTCAATCATTGCATACTAATTCTAAAGATGAAGCGCTAGCAATCCCAACTGAAGAATCTGCACAACTTGCTCTAAGAACCCAACAATTACTTGCATATGAAACAGGAATAGCTGATGTTATTGATCCGCTAGCAGGTTCATATTATGTTGAAGCTCTAACTGATAAATTAGAAAACGAAATCAATAGCTATTTAGAAAAAATTGATGACATGGGAGGATCATTGATCGCTATTTCCCAGGGTTACCAACAACGTGAAATTCAAGAAAGTGCTTACATTATGCAAAAACAAATAGAGGAAAAAAGCAAAATTGTTGTTGGAGTTAATGATTTTATTAATCCTGACGAACCACCAGTCAAAGTTTTTCGAGTAGATCCTTCAATTGGAGAAAAACGTGTTAATCAAATGAAAAAATTTAGAAAATCTCGAGACATGCAATTGGTAGAAGTTGCGCTAGATAAGTTAAAAATTGCTGCAGAAGGAGAAGAAAATCTAATGCCTTACCTTATTGAAGCATTTGAATCTTATGCAACAATTGGAGAAGTATGCCAAGTTCTAAGAGAAATATGGGGAGAGTACGAAGAAAACGTTACTCTGTAATATCAAGATGGAGAATCTATGTTAAATGACTTACATCATATTGGCATTGTTGTAGACGACCTAGATGCTGCAGAAAATTTCTATGATAATGTTTTAGGCCTTAAAAAAACACATAGAGAAGTTATTGCGGATCAAGCTATTGAGGCTGTCTTATTGAATGCTAAGAATTGCGAAATAGAATTATTGAAACCAATTGACGATATTAGTGGTGTAGCAAAATATTTAGAAAAATTTGGAAATAAATTTCACCATCTATGTTTTACAGTTAACGATATTGATGATGAACTAAACCGCATCAAGGAATTACAAATGGAGCTAATAGATCATACGCCTAGAAAAGGCTTAGTAGGAGATGTTGCATTTATTCATCCAAAATCAACTAACGGCATACTCATTGAAATTGCACAACCTATAGATCAAGAAATTATTCAAAGTACTGTTCACTTAAATGAAATTATACTCAAAAACAATAATGATGCCATAATCCAAAATTGGAATAACTTAATTTTGAATGATTTTCAAACAATTAGTCCAAGATTAAACTTTGTTGACAATTTCATGAATGATACAAAGATCGAGAACATTATTCTATCTATACAATACGAAAATATCGAAGAAGTAATTAATAATTTAAATGAACAAAATATTGATTTTGTTAATGATGAAGACTACTATCCAAATCAAACAAACTCTATTTTTATAGATGCTAAAAATTCTTATGGCCTAGACATTATCTGCTTAGAATTTTAATCTATTATTAACTAGGATTGAGGAAAATATGAAATCAAGCCAAGCAATAAAGGTACTTATTGCAAAACCTGGATTAGATGGCCATGATCGAGGAGCAAAAGTAGTTGCAAGATCATTGAGAGATGCAGGAATGGAAGTTGTTTATACTGGAATTAGACAAACGCCTAAGATGATTGCTGAAACTGCATTACAAGAAGACGTAAACGTAGTTGGTCTGTCAATTTTATCTGGTGCACATCTAGAACTATTTCCTAAAGTTATCAACGAAATGCAATCTAGGGGATTAAGCACGGATGAAATTTTACTTTTTTGTGGTGGAATTATCCCAGATGAAGATATATCACAAGTTAAAGATATGGGATTTCATGCTGTATTTGGGCCTGGTTCTGACACCAGGGATGTGGTTGATTTTATAAATCAATTTTTTAATCAATAAGGCAAAAATGAATCCTACTGAATGGTCAAAAAAAATTCAAAATGGCGACAAGTTAGCTTTATCAAAGGCTATTACTGAAATTGAGTCAGACTCATCTATTGGTCATGAAATTCTAGCCTCCTCTTTTCAATTCACTGGCAATGCGCAAACAATTGGATTCACAGGATCAGCTGGTGCAGGTAAATCTACATTGGTACGTACAGTGATAAAAGAACAAATTGCAAGAGGTAAAAAAACTGCCGTGATTGCAATTGATCCTTCTTCACCATTTTCTCAAGGAGCCATATTGGGAGATAGAATTCGCATGCAAGATTTAACAAATAACGAACTTGTTTTTATTCGGTCTATGGCATCTAGAAAATCATTAGGAGGCATAGCATCTTCATCAGTGAATGTAATGAATCTTTTTGATGCCGCTGGATTTGATATTGTAATTATTGAAACAGTTGGTGCGGGACAAGATGAAGTTGATATTGCAAAAATCGCTCAATCAACTGTGATTGTCGCTAATCCATCATCTGGTGACGAGGTCCAGTCTATGAAATCTGGCTTAATGGAGATTGGTCAAGTTTTTGCCGTTAATAAGTCTGATTTACCAGGAAGCGATGCTGCTCTTGCACATATTAATTCTTTAATTGCTTTAGCTGGAAATTTAAAATGGAAACCCCCTGCATTAAAAGTTATTGCTAAGGATGAAATAGGTATTAGTGAGCTAGTTGATGCTATAGATAAACATCAAGCATTTATCAGACAACAAGATAATTGGTCAGACTATCGATATTCAATGGCAAAGAAACAAGTTGAATCAATTGTAAAATCAATGACATATAACGATTTGTTAGAAAAATTGGATAATCAATCAATTACAGAAAAAATGATTGAAAATGTATCTGCAAAAAACATAGATCCAATATCTGCTGCTAAAGAGATTATTCAAAAGCTTAATTAATATGATTGCGTTGACTTTATGCAAATTTATTTAGCTCGTCACGGACAAACTCCTTTTAATAGAGATAATAAAATGCAAGGAGTTGGCAAGATTCCTCTTACTGATGAAGGCAGTAGCTATATTCACTCTGTTGCTGAAAATTCAAGAAATGCAGTTATCGATACCATTTATGTTAGTGAATTGTTGCGAGCACAACAAACTGCAGCAGTATATAAGGAATATTTTGATGCTCCATTAATCTCAGATAGTAGATTAAATGAAATAGATGTAGGGAGTTTTGAAGGTAGACATTTTGATGATTTACGAAAAGATCATGGTGATATATTTAATCTATGGGCAGCAGGTGATTTTTATAATGTTAATATTCCTGGGGGTGAAAAGTTTATTGATATTGAGAATCGTTTAAGAGATTTTATTGCCGATTTGGATGATAGGTCTTTAGAAGATAAAAATATTCTCATTGTTAGTCATTACGTTATCATTAAACTTTTTATTTCTATAATATTTACAGGTAAGCTCAAATCATCTAATTCTATGAGAATAGATTTAGGTAATGTTGCAAAATTAGCTTTGAAAACTCCGAACAAATGGTCATTACAATACTTTAATCTACCTATCATAAAATAGAGTTTCATTGAACTTTTGTTGTAGGCAATAGATATATTTGGTAGGATTTTTATAGGCGGAATAAAGAGGAAATACCTTGTTTCGTACATTTTTCAATTTTGCAATCAAATCCCCATTACTTATATTGATTATAATTGTCTCATGGCTCTTTTTTCATTTTTCATATAATACTTATCAAAATACAGTTTTTGCAATTGAAGAACGCGATCAACTATTACAAGAGAAAAAAGAGTTAATAGCCAATAAAGAAAAATTAATATTATTACGCAGTTATTTAAATTCCGATTCATTTGTTTATGAAGAAGCTTTAAAGTTTGGATATAGTTTTGAAAACGAGATAATCATTGATGTAGACTATTTAAAAATAGAGAGAGATTCAAATTATCGAAATAATTGGTGGAGAGATATTTTTAAAAATTAGATACCTCGATTGAATTATGAATAAAAAGTATATAACTAATAGACTTACTGGTGCTTTTGAGAGAAAAATTTTCTCTGTTGTAAATACCAATATAAAAAGTAATAGTAGTGTATTATTGGCCTGTTCAGGTGGACCAGATTCAACAGCACTTTTATTAATCATGGCTCGTGTTTGGCCATCAGAAAATATCTATGTGGCTTACTTTGATCATGGTTTAAGAAGTAAACAAAAAAGTAATTCAGAATATAAATTTCTGAAAGAAATTTGTGATGATTTTGATATAAAGATTATGAAAGGAAGCAGAGACAAGAGATCAAAAAAGGTTTCTGAAGATGCTCTAAGGAATGCTAGATATAGATGGTTAGCAAAAGTTAGTCAAGATTTGAAAATTAAATATATAATGACCGGTCACAATCAAAACGATCAGGCCGAAACCGTTTTATTTAGGTTAGTAAGAGGCACTTCTTTAGATGGCATAAAAGCTATGCAAATAAAAACACCATTAGATAATTTGTTTGTGGATAAAAATAATCAAAACAATGTCCTTATTGTAAGGCCGCTATTAGACATTTCGAGAGAAAAAATTAATAACTATTTGAATTCAAAGAATGTTCAAGCTTTGCATGATAGTACTAACGATGATAATAAATATATAAGAAATTATATTAGAAATGCTATAATTCCAAGTCTTAAGAAAATTAACCCAAAAGTTGTTGATTCAATTTCTCGTTTTGCAACAATCGTAAATCGAGATAACGACACATTATCTTCATTGGCTCAAAGTAACTATGATAAGATCGTATTTGAAAAAAAGAACAGTGTGGAAATTGATAAAAAAGCGATATCCAATCTGCCGCCATCTCAAATCAATAGAGTTATTATAAAGTGCTGCCAATATTTAGAATTAAAATTTAATAATGATCAGATCACTCATATTGTTGATTCTATAGCAAAAAATAAGTCATATTATGCACTTACAAATGCGGAAGCGAAGACTACAAAAAAACTTATAACAATTAAACGGTTAATTAAGTAAAAGATTGTTGACCTTATCATAATCTTCAATCTAAACTCTCATATGCGTCTTTTTTTGGCGCGCTTGGACATTAACATCTGAATAGTATGTAGAATTTGTAGAATTCGAATTAGAGCCTCGATATTTCTTATATCGATTAAAGGATTTTTTCTGAAAATTTATTTTCAGAAGTCCGATAAACTAAAGGCTTCGGCCTTTATTTGTTGGAGAGTTTGATCCTGGCTCAGGATAAACGTTGGCGGCGTGCCTAATGCATGCAAGTCGAGGGACGAATCTGGCTTCGGCCAGTTGAAACCGGCGAACGGGTGAGTAACACGTACCTATCTACCTTTAAGTGGGGGACAACTTCGGGAAACCGAAGCTAATACCGCATGATGTCGTAAGACCAAAGCCTTCGGGCGCTTTTAGAGGAGGGTGCGTCAGATTAGTTAGTTGGTAGGGTAATGGCCTACCAAGGCAATGATCTGTAGCTGGTCTGAGAGGACGGTCAGCCACACTGGGACTGAGACACGGCCCAGACTCCTACGGGAGGCAGCAGCAAGGAATTTTCCGCAATGGACGAAAGTCTGACGGAGCAACGCCGCGTGAAGGAATAAGGCCTTAGGGTCGTAAACTTCTTTTGTGAGGGAAGAAGATCTGACGGTACCTCACGAATAATGCACGGCTAACTACGTGCCAGCAGCCGCGGTAATACGTAGGTGCAAAACGTTGTCCGGATTTACTGGGCGTAAAGGGCGCGCAGGCGGGTTAAAAAGTCATCAATTAAAGTCCATGGCTCAACTGTGGGATGTTGGTGAAACTGTTAATCTTGAGGTTTCTAGAGGAGAGTGGAATTATCGGTGTAGTGGTGGAATGCGTAGATATCGATAGGAACACCAGTGGCGAAAGCGGCTCTCTGGGGAACACCTGACGCTGAGGCGCGAAAGCATGGGTAGCAAACCGGATTAGATACCCGGGTAGTCCATGCCGTAAACGATGAGTACTAGTTGTCGGGGGTATCGACCCCCTCGGTAACAAAGCTAACGCGTTAAGTACTCCGCCTGGGGACTACGATCGCAAGATTAAAACTCAAAGGAATTGACGGGGGCCCGCACAAGCAGCGGAGCGTGCGGTTTAATTCGAAGCTACGCGAAGAACCTTACCAAGGTTTGACATGATATGGACAGCTGGTGAAAGCCAGTCTCCTTCGGGCCGTATCACAGGTGCTGCATGGCTGTCGTCAGCTCGTGCCGTGAGGTGTTGGGTTAAGTCCCCTAACGAGCGCAACCCCTGTCGTCTGTTGTATTTTTCAGGCGAGACTGCTGGGAACACCCCAGAGGAAGGAGGGGATGACGTCAAGTCAGCATGGCCCTTACACCTTGGGCTACTCGCACGCTACAATGGGTGATACAAACCGTTGCCAAGTCGCAAGACGGAGCTAATCGGATAAAGTCACCCTCAGTACGGATTGCAGGCTGAAACTCGCCTGCATGAAGCCGGAGTTGCTAGTAAACGTAGGTCAGCCTTACTACGTTGAATACGTTCCCGGGCCTTGTACACACCGCCCGTCACGTCATGGGAGTCGGTAACACCTGAAGTCGGTATGCTAACCTTTTGGAGGCAGCTGCCCAAGGTGGGACTGGCGACTGGGACGAAGTCGTAACAAGGTAGCCGTACCGGAAGGTGCGGCTGGATCACCTCCTTTCTAAGGAGTAGATTATGAACTTTTGTTCATTGATCTAGGTCGTTTGCAAGTCATTGATATGGGTACTGCCCTAAATGACTTAAAGAAAAAAGTCTCGTTACTCTAGCGAGGAATTCAATCAGATTCTGCATACTATTCAGCTGTCAATATGATCCAGCGAATCTGTTTTTATTAAGCATGATTCGAGAAGGGCCATTAGCTCAGCTGGTTAGAGCGCAGTCCTGATAAGACTGAGGTCCCTGGTTCGAATCCAGGATGGCCCACCATTCATGGGGCCGTAGCTCAGCTGGGAGAGCGCTGCACTTGCACTGCAGAGGTCGGGAGTTCGATCCTCCCCGGCTCCACCATTTTTTTGGACATATTAAATGTTGCATCTTGAAAGCAATTGATTTAGATGAATTGCTTTCAAGATGTAATATCATATTGCATCTAAGCTTTTTGCTTGTTGTACTTTAACAATTGAATATATTTAAGAAACTTCCCAGTTTCTTAAATAATCTTTTTATAACTAGAGTCCTTCTGAAAATAATTATTCAGAAGAATGAAATAGTAATTTATTACTATTGTTAATTAAGTAACGGAATTATATTGATTTATAGTTTCATGATGAAGGGTCAAGATGATAAGGGCGTATGGTGAATGCCTTGGTATCAACAGCCGATGAAGGACGTGGCAAGACTGCGATAAGCCTCGCAAAGCTGTCTAGCAAGCTTAAGCGGGGATTTCCGAATGGGGAAACCCAGTTCATGTAATGATGAACTACATTCAACTGAACACATAGGTTGAAATGAGGTAAGTGCGGGAACTGAAACATCTAAGTACCGCGAGGAAAAGAGATTATTCCCTTAGTAGCGGCGAGCGAAAAGGGATCAGCTCAAACCGTTTCTTTATGAAGCGGTGTTGTAGGACCAGTTGCACGGAGTTACAAATTAGTTAGATAGATGAATATTCTGGAAAGAATAGCCACAGAAGGTGAAAGCCCTGTAATTGAAATTTAACTAACTCCAACTGAGTTCCTGAGTAGCATGGGTTAAGTGAAATCCTGTGTGAATCTAGGGAGACCACTCTCTAAAGCTAAATACTGTTGATGACCGATAGTGGACAAGTACCGTGAGGGAAAGGTGAAAAGTACCCCGGAAGGGGAGTGAAATAGTTTCTGAAACCATATGCTTACAAGCAGTCGAAGCTCAATTTATTGAGTAACGGCGTGCCTATTGAAGAATGATCCGGCGAGTTACGATTAATGGCAAGGTTAAGCGATGAAGATCGTGGAGCCAAAGCGAAAGCAAGTCTGAATAGGGCGTTGAGTCGTTAGTTGTAGACCCGAAACCTAGTGAGCTACCCATGTGCAGGGTGAAGCGAGGGTAAAACCTCGTGAAGGCCCGAACCTTCTAGCGTTGCAAAGCTATTGGATGACGTGTGGGTAGAGGTGAAATGCTAATCGAACTAGGAGATAGCTGGTTCTCCCCGAAATGCGTTTAGGCGCAGCCTCAAGTGTTCTGTAATGGAGGTAGAGCTCTGGTTGGACTAGGGGGCATAACGCTTACCAAATCCATCCAAACTGCGAATGCCATTACACTAGAACTTGGGAGTGAGACTACGAGGGCTAAGCTTCGTGGTCGAAAGGGAAACAGCCCAGATCTTCAGCTAAGGTCCCTAAATCCATGCTAAGTGGGAAAGGATGTTTGATCGCTCAGACAGCCAGGATGTTGGCTTAGAAGCAGCCACCATTTAAAGAGTGCGTAATAGCTCACTGGTCAAGTAGTTGAGCGCCGACAATGTAACGGGGCTTAAGCATGGTACCGAAGCTAAGACATTTTGTTTACAAAATGGGTAGGGGAGCGTTCTGTTTTCATTGAAGTCAGAGAAGTGATTCCTGGTGGAGGAAACAGAAGTGAGAATGCCGGAATGAGTAGCGTAATTCAGGTGAAAAACCTGGACGCCGAAAGCCCGAGGTTTCCTACGTAAAGTTAATCTGCGTAGGGTTAGGCGGGCCTAAGTCGAGGTCGAAAGACGTAGACGATGGACAGCAGGTTAGTATTCCTGCCCCACCAAAGGCGTGTTATGCAAAGGGATGACCCAGGAGGATAGGTGTATCGAACCAATGGACATGGTTCGTTCTTTAATCGTAGGCGTCTGAGAGCAGGTAAATCCACTCTCAGGTTAAGCGGAGGATTAGAGAGAAGTGGAGACGTCAGTCAAAGCGACTATGCTGAATCCATGCTGGCTAGAAAAGTCTCGTTGTTAATGCTTTTGGTGTCCGTACCGTAAACCGACACTGGTGGGCGACGATAAGTATCGTAAGGCGATCGAGAGAACCTTCGTTAAGGAACTCGGCAAATTAGCTCCGTAACTTAGGGATAAGGAGCGCCTTTAATGGTGATCAAACTTGCTTTGTGAGCTATTGAAGGTCGCAGTGAGCAGGCTCAGGCGACTGTTTAACAAAAACACAGGTCTCTGCTAACCAGAAATGGGATGTATAGGGGCTGACGCCTGCCCAGTGCCGGAAGATTAAGGGGATTGCTTAACGGCTTGAACTTAAGTCCCGGTGAACGGCGGCCGTAACTATAACGGTCCTAAGGTAGCGAAATTCCTTGTCGGGTAAGTTCCGACCCGCACGAATGGCGTAACGATCTGAGCACTGTCTCGACGAAGGACTCGGCGAAATTGCATTGTGCGTGAAGATGCGCACTACCTGCAGCTGGACAAAAAGACCCCGTGGAGCTTTACTGCAACTTGGCGTTGGAGGCTGGCCGTTGATGCGTAGGATAGGTGGGAGGCTTTGATTTAATGGTTTCGGTCATTAATGAGCCGTTGGTGAAATACCACTCTTCTGCGTTTATCCTCCTAACTTGTGTGCAAGCATGAGAACAGCGTCTGGTGGGCAGTTTGACTGGGGCGGTCGCCTCCTAAAGAGTAACGGAGGCGTGCAAAGGTTCCCTCAAGGTGGATGGCAATCACCTTTTGAGCATATTGGTATATGGGAGCTTGACTGCGAGACAGACACGTCGAGCAGGGACGAAAGTCGGCCAAAGTGATCCTACGGTTCTGTGTGGAAGGGCCGTGGCTTATCGGATAAAAGCTACCCCGGGGATAACAGGCTTATTCTGCCTAAGAGTTCATATCGACGGCAGAGTTTGGCACCTCGATGTCGGCTCGTCGCATCCTGGGGCTGTATCAGGTCCCAAGGGTTGGGCTGTTCGCCCATTAAAGCGGTACGCGAGC
>CEWO01376954.1_pt1 | contig 17412 bp, 20 predicted proteins | sample 361561 | NCBI WGS metagenome assembly CEWO01 (sample SAMEA2623627, study PRJEB7988) | marine metagenome | isolation source: saline water (ENVO:00002010), including
AGGTTCCTTATAATTAAAAGAGGTAGTTCAGGTTCGATGTTGGTTACAAAGAAAACTTTAAAGTGGGTACCTAGCTATCCATTTTGTGATGTTTATGATCCAACTGGTGCGGGAGATAGTTATGCTGGCGCATTGTTCAGTTGTCTAGACAAAGAAAAAGTTATCAATGAAAAGACCATAACTAAAGGAATGCTCTATGCTTCGGCTATGTCTTCCTTCACTATAGAGAAGTTTGGCATAGAAAACTTAGCTAACTTGAGTAAGACTAAAATTATTGCCCGAGTAAAGATTCTAAAAGAGATTTCTAAGTTATAATTTTTTCAATTTTTGTGTAATCAAAGTCTGCTTTCTTTAACTGAAAGAAGATGAATAAGTTAGAGTTGATAAATGGAAATACTGCAGGGAAGCCATATGATTTCTTTGCTCTAAAATAATAATCAACTATTCTTGTTATTCTTTGGGCAGAGTTTATGTGTTCTCTCGCATTGTGCATTTCGAAATCCTTATAAGTACATTTGTTAAGTTTTGAAAACTTTCTATAGCTTATAAGTTGACCAATTTTCCACATAAATCCTGGGTCAGCAGGGACACTAATAGATATAATTCCATCATCAGAAAGTAGCTCAACCCATTTTAATAAAGCCTCTTCGGGCTTTTCTAAGTGTTCGAGTACATGTGAAGCAATAATTCTTGTGAATTTACCCTTTTGGTTTACTAGTTCTCGTTCATTTTCGACGGAGAAGAATTTATATTTAATCTCGGTTGATTCTTTGTTAGAGCTGGAAGGCGCACATGCTTCTCTTAGATACTCATAGTCATAAGTCGCATATTCTTTAACGTACTTTTTGCTCATATATTCAATATGCTGCAAAGCTCCACCACCAATATCCAGACATCTAGAATTAGATTTTTGATCAATGAACAAATCCATTAAGTGATGATTAATTTTAAAGAACAAAGAACGGGGGCCTTTATATAAATAATCTTTATATACTCCCTCGTACCATTGATCTGTGAAATGTAATTTTTTCGGTTTAAGTTCTAAGCTCAAATCTCTTACTTCTTCTCTTCTTTTTTAGTATCTAGTGCGTTCACGTAGAGACTCTTCAAATTTGATAGAGTTTCCGACATAATTTTTTCTTCATCTTCTGTCAAATTATTTTCTGTCTTCTCTTTCAAAACGTTCAAAATATCAATTAAATCTTTAGCCCTATTTAAATCTATTGATATTTGGCCAGTGGAAGGATCAGGCGACAGCCCAAGATGGATAGTTGCATTTACTGCATAGGAAAGAATTATATTAGAGAAATTCATTAAGACTTTATCTTCACTCATATAAATATCTTATAATATTAGAATATATCTATCAATCTTTCTGCTATTTCCTCAAATGCTTTAGCACTCGGTGAGTCTGGCTTGCTAAACACTATGGGCTCACCATTATCTCCACCTTTTCTGATTTCAGGGTCTATTGGAATTTCACCAAGGAAAGGGACACCGAACTTTTCTGCCATTGCTTTCCCGCCTCCACGACCAAAAATATCAATTTTTTCGCTCCCGTTTTGAAGGTAACTCATGTTCTCTATTACTCCCAAGACAGGGACATTAAGTTTTTTAAACATTTGTATACCTCTTTTGACATCAATTAGGGCAACTTCTTGTGGCGTTGTAACAATAATTCCACCATTCAAAGGAACAGTTTGTATTAAAGATAAATGGGCATCTCCAGTACCTGGTGGTAGGTCAACAACTAAGTTTTCAACCCCCTCCCATTCTACATCTTCAATAAATTGTTTTATAGCGCCATGAACCATTGGACCACGCCAAATAACAGTGTCATCTTCATTCAAGAGGAAGCCAATAGACATCATTTTAATATTAAACTTCTCTATGGGCATTATCTTCTCGTCCTTAGTTGCCATAGGTTTGGTGTCAATACCGCACATTATAGGTATACTTGGTCCCCATATATCAGCGTCCATAAGGCCAAAGTTCTTCAATTTTTTTGAAAAAGCTAGTGTCAAATTTATTGCTACAGTAGATTTTCCAACTCCGCCTTTTCCGCTTGCTATAGCAATATATTTAGATATTTTGGGTAATTTTAAATTGTTTTCTACAGTTTCTTGATTTGCGGGTTGATCAACAGGTTTGTTCTTGTTTTGATATGCAGTAAATTGGAGAGTAGGAAGACTTAAACCTTCTCTAGAGAAAGCATTATTTATTCCAACAGTAAGTTTTTGAGCAAGCTCTTGATCTTCTTTCGGCAACTCCAGAGTAATTATGGTTTCATCATTTGAAATATTTAAATCCTTTACTATCCCGAATGAAACAATATCACGAGTAAAGCCTGGATAACTTACTTCTTTGAGTAGATTAAAAAGAGTTTCTTCTTTATTCATAAATTACATACCAAGCTTAGTTTTGGCTTCTGCTGACATCATATTAGGATTCCAAGGAGGGTCCCAAATTATTTCAACTATTACTGTCTTAGCTCCAAGTGCATAAAGAACATTTTCAACTTGTCTCGTGATGGCCGAGCCCATTGAGCACCCAGGGGTAGTTAATGACATCTTAATATTAATATTGTTATCAATTGTTTCAACAGTATAAATGAGGCCTAAATCTACTATACTAACTGGTAGTTCAGGATCCATAACATTCTTTAAAGCAGCAAGAACATTTTCTTCTGTAAATGTAAAATCATTATTAACGTCGTCTTTCTTCTTGAAAGATTTCATTTTTACATTAGAAACATTCTCTTCAGGTTTATCTGAATTAATACTTTTTTTAAAGACAATTTTTTTCATCCAGAATAATTATACATAAAAAATAGATTGTTTCACGTTTTGTAAAATTTGACACTTTATATAAGATTCAATAAGCTAAAAAACAGATGAGAAGAGAAACAAGAACAATTGAAATAGGTAAAGTGAAGATTGGCTCTGGGCATCCTATAGCAGTCCAAACAATGACTAAAACCGATACAAGGGATTTTAATGCAACAATCGAGCAAATTAGAAAAGTTCAGGAGGAAGGTTGTCAGATTGTAAGATGTGCTGTGCCAGATATGGATGCCGCAAAAGCTTTGAAAAAAATAGTCAAAAGCACAAGTATCCCGATAGTTGCTGATATACATTTTGATTATCGTTTAGCACTCGAAGCTATTAGCTCAGGTATACATTGCCTTAGGATTAACCCTGGAAATATTGGAAATCGTAAAAGAATTGAAGAAGTTGTTAAATGTTTAAAAGTTTTTGGTATTCCAGTTAGGATTGGAGTGAATTCTGGATCCCTAGAAAAGGATATACTTAAAAAGTATGGATCTCCAACGTCCGATGCATTGGTAGACAGTGCCTTAAGGCATATAAATATTCTAGATGAATTAAATTTCAGTCAGATAAAAATCTCAGTAAAGTCCTCAAATGTTGGCATAATGCAAGAGGCATATAGAAAGTTAGCTAATTTAACTGATTATCCACTGCACCTAGGTGTAACAGAAGCAGGGACCTATGAAGTTGGCTCAGTTAAGTCCGCAATTGGGATTGGAAGCCTGATTTCAGAAGGAATTGGAGACACAATTAGAGTTTCGTTGACCGACGATCCAGTAAAAGAAGTAAAGCTAGGTAAAAACATCTTGAAAGCTTTAGGCCATTATGAGAATGGCATTGAGATTATCTCCTGTCCTGGATGTGGTCGACTTGAGATAGACCTACAGTCTCTAGTTGAAGAAGTCGAGAAAAGAATTACTAAAATTAGACCAAAGAGAGCTTTAAAGGTTTCTATTTTAGGTTGTGTGGTAAATGGACCAGGAGAAGCACTAGGCTCCGATATAGGAATTGCTGGAGGTAAGGGTAAAGGCCTAGTCTATAAAGGTGGTAAACTATATAAGTCTTGCAAGGAAAGTGAGTTGGTAGATATTCTAGTTGAGGAGATAAAGAATCTTAATTGATTTGATTTTTAAAATTGAAATTATCTAATTATTTGTTAGCAACATTAAAAGAAGCCCCTGCAGATGCTGAGACAAAAAGTCACCAATTAATGGTGAGAGCGGGAATGATAAGAAAGATTGCTGCAGGATTATATAATTTCCTTCCTACAGGATTAAGAGTTTTTAGAAAAGTTGAAAATATAATTAGAGAAGAAATGAACAGAGCAAGTGCAATTGAGGTTATGATGCCTTTCGTTACACCCGCAGATCTATGGCATAAAAGTGGAAGGTGGGAAATATATGGAAAAGAATTGTTAAGGTTAACAGACAGGGCAGATAGAGATTTTTGTCTGGGCCCTACACATGAAGAAGTTGTGACAGATTTAGTAGATAGAGAAGTGAAATCATATAAGAATTTACCAATTACGATTTATCAAATTCAACCAAAATTCAGAGATGAGATAAGACCTAGGTTTGGAGTTATGAGGGCACGAGAATTTACAATGAAGGATGCCTATAGTTTTGATGTGAATGAAGATGGTGCGGAAAAATCATATTCAATTATGTTTGATGCTTATAAAAGAATTTTCAATAGATGTGGTTTAACTTATAAGGCTGTTGAGGCTGATTCGGGAAATATTGGCGGAAGCTTTTCTCATGAGTTTATGGTTCTGGCTCCTACTGGTGAAGACCTCGTATTGAGCTGCAGTTGTTGTGATTTCGCTGCTAATGTTGAGACTGCAAAAATTACTAAAGAGGTTGTAAATGTTCAGGATGAGAATGATGCCATTGACATTGAAGAGGTTAATACTCCAGGTTTAACTTCCGTAGAAGAGGTCGCTAGTTTTTTAAAGAAAGATATTAGCGAAGTCATTAAGACTTTGATCCTTAATACAGATGGGGGACTTATTGGGGTTTTAATTAAAGGTGATAACGAGCTTAGTATTACAAAATTAAAAAAGTTTATTGGTGCAAATTCATTGGACTTTGCAGAGACAGAAATCCTTAAAAAGAACAATATCATTAAAGGATTTTGTGGGCCTTTAGACTTAAAATTAAAATTCTATGCCGATAATGCCTTGAAGCAATCCAAGAATTTCGTTACTGGCTCAAATAGAGAAGGGTCACATTTAATAAATGTAAATTTAGTTGATATTAAAGTTGAAAGCTTTGGGGACTTTAGAGAGGCTCAAGATGGTGATTTATGCCCTAAAGTTGCTTGTGATGGAACTCTAGCGTCTACTAGAGGGATAGAAGTTGGCCATGTTTTTAAGCTTGGTACGAAATATAGCGAATCAATGAAGGCAGCATTTGTTGATAAAGACGGAAAAGAAAAAAATTATTATATGGGTTGTTATGGAATTGGAGTTGGCAGAGTTGTAGCTGCAGCTGTTGAACAAAATAATGACGATAATGGAATCAAGTTTCCCTTGTCTATTGCTCCTTTCGAGATTGTTGTCATACCAACTGAAAAGAATGAAGGTGAAGTTCTTAGTAAGGCTTTTGAGGTTTATGAGTTCTTGTTAAATAAAGGATATGATGTGGCTATTGATGACAGGAGTGAGAGCGCAGGAATTAAGTTCAAAGATGCAGAATTAATAGGCATACCATTACAAGTAAGAATAGGACCAAAGTCTTTTGCTAAGGGCGTATTAGAATTCAAAAATAGATTAAGTGGAGAAGTTTCCGAAATAAAATACACTGATTTTGATTTAATTAGAGAAAAAATAGATGGATTATACTAAAAAGATAATATTAGCATTAGATAATAAGGAATTAAATGAAAACATATCCTTGATAGATGAATTAGTTCCTCCAATTGAAATTGTTAAAATTGGGCCTATTTCTTTTTTGCCTAATTCAACAAAAATTATTGAAAAAATAAAAAGCACAAATTGTTCAGTTATGTTTGATTTTAAATTTTTTGACATACCAAATACAATCTTAGAATCTTTAGATTTTCTTTTTGATATAAAAACAAAGATTTTTACTATTCACTGCTTATCAGGTCCCAGTTTAATTTCATCAGTTGTCAATAGACTTAAGGATTTAGAGCATGAATACTCTCAACCAAGACCAGAAGTCTTTGGAGTTTCAATTCTTACGAGTTTTGATAAGCAGGAACTCAATTCTATTGGTCTTACTGGTAGTATCGAGGATAATGTCCTGAGACTTGTTGAAGGCTCAATCAATGCTGGAATAGATGGCATTGTATGCTCCGGCCATGAAGTCGAATCAATTAGAAGAAACTTCTCGGATAAAATAAAAATTCTTGTACCTGGTGTACGTTTTGATTCGAAAGATAATGATCAAAAAAGAGTTATTACTCCTAAAAAAGCTTTTGAACTTGGTGCTGACTACATTGTACTTGGAAGGACTTTGACGGAGTCAGTGAACAAGAAGCAAAGAATTGATGATATAATAAAATCTTTAAAATGAGGTAGAGTTATGAGTTTAAATTTGGAATATATTGGATACGAAACTGCTAAAGTTTTGTCAAAAATAAAAGAAGAAGAGGTTTCTGCATATCTTGATGCGATTAACTCTAAGAGTAATTATTACTTGGAACATAGTGTAGCTCCTTCGATATATAACGTTGTACTTGAGATTGCCCTTGTTGAAAGTATATGGAAGCTGCAAGAATTGCACGGTTCGAAAGAGGCCATGGAGAATAATGTTTTAATGCTAGTCCATGGAGAGCAAAAAATGACCTTCACCAGGCTACTTAAAATTGGAGAAGAGATCTCCTCTTTTGCATCTGTAGAAAATATTCAGCAAAAAGGATCAAACAATATATTGAGATTAAAAACATCACATTTTGATTCATCTAATAATGAGATTGGCAACTCTTATTGGACTTTGTTCATTAGAGCTTCTGAATCTGAAATTAATAAATCAAAAGATACAAATAAGAGTGAAAAGCCAAAGAAAGCACCCAAGCCAAAAGTTGAGGAGAATCATGATTACATTCTTAATACTTCATTCGATATTTCAAAGGACATAACTTATAAATATTCAAAAGCGTCAAAAGATATGAATCCAATTCATATTGATGAAGAAGTAGCAAAAAAAGCTGGTTTAGCTGGCATAATCGTTCATGGTTTGTGCACGATGGCAATGGCAATTGATAATATTGTTGAAAGTTTTTTAAACTCCGACCCTGAGCGAGTAGATAGTGTTTCTTTGAGGTTCTCTAGCCCTGTTTGGCCCGGTGATAATTTGAATGTTAGAGGTTGGCTAAACAAAGATGACGAGAGTCTGTTGAATTTTGAAGTTGAAAATGAATCTAAAACAAAAGTCATTAAGAGCGGGAGTTTAAGCTTCAAAGATTAGCGACTTTATTTTTTTCATTTAATGATTGTATGACTTTTTCGATTTCACCTCTTGCTTCTTGAAGACCCTGGCTTTTAAGGGAAGAGACACACGGCTGTTGGTATTTTGTTTTAAGGTAGGAAATTTTATCATCACTTATTAAATCAATTTTGTTAAATATTATTAGTCTTTCGTGATCAATCAAGCCTGTTCTAATTAGAGTGTCTTCCACAGACAAGATTTTTTCTTCAAAATCATCTTCCGAGCAATCTACTATATGAATCAATAAATCAGACTGATTAATTTCCTCTAAAGTTGCTCTAAATGATGATATTAAGTCTTCTGGCAAGTCAGTGATAAAGCCTACGGTATCACTAAGTAAAATTTCTGTCTTGTCTGATAAGTATGTTTTTCTTGTTGTTGGGTTTAATGTTGAGAAAGGCTTTGTGCTCTCTAGCACATTTGATTTGGTCAATTTATTAAAAAGAGTAGATTTACCAGCACATGTGTATCCGATCAATGTTACAGTAAATAATTCATTTCTCTCCCTCTTTGACCTTGTTCTTGTTCTACGATAAGCCAGAGCGTTGATTTGCTTTTCCAATACATTGATTCTTTTCCTGAGATATCTCCTCCTTTGCTCTATTTTTTTTTCGCCAGGACCTTTAGCCCTGATACCTCCAGCGATTTGTGAGAATTTTGCACCTGTTCCTGCTAGCCTAGGAAGCTCATATTTTAATCTAGCAAGTTCAATTTGAGTATGGGCCTCTTTTGATTGAGCATTCTTTGCAAAGATATCAAGGATTAATTCTGTTCTATCTGATACATTCATATAGGTTAATTTCGAGATCTCTTTTGCTTGAAAAGGGAGGAGCTCTTTATTAAAGACTATTTTGTCAGCATTTAGATATTCAGCTTCTAGTAATACGTCTTCGAATAAACCTTTACCCATCAAAGTTTTAGCGTCGAAGGACTTCCTGACTTGTGTTCTCACGCCCACAACTTCTTTTTCTAAAGAGTAGGACAATTCTTTAAGTTCATTTATTGAAGCATCCAAATCTTTTTTATTATCAACAGTGACGCCAACAAGATAAATTCTTTCAGCAAATTTATTTTTAAGCAAAGGCTTCTTCTTGTTCTTTCTTCTGGACGAAATATTTAAGAATGTGTCCTCATTAACTTTATTTATATCGTTAAAATTATCAACTTTCCAATAATTATTATTTACTAGTTCTGGACTTTTGTAGCACAAAGAAAACAAGTTGCTTCCTGCTTTCCTTCTAACTAAAAGAAAGTTTATAAATTTTGAATTAATTAAAGAGACTTTTTCCTTTTTTTCAAATTCGTTTTTTCTACTTGAAATTGAGACAAGCCTCTTAATGTTGGATATGTTTTTGTCTCCAAACTTCAGTTTCGTAAAATCCTCGAGCTGCCAAATTTCTCCCAAGTAAATTAAATCAATTTTTCCTCTTTGATTTATAACCAGGTTAATATTCCTATTTATTTTATCGTGGACTTCATTAAGAGATCTAAGGAAATCTTTTGATATAACTAAATCATTGGATATTTTCTTTCTAAACAAAGAGAGCAACTCTTTTCTTTCGTTATTTTTCAGATTCTGGATGTTCCCGTAGATTGAAGCTATATCATTCTCCTTTTATCTGAAGCTTGAATCCATATCTAATATCATGTCTTCTTTCATCATTGTACTTGATGTTAGAGACTTGAAGCCTTTCTTTTTCATCTGTTATCTCCGTTGCTAAAGCATCATAAATCGTGTCCTCAATAATAATTTTCGCAATTTCACTATTAAGTAGATTTTTATACCAGGCAGAATTTTTGTTTCTTCTAGTTAGGTAAAAGAAACCATCTTTATAAACGACTTTTAGTTTAACACTCTTGAATTCATTTGATTTACTTAGGGTGCTTACTTTTGTAATGAAAGTTGAAGGTGATTTTATATCTAAATTCATGTATTAATACTAATAGTAGCATATTTTATTTTGAAATGAATAAGTACACAGAACTTTTAGCTAAATTAAGAACTACTTTTATTGAAGAAAATATCTTTATGCTAAATATCCCACCTTTAATCTTGAAACACCTATCAGACTTATCATCAGAACATGAATCAATCGTCGCCCAGAATGGAGACAAGGCATTAATTGTATATGTTAAAGATATGGATTGCGTAGTTCTTGGTAGCAATGTAGAGGACAATAAAAGGACTTTCAAACAATTATTAGTAATGAGCTTCAATGATTTAAACAACAAGATTTGTGATAACACTAAAAAGGAAATAGATCAGAGCGAGCTAAGCATAACACTTGTTAATTGGTTAAAACAATAAGTAACTTAGAGAAATTAAGCCTACGAGAAAGAATATAAACCCAAATATTCCAAGAACATAAGGTAAGGCCTCAAGTTCATTCTCTTCTAGCTTATATTTTTCTAAAAATTCTTGTGCTTTTGGAGGTAATTTCTGAATAATTAGTTCTTTAATTAAACTCATATCAGATGTTATTATATATAAACATGTTAATTAATTAAAGAGCATAGTTAAAATGATAAATTTTGAACAACCAATGTTTAGACCACCAAGCGAAGCAAATAGTCTTCTTATCCAAGCAACTATAGGCTGTTCTCATAATAATTGCACCTACTGTGCAATGTACAGGCAGTCAAATCAGAAGTTTAGAATGAGATCCGAGAAAGAAATCTTTCAGATTATTGATGAGAATTCAGATTCGTCTTATAAGAAAGCATTCATAGCTGATGGGAACGCCTTAGTGCTTCCAACCAAATTGTTGACAAAGACCATAGATAAAATTTATAAGTGCAATCCAAATATAAATAGAGTCTCAATATATGGAAACGTAGGCGATATTTTAAGAAAAAAGCCTTCTGAGCTCGAAGAGCTAGCCGTTGCAGGTCTTGATATGGTCTACATAGGGTTCGAAAGTGGTGACGACATTACTCTTAAAAGAATAAAAAAGGGTGCTAATAAGATTAAAACTATTGATGCGATGAAGAAATTAAAGAAAGCTGGAATTAAAGTTTCAGGGATGGTTCTTTTGGGGGTAGGTGGAAAAGAAAGAAGCTTTGTTCATGCATACGAAACTGCTGATATGTTATCACAAGGGGATCCAGATTACGTTGGACTTCTTTCGCTACAGGTTCGACCTGGTGCTCCTATATATGAAGCTTGGGAAAAAGGTAATTTCGAACTTCCAGATAAGTTTCAGATATTAAAAGAGCTAGAAATAATTGCTGAGAATACAGTCCTGACTAATGGTCACTTTTTTTCTAATCATATTTCCAATTATCTCCCAATTAAAGCAATTTACCCTGGCGACAAAGAGAAAACTGTTAAAAAAATCAAGGATATTTTGTCTAAAAAATCAGAATCTGAATTAAGATCAGAGTATTACAGAGATATAGTAAATCAATATTAAAGTAGAGGTTCATAATGAAGATAGGTATAACAACTCCCATTAGAGGATGTAGCATTAAAGAGTTAAGGGAGTTAGCATCAAAGTCAGAGCAAGCAGGATTTTATGGAATCTTTTCACCGGAAGTCCCAATCTATAGTGCTATTAGCAATGCTCAAGTTATGGCTGAAGCAACAAAGTCTATCAAAGTTGGGACCTGGGTTACCAATATATACATGAGAGAACCTATAATGTGTGCTGCGGAAGCTATGACTGTGCAAGAAATTTCTGAGGGTAGAATGATACTAGGGTTAGGGAATTCGCACAAACCAGTAAATGATGTGTTTGGCATTGACATGGGCGATCAATATGAGTCTATGAGGGACTATGTAACAAAGATTAAATCCTACATAGATGGTAGCTCTGAACATTACCAGAAAATCCCAATTAAAAGAGACCTTCCACCTTTTGACATTCATATAACAGGGTTAACAGAGAGGACTGCTGCAATGGCAGGTGAGTTAGCTGATGGAATGATGCCTTATTTGGCAGATTTAAACCACTTAAAAAATTTATATAAGTCAGCGAAATTAAATGCTGGGGACAAAAAATTTGAACTTACTTCTGGTTTACCAGTATTCCTATCTGATAATATTGATGAAGCAATTAAAGCAGCAAGACTAGGAGTAGGAAGACAAGCTTTAAGACCATCTTATAAGAGAGTTTTAACAAATAGTGGATTTTCTGAAGATGTAAAGAGATTAGAATCGGGGATTCCGCCCGAAGAAGCTATTTCTGATAATTTATTGAGCCAGCTATGTTTGTTTGGCAAGCCAGCGGAGTCTAGAAAGCTTCTTGAGGACCAGATTAAGAATGGTGCAACAATGCCCATATTAACTCCTTTTGCCGTAGGAGACCAGTCCCCTATGGATATGCTAAATCAGTTAGTCAAGCTATTGGATTAATAATAAATATGATACTATTTTCTTTACGGAGGGTTAAATTATGAGGGTATCAGTCACTACACCTGTTTGGGGATGTTCAACAGATAATCTAATTGGAATTGCAAAGCTTGCAGAGGATTCTTCTATCTATGGGATTTTATCTCCTGAAGTTCCCCCTTATAGTGCATTGGCAAACGCCAGCATTCTGTCTAACCATACAAAAGAAACTTTAGTTGGCACTTGGATTGCAAATATATATTTGAGGCACCCTGTTTTGTGTGCAGCCGAGTCAATGACAATTCAAGAATATAGCAGTGACAGGCTTATGCTTGGCCTTGGTGTATCTCATAAACCCGTGAATAGCAGATTGGGAATTGAAATGGGTGACCCGATTGAATCAATGAGAAATTACGTTAACTCCGTAAGATCTTACGTTGATGGCTCCTCTGACCAAATAAGCTTAAAAAGGAAGACCAATCCTTTCCCTATATACATTGCTGGTTTAACTGAAAAAACTGCTCAGCTTGCCGGTGAAATAGCAGATGGCCTTATGCCTTATTTAGCAGGCCCAGAACATTTAAAAAAATTAAAAGAATCCGTACTAAAAGGTAGAGAGTCATCAAGTTTAAGCTCAGATTTCGTTATGACTACAGGACTTCCTTCATTTATTTCTGAGGATTTAGATTTGGCGACTGAAGTTGCTAGAAAATCACTGTCAGGCTACGCAAGATTACCCTTTTATCAAAGAGTCCTTAAGCTTAGCGGTTATGAGGATGTTGTTAAAAGCATTGAAGATGGTGAGAATCCAGCTGAAGCCTTAACTCCTGAGCTAGTTAATGAATTAGCGTTGGTTGGCCCAGTAAGCAAATGTAAAGAGACTTTGTTGAAATATTCAGAAGCAGGCGCTGATATGCCAATTATTACACCAAACCCTGTTGGAAAACAATCTCCACTAGAGGTTATGGAGCAAATAATTCAAGTAATTGATTAAGCTTTATGAATTAGCTTTTCTAGTTATATTGTGTTGTGAGTAGTAAAAACAAATAAAATTTTAACTAAATTTTTTATAATAAAATGTTATTCTAGAATGCTTATGGTAGAAACAACAACACTAACAAAAAAGTTAGAATTTTCATCTTCACACAGATATTGGAGAGAAGACTGGTCTGATTCTAAAAATTTTGAGGTTTTTGGGAAATGTACCAATGAGTATGGTCATGGACATAATTACGTCTTAGAAGCAACGGTAAAAGGGCCTGTCGACATTGATACCGGAATGATTATAAATATTTACAGGTTGAAGCCTATGTTGAAAGATATCCTGAGAGAATTTGACCATAAATTTTTAAATGAGGATACTGATTATTTTGATGATATGATTCCAACAACTGAGAATTTTGCTAAAGTTCTATATGAGTGTATTTCCGAGAAACTAAATTCACAAGAATGCAAATTAATGAAAGTCAGACTCTACGAGACTAAGGATTTATTTGTTGATTATTGGAAGGATGATGAGTAAAGAAAATTGTACTTTGACTAAGATTTATACTTTTAGTGCGGCACATAGACTTCACAACGAAAAGTTTTCGGATCAGATGAATCAGGAGATATTTGGTAAATGCAATAATAAGAATGGTCATGGACATGATTACACCCTAGAGTTGACTGTTAAATCTAATATAGATGATGATACTGGGATGATAGTTGATTTGAGATTATTGGATAGAGCAGTTGAGCCACTAATAGAGCAACTAGACCATAAGAGACTCGATGTACAAATTGATTATTTTCTTCAAGTTAGAGCTTCTGGAGAGAATATAGCTAAATATATCTGGATGAATTTGGTTGATAAAGTTCCAAAACCTGCTTACCTATATCATATTAGATTGTGGGAGACATCAGAGAATTTTTTTGATTACAAGGAAGCATTATGAAAAATTTTGTTAACTTAACCTGGGAAGATATTTTCTCAAGAATTAAATATATTAAAAAGAAAAATAAAATAACCCCCAAGACAAAAATCTTTGGTGTTCCCAAAAACGGTATGATAATATCAGGCTTTTTCGGCTCAATAAACGTTACAGATCCAAAGGAAGCTGATATAATCCTTGATGATATAATTGATTCTGGTGCAACAAAAAGAAAATACAAAGCGCTATATCCTAGAAAAAAATTTATTACTCTTTTTGAGAAAGACAAAAAAGTAGACTGGGTAAATTTCCCTTTTGAGAAAAATATCAATGAAGATCAAAGTGATACAGTTGTAAGGCTTCTACAAATAATTGGTGAAGACCCTAATAGGGAGGGACTTTTGGAAACACCTCGAAGATACCTAAGCGCTTTTGAGGAATTTCTTAATCCACCCACCTTTAATATGACTACTTTTGCCGCTGAGAAAACAGATGAAATGATTGTTCAACTTGATATCCCTTTTTACTCTTTTTGTGAGCACCATCTTTTACCTTTTTTCGGTAAAGGGTACATAGCTTACATACCCCATAAAAAGATTGTTGGATTGAGTAAGCTTGCTAGAACATTAGAGACTTTTTCAAGAAGACTTCAAAATCAAGAAAGAATTACAAATCAAGTTGCAGACTACCTTCAAGAGAATCTCGAAGCTAAGGGTGTAGCAGTAGTTTTAAAAGCAAGACATTTGTGCATGGAGATGCGTGGAGTTAAGACCTCTGATACAAATACTGTAACAAGTAAATTGCTAGGATATTTTAAGAAAGATGAGAGAACTAGGGCAGAATTTTTAAATTTAATTGGAAATCATAGAAATTAATTATGAGCAAGAAAGTCGCAGTTATAAGTGGAGGAACGAGCGGAATAGGCAAGAGAATGGTCTCAATGTTCCTTAAATCAGGAGTTAAGGTTGTTACTTTTTCAAGGAATAAATCTAAGATTAATCTTTTAAAACGAGAATTGAGAGAGTATTCCGAAGATTTAATTTGCTATCAAGGTGACGTAAGCTCAATAAAAGATATCTCAAGGATTTCAAAAAGTGTAAAAAAACAATTTAAAAAAGTTAATTATCTAGTAAATAATTCTGGTACTAATGTTCTAAACCCTATACACAAAATTAAGATAAAAGACTGGGAAAATATTATAAATGTTAACTTGACTGGAGTTTTTTATCTTACTCAGAGTATGTTGCCTCTTCTTAAAAAAGATTCTGTCATATTGAATATGGGATCACTAGCTTCAAGGAACGGTTTCCCAAATTGGTCTGCATATTGCGCCTCAAAGTTTGGACTGAAAGGTTTTACCGAAGCTCTCAAGGAAGAAATGAGACCTAAGAAAGTTAGAGTTGTACATGCCGAGATTGGCGCCACTAATACTGCTATATGGAACAATCTTGACGGCAAATGGGATAGGTCTGTTATGATGAATGACTCTGAGGTTGCACATATATTGTTTGATTCTATAACAAAGGTTAAATCAGTGAATGTTGATGAAATATTCCTTATGCCTCCTGATGGTGTAATTTAATTTCAGGTATTCTTATGAAAATGAAAAAAGAAGTTGACTCAGTTGATAATGAACTCTTAAATTTGATGCAATCAGATTTTCCAATTTCAGAGCAACCTTTTTTTGATCTTGGTCTCAAGTTGTCAATATCAGAAACCGAAGTCATTGATAGAGTGCAAAAACTTAAAGATATTAATTTTATTAGGCAGATTAGTGCAATCTTTGATACAAGAAGTTTAAAATATAAGTCAACTTTGGTTGCCATGTCTTTTGAGGATTCAGATATAGATAAAGCAGCAGAGATAATTAATGAACATCCTGGTGTAACACATAATTACAAAAGGAATCATTTTTACAATCTTTGGTTCACACTTGCAGTTCCACCAGATAGTAAAATTGGTCTAGAACAAACTGTTGATATACTATCAAAGGTCTCTAGATCTAAATCAACAAGAATCCTTCCAACTCTAAAGCTATTTAAGATTGCTGTCAGACTTGATATGACTGGTAAGGATGAACTTTCTTCAAAAGACAATAAGTTTTATGGTGAGCAAGATATTTCAAAAGGCTATACTTTATCAAGCGAAGATATAGAAGTTGTTAAAGCAGTGCAAGAAGATTTCCCATTAATCTCTAATCCATATGGAAAATTAGCACAGAATATTAATATTTCTCCAAGTAAGCTAATTAGCACTTTACTAAGACTTAGCAATGAGGGGATTATGAGAAGAGTAGCGGCAATACTTCACCACAGAAAAGCAGGCTTTAGGGCAAATGCTATGGGAGTTTGGAAAGTACCAGTTGAGAAGATTGATGAGGTCGCGCCAATTATGTCTAGCTTGAAATCTGTTAGTCATTGTTATAGAAGACCTGTTTATCCTGATTGGCCATATTCATTATTTACTATGGTTCACGGAAGATCTGCTAAAGATTGTGATTCAATAATTAAATCTTTATCAGAAATGTCAGGAATAACAGAATATGATTCTTTATATAGTTCTAAAGAATATAAAAAAACCAGATTAAAATATTTCTGTCAGGATCAAGTGGAATGGGAAAATAAACACCTTAAGGAAGAATTAAATGTTATCAGTGCTAACAATTAATCATAATAATTCCGATATTTCTTTTCTTGAAAGCTTTACTTTCAACAAAGACTCTCTTCCTTCAGCTTTGAAAGAATTAATTTCTATTGACTCTATAGATGAATGTTTCATTCTCTCTACGTGCAATAGAGTAGAGATTTATGTTTCTAGCAAAGTTAAGAGTGTTGATGCAGAGTTAATTAAATTTATTTCTAATTTCCATAAAGTAAAAATAGATAATTCATCAATAACATATCAATTTATGTATGGTAAAGATGCTGCTTACCACCTTATTAAAGTTGCATCTGGCTCTGATTCAATGCTTTTAGGAGAACCACAGATTGTGAATCAAATTAAAGAGAGCTATAAAATTGCAAGCACGGCGCAAACAATAGGAAAGTCTCTTCATAAACTTGTTCAAGTTTCTCTCTTTGCTGGTAAGAAAGTCAGATCAGAGACTTCGCTAGGCAACAGGGTAGATTCTATTGGATCCTTAGTTCTTAAATTAAGTAACAAATTGTTCGATAATCTTAGAGAAAGAAGTATTCTCATCTTGGGTACTGGTGAGATTTCTCAAATACTTATATCAAACCTTAAGAATGAAGGCCTTTCGAATATATATATTGCTAGTAGGGACGTAAAGAATGCAATTACATTTGCAGATAAGAACAATTGTAAGCCTATTACTATTGAAAGTATTAATGAGCATTTGCCTAAAGTTGATATAGTTTTTTCTTCCACGGCTTCCCCTAACTTTCTTGTAAATAAGGACGATATTGAAGAAATTTTATACACTAAAAAAGATTCTATAATGTTCTTTGTGGACATTGCAGTTCCTAGAGACATAGATCCTAGAATTGGTGATTTAGACTCATGCTATTTGTATAATCTCGACGATCTTAAATCAATTATTGATAATGATTATCATGAAAATAATAAAAGCCTACAAGAGGCCTCAGTTATTATCGATGAGTCTTTGAATAAATATGTAAATTGGGAGAATTCAGATAATACTAAAGATATAACCAATGCATTAAGGTCTTATATAAAAGAAATTGTTGACTTAGAAATAAAAAGTAATTCTTCTGAGATAATTAATAAAGATATTATATCAAGCCGTATTGCTAACAAGATTCTTCATCTACCCGTAAACAAGATTAAACAGGAATCAAACTTAGACAATAATTTATATCTTTCTGTTCTCTCAGACATATTCAACTTAGGTAATAATCAAGAAAGTT
>CEWO01020826.1_pt1 | contig 17392 bp, 2 predicted proteins | sample 361561 | NCBI WGS metagenome assembly CEWO01 (sample SAMEA2623627, study PRJEB7988) | marine metagenome | isolation source: saline water (ENVO:00002010), including
CCACCCTATACTGGAAGAACCTACTATTCCTGACGGTAAGAGGTGTGAGCTTAGGGTTGAGCTCATCTCAGAGGAGCTTAACGAGTTAAAGGAGGCAATAGCTAATAATGACTTAGTAGAAGTTGCAGACGCATTATGCGATATCCAGTACGTACTCTCAGGAGCAGTACACGAGTTTGGAATGAGTGAGAAGTTTGTCCGCTTATTTAACGAAGTTCAGAGGTCCAACATGAGTAAGGCATGTGAGACCAGGGAAGAGGCAGAGGCTACTGTGAAATATTATAAGGAAGAGAAAGGTACAGATAGCTTTTTCGAGGAGAAAGAAGGTAAATTCCTAGTGTATAGAGAGGGCGACAGGAAGACGTTAAAGTCTATAAATTATTCTCCTGCTCAGTTAAAAAATATTCTTGAAGATTAGATGTTTGTGTTGATATTGTTAAGGTCAGCAAAAGAGTCTTTAAGCCTCTCAATCATAGATTTTTCTCCTTCTAATAGCCATTTTCTAGGATCATAAAATTTCTTGTTAGGTACGTCATCACCATCCGGATTTCCTATCTGGGAATTAAGATAGTCTTGATTTTTAGTATGGTAGTCGTTTACTCCTTTGCAGAATGCCCATTGCATGTCAGTGTCAAGGTTCATCTTTACTGCACCGTACCCGATGGCCTCTCTTATCTCATTTCTAGATGATCCAGAGCCTCCGTGGAACACAAAGTTTATGGGGTTCGTCTCAGTGTTGTGCATAAGAGATACGTACTCCTGAGACTTCTGAAGGATAGTTGGAGTGAGCTTTACATTTCCAGGTTTATACACACCGTGTACATTGCCAAAAGCAGCAGCTATCATGAAATTAGGGCTTATTTTAGATAATCTCTCGTACGCGTAGTTTACCTCTTCTGGCTTGGTATATAACTTTGATTCGTCTACGTCAGTATTGTCTACTCCGTCTTCTTCACCACCAGTAACTCCCAACTCAATTTCTATAGTCATCCCCATCTCATTCATCCTCTCGAAGTATGTACAACAAATATCTAAATTCTCCTCTATTGGTTCTTCTGAGAGGTCTAGCATGTGTGAGCTGTAGAGTGGGAGACCCTCTTTCTTAAAAAATTCTTCTCCCTCTTCAAGTAGACCGTCTATCCACGGGAGTAACTTCTTTGCGCAGTGGTCTGTGTGAAGGATTACTGGTACACCGTACTCTTTCGCCATCAAGTGTACGTGGTACGCTCCAGATACAGAACCAGCTATTGCAGCCTTCTGGTTAGTATTATCTAAGTATTTTCCAGCGTAGAAGGAACCTCCTCCGTTAGAAAACTGGATAATTACAGGTGAGTTTAGCTCTTTCGCAGTCTGAAGAACTGCATTTACTGAGCTTGTATTAACTACGTTCACCGCAGGTAGTGCAAAATCATTTTCATTAGCGTAGTTAAGTAGTTCTGTTACTTCCTCTCCGTGTAGTACTCCTGATCTGAATTTCATAGTTATCGTTTTATAGGCAAGCTAGCTACTTGAGTGTGTAATTACAAAGGATTTTCTTAATAATTGTACACGTAGAGCTCTTTAGAACGGTTAAGTGCGTCGAATCGGATCTCTAGCTTCATCGTCTCCTCCTCGGCCCTGTAGGGGACATCTTTACAGTTCTGGTGATACCTCACGTAGTAGTAGTAGAATGTGTGACCCCTCTCGTAAAGTGTGATATTGTCTGGCTTCCCAAGTATATCTATTATCTGATTCTGTCTGTACCTGTAAAAACTTTCCTTATTAGCTGAGATTAACCCTACCATTTTCATCCTCTCTCCAGAGCATCCAAACTTATCAAGCTCCCATTTTTCGTAATCTAATCCAGGTATCTCTGGCCTTGTTGTTTCGCAAGATATTAGAATGCAGAGAGATAGGCATGTTTTTAACAAAAATCGACTCATATAATACAAATTTAACTTATTTCCAAAAAAAAAAATGATGATTTTTAAAAATAAATTTCAGATAGAAAAAAGTATTTTTATTTAAAAAAAAAACATTATCTTAGGACTCCTTTTCGTGAAAGAAGGGAGAATTTTTATAAACCACTAAACAACATTAGTTTGAAATTAATTTTCAAAAAATTATTTCCTGCTATTTTTATACATTTTTCGCGCTTAGCGATCTGGTTTATACTCATTTTTTCTGCTTTCTCATTCAGCGCAAGTGCTACAGACTACACAATCACGGTCACACATTCTGGGAGTTCGAGTTATATCTTTGTTAATGGTGGTTTAAACTTAGGAAATAACCCTGATATCTCTGTAAATGTGGGTGATAAGATTACTTTCGATGTCTCAGCCTCGAGTGCTGGACATCCTTTTGCTATTGTGAGCGCACTAAATTCATCCAATGGATACTCTGCATCTAACAAGGTCAGCACTGGCGTGACTAATAACGGAGAGCCTGCTGTAGCGACGGTTGTGTGGGATCTAGCTAATGCTACACCTGGAGAGTATTACTATGTGTGTACACTTCACCCGGCAATGAGAGGTAAGATAACGGTGAACTCTGTCGGAGTAGACTCAGATGGTGACGGTGTTAACGATGACATTGACGTAGACGACGACAATGACGGTATCCTTGATGTCATTGAGGGAGACATAGATACGGACGGTGACGGCACTGTTAACAGGCTCGATCTCGACTCTGACGGTGATGAATGTTTTGACGTTATAGAGTCTGGTTATGGTGACTTAGACAACCCATCTGACGGTAAGGTAGGTACTGAACCTACTGAGTACACAGAAGACGGAAAAGTTAAAAATGTTGTGTACAAAACCCAGACTGAGATAGATGACCTAGACGGGAACGGGACAAAAGATTACCTAGAGAAGGGTTCAGACCTCTCAAAAGTTTCTGATCCAACTAGTGTGAACGTACTCGAGTACTCAAGTGCCACATTTACTGCTTCTGGTTCTACAGTAGGAGACCTTGGCACAATAACTTACAGCTGGCAGATAACAACTGATAACGGCGACACGTGGGAAAATATTACTTCTTACACATCTGCTAACCCTAATCACCCAGGAAAATATTCAGATCTTGACAAGACCACGATGAAGATCGACTCGGTAACTGCCGCGATGACGGAATTTAAGTACAGGCTCCTCATGCAGACTCTGGCATTCAAGTGTGACCTTGACGTAACCTCAAGTGCTGCGCAGCTGACTGTGTTTAAGACAGATACAGACTCAGATGGAATTCCTGACGAGACGGATCTAGACGATGACAATGACGGAATTACTGACGTTACAGAGGGAGGAGACGACCTCGACACGGACGGTGACGGTATCCCTAACAGGATAGACCCAGACTCTGATGGTGACGAGTGTAATGACGTGAACGAAGCGGGACTTAGCTCAGACGAGAATAATGACGGAAAGGTAGGAATACCTACTGTGCTCGTTAATGCGAATGGTCTTGTGATCTCTACAGGATCAGGTACCTACTCTTATGACCTCCCTGCTGACCTTGACGGAAACGGGACTTATGACTTCTTGGAGTCTACTTCAGATGCTACAGTTGTTTCAAGTCCATCTGATGTGAGTACAGCCTCACATGGTGACGCTATTTTTGTTGCTAAGGGTTCTTCTGATGGTGTTTTAGCATATACATGGCAGGTGAGCACTGACGCTGGAAATACTTTCACTGACATTGAAGTATTTGATAATAAGGGGGAGCAGTCTGAGATAATGATAGTGGGTGGAGGAAATCCTGTATTTGACGATAACTACCGTTCATTCCTTGAGTTTTATGCGAATACTGACATCCCATCAAACAAGTACAAGGTACGACTCATAGCACAAGATGGTGCCTTCGTTGAAAATACTATTAATACTTCTCTTTCTGCAGGTCAGTACTTTGTCGCAGGACAAAATAATAATGGATGGGTAAACTTCTTTGGTGGTAATATTAATACAGTCTACGGAGTTGGTACTTTTAAATATGCGAGGTGGAGTAATATAAGTAATTACTACTTTGACCATAGGATAGAGATAAGGAGAATATCTGATGACGCTATTGTTGACGTCTACGGAGTAGACACGAACGAAAATGGAACTGATGAGGCTCATCCTTGGGTCACGCCTGAAGGCTTCTTCAAGAGGAAAGATAACAGGTACGCAACTGATGAGTTTAACCTAAACGACTGGACGTTATGTTCTGGGTGTTTAGACAAGACTACTAACGCAAAGTCGAGCACGCCTTACCCTTACAAGCAGGTTGTACTCCCGGCTACTTCGGTTTACACAGGTCACGATGACGACACACTAAAAATTAATGCCGCACCAAGAAATTTTGATAGGTACCAGTACAGGGCCAAGGTAAGGACTCTTAACTATGCTTGCGACGACGGAACATTTACTACTCCAGCAGAGATAGTTGTATTCCTTGACAATGACGGTGACGGAGTAGGCGATGTGAATGACCTAGACGACGATAATGACGGAATTCTAGATACTGAGGAGGGTACTCTTACAGACGACTTCGATGGAGACGGAATCCCTAATAGGCTAGACTCAGACTCAGACGGTGACGGGTGTTCAGACGTGATTGAGGCTGGTTTCACTGACTCAGATGGGGACGGAATACTTGGATCTGGCGCACCTAGTGTGGGGACAGACGGTAAGATAACAGGTCACTCTTACTCTGACCCTCAAGATCTTAACTCTAACCAAGTAGACGACTTCCTAGAGACAGGAAGTGAGGCTGGAATTCATACGCATCCGGCATCTGTGTTCTTGGACGAGGAAGAAGACACGATTTTTGTATCTCAGGCAACGCTTCAGACACAGTTCACTTTATTTTTTAATGGAGAACCTAATAGTACTACTGCTAACCATGCATCGATGAACTCTAATGCTCTTCGAAACAGGGGCTGGTTTGATAACTCAAAGACAAATACTTACAGGTTTGTTGTAGAATTTGACTCTCTTACTAACGGCACAATAGCTGGTTATACGTACATGTTCCAGCACAAGGGACACTCTTACTACGTAAGTAACAACACATTTAACTTTGATACTTCGGTAAGTAACGCACAGTCAGTTGGTGGTTATCTTGTGGTAATTAATGACCACTACGAGGCTGAACTCGTGAGAGAGGAAGTAAGAAAAATTTATAGCAATACTAATTTCTGGATTAACCACTTCTTGGACACCAAATCTCCTGGATATGATGGTACACTGACTGGGTTTGATGCCACAGGATGGGTCTCTGGTTACATCCCTAATTCTGAGATCACTCACCAGTGGGAGGTTGGAGTTATAAGCGGTAACGACACGACTTGGACAAATGTCACAGACGGTACAAATTATACTGGAGCTACCAACGACACGTTAAGAGTGAAGTCTGCACCGGCAAACTTTGATAAGAACTTGTACAGGATGAAGGCAACTCCTACAGTATACGCCTGCTCTGCAGGACCTGCCTACTCACTCCCTGCTCAGCTCTCAGTCTCATCTGATCCAGACAATGACGGAATAAAAAATAGTGTCGATCTTGACGACGACAACGACGGAATCTTAGATACAGAAGAGGGTGGAAAAGACCTAGACACAGACGGTGACGGGATACCTAACAGACTAGACCTCGACTCTGACGGAGACGAATGTCTTGACGCGCAGGAGGCAGGGTTTAGTGGTTATGACTCAGAAGGAAGACTCTGTGCAAATGCTAATTGTGCTGGTGCAGACGGTAAGGTTACTGGACACAGTTACGGAACTCCAGCAGATGCAGATAATTCTGGGGTATCAGATTATTTAGAGAAAGGATCTTCTCCTACGATATCTACTGATCTACCTACAACCTCTATTGCTGCTAATAATTCTTCTGCTTCTCTAGTCGTGAGTACCACAATCGATGCAATTCCTAATTCCTCATCTTACTTTAACTGGAATGGTGGTGAGCCTAATAACTCAGGAAATTATATGCAAATGCGTATAAGTAATGGTAAGTGGGACGATATAGGTAATTCTTATAACTGGTTCGTGGTTGAGTTTAATAAGACAAGAAATGATGCTATCTCTGGATTCACAAAGCTTATGGACGATTACAAGGGTCACTCATACTATGTGAGTGATAATTATCAGCGCTTCTGGACCACGGCCAAGACAACTGCTGAAGGAATTGGAGGTTACCTCACGGTCATAGAAGACGCGGCAGAGAATCAGCTAATATATGATGCTGTGAAAGCTAAAAAAGGAACTAGTAGAAATATTTGGATCGGTCACTACCAAGACACTAGCAGCCCAGATTACTCAGAACCTGTTGGAGGGTGGACTGTTGTTGATTACGCATCAACTGTGGATTACACGTGGCAGGTGAGTACCGACTCAACTTCTTGGACTGACATAACTTCTGCAAATGACACGGTTTCATTTGGTTCAGCAGGATCATCTAACTACGCAACATTTACCACTAATTCACTGACAATTAATGATGTTTTAGATTCTCTAAACGGGTACCAGTACAGGGTAATAGCAACAAATCTAGGATTTGCTTGTGCTGTTGCTGACACTTCAGCAGTAACAACACTTGTCGTGAGAGATGACTTCGACGGAGACGGCATAAGGGATGAGATCGATGTGGACGACGACAACGACGGTATCCTTGATACCCAGGAAGGAAATGGTATCACCGACACTGACGGAAATGGAAGTCCTGACTCAAAAGATTTAGATTCAGATAATGACGGCTGCTACGATGTAGACGAGGCATACGGTACTTCAACAGACAGAGACCCAAATAATGACGGAGTGTATGGAGACGCAAACCCTACCATAAACTCAAACGGAAGTGTCTCTGGAGCTTCTGGAACCACCGGACTTGACCAGGACGGCAACGGAGTAAAAGACTTCCAGGAGGCTGGAGCTGCTATCACGAGCATGAGCTGTCCTGACGACATCACAGCGACAGAGGGTTCTAATGTAGAAATTATAACTATCGCTAGTGGGCAGGGAGAGACCTCAGTAAACTACGAGTGGCAGGTAAGTGCTGATACCGGTAAGACATGGTCAGACGTCAATGACGAATCAACATCAGAGATTATTATATCAGGGATAGGATATGGAAAGACTTCAACTAGTAATGACGGGTATCCTAAGTTCATTGAGATATATGCTTTAAAAGACGCAGACCTCAGAAATTACAGGATAAGGGATAATATAACAAACGGTGGCACATACGTCTACTCTTGGGTCATGAACCAACAAAATATCCAGATGAAGAAGGGCGAGTACCTACTCATCTACTACCCATCTGATAAGTCTACCGCAAACACATTCTTCGGTTCTGATATTGATAACTTGTATGACCACACCGTATACGAAGACTATTTTTATACTACTATGAGGGATGGTAATGATTCCTACGCCCTAGAGAAGAGAATAAGTACTAACTCTAACACTTGGACTTACGTTGACAGGGTAGGAAATGGAACTTCTTCGACAGTATTAAGTTATGATGACGGGTGGTTATATAGGAAGCAAGGTTCTAAGCCAACTCCTAACTATAGCGACAGCGACTGGACGCAGTGTAAGGACTGCCTTGAGTCTACTACTAACGCAGGAGCTACGACACCATTCCCGGTCAAGACATTTACTACTTCTGTACTTGATTACGATTTCTCAAAGGGAGACTCGTTAGTGGTAACTAATGTACCTGCCTTTGCTAACGGATACCAGTTCAGGGCAATAGGGAGTACTCCAAGTTACGTTTGTGGAGATAATGACACTACCTGTGCAGTTACCATAACTGTGGTTGGAGATAATGACAGAGACGGAATACCTGATGACACAGATATTGACGACGATAACGACGGAATCTTAGACTCAGTCGAGGGTGAAGATACGGATACTGACGGTGACGGAATTGTAGACAAGTTTGACTTAGATTCTGACGGTGACGGGTGTCTTGACGTTGTCGAGGCAGGTTTCACTGATCCTGACGGAGATGGGATTTTGGGAACAGGAACCCCTGAAGTAGAATCTGATGGTGGAGTTAAAGACCACAATTTCGATACCCCTCTGGACGAGGACGGTAACGGAACTGCTGACTACTTAGAAGTAGGTAGTACAGTAACTATTGTCAATTATAGTAATTACTTCCTTTCTGAAGGTAGTGACACGGCCACTTTTAATGTCAATTATAATGCCTCTGGAGTCACTAAACTTCACTGGCAGGTGTCAAAAGATAATGCAAATACCTGGACTGATATTGATGCTGGAGATAACGGAACAGGATCTACAGGTGCCACTGACGTGTGTACCGCATCGGACTGGGGTAATGGACCGTGGACATGGACTGATGGTAACTTAGAAGGTACATTCAAAGACATTATGCAAGGTACTAGTACCGATGCTACTATAAAAATTACTGAGAACACTGATGTGGTGTGGGATACTGGATACCCAAAAATTGAGAATTCTGCTTTTGGTGGTGTCCAGACATTAGGACTAAGCCTAGACCCTAAGTCTGGATCAGGTAATTCTGAGGTTACAACAACAATAACATTTACAAACCCAGTGAGTGGTCTTAGGATACTACTCACAGATATTGACTCTAAGACAGCAGGATGGAAGGATAAGATAGTAGTTACCTCAGATGTGGGTAATCCTACTGCCGACTCACTAAATGCTAACCCTACATTCTTAATAAGTGGAAACACACTTACTGCTAAAGATAATAGCGAGTCTGCTGCCGATAATAAGGGAACAGCAAGGCTAACCTTCCCTGACGGCGTCTCGACGGTTACTATTAAGTACTCAGACGTGTCTGGAATACTAGACCCAGACAGCAGAGGAATAGGTATAAATTTTGAAGGAATTTGTGTTAACACAGGATCTGCTTCCTATGGTGGTGTATATGAAAGTACTCTGAATATTTACGATGTCACTCAGGGAATGGACGAGTGGAGGTACAGGCTAAGGATAACTACTCCTGGGTACGCATGTCATGACACGACATATACTCCACCTGCTAGGTTGGATGTCGATGTAGACAATGATAATGACGGAATTTTAAATAATGTAGACCTTGACGACGATAACGACGGTATCCTTGACACTGACGAGGGAGACGGAGACCTTGACGGAGACGGTATAAGGAACAGGTTTGATCTGGATTCGGATGGAGACGGATGTTTAGACGTCACAGAGGCTGGGTTTACTGATAAAATTATAGACCCTAACGACGACGGTATCTTAGGTGATGACCTCCCTTACACGGTTGATTCTCTTGGTAGGATCACTTCAGGTCAGGCTGGAGATGGTTACACTACGCCTGTTGACCAAGACGGTAACGGATCAAAAGACTTCCTGCAATTTGGACAGAATGTTCTCAACGCAATACTAAACCAGTCAAATCTTACGATGCTTTCGTCTGGAACCGGTAATTTCAAGATTACTGCTTCCGTACCTTCTGGGGATCAAATATCCTACCAGTGGCAAGAGAGTAGGGACGCAGGAGTATCATGGTTTAATGTTCCAGAACAGGCCCCGTACTCAGGTACAAACACAAACGAGTTAAAACTTACTCAGCCAAGTGCTGAACTTTCTGGTTATAAGTACAGGGTAGTACTGACTATTGCATCTTACAAGTGTGGTGTCGCGCCTCTTAATTTAGAGGCAACTCTTACAGTTTACCCTGATAATGACAAGGACGGAGTGAGAGATTCTGATGACCAAGACGACGACAATGACGGTATCTTAGATACGTACGAGGGAACAGGTGACCAGGACAATGACCAGGACGGTATACCAAATAGATTTGACCTTGATTCTGACGGTGACGGATGTCTAGACGTTGAAGAGGCAGGGTACTTGGACGCAAATGCTGACGGACTGTTAGGCCCGGATTCGGTTGTGACAATGTTTATAGACTCTCTGAACTCTCTTGGTGTGTTGTCAATTGCAACCAATGGTAGAGTTAACAGCTTCGGTGGGTACGGAGTGCCAAATGACCTTGATAATAACGGAATTTATGACTTCTTAGAAGAGGGAGCACCAATTACTGCTCTAGAGTGTCCAGACTCAGTTACTGTGGCCGAGGGAGGAAATGGTGTATTTAATGCGCTTGCAACAGTCGAGGCTGGAAATGTTGACTACCAGTGGGAGATAACTAAAGATACTGGTAAGACATGGACAGACATCTCTGAGTCAGGACTAATGTTTGTAGGCTTAGGCTATTCTTACAGATCAAGTAGTTACACAGGAACACCTAAGTTTATTGAGTTAGTGGCTACTACGGATATAGAAGATTTGTCGAGATACAGGATTTATGGCTACCAAAACGGAAATACATCATCAGGTCATAACTACAACTCATTATCAGGTTCTGTGAAAAAAGGACAGAAGATACTGTTATACTACGACTACTATCAATTCTACTACTTCTTTGATAATACGTACCCTACCACAGCCTCAGGATACGCTAAAGTTTTTGATGTTGGTAATACGTTAAGGTATGGTATGCAGGGAGGTAATGACGTGTTCGAGATAGTTCACAGAGATGCCGACGGAAACTCAGGATGGAATGGAAACACTGACGTAGTTGATGTTGTTGGTGTAAGGGGTGAAGACGGGACAGGAAAAGACTGGGAGTATAGCAGGGGATGGCTAAAGAGAAAAAATAATAAGTTATCATCCAAATCATTTAAAATTGGTGACTGGACTGCTTGTAATGACTGTTTCGGTACAGCTAGCACAAACTCAGCTTCTTCTACACCATATGCTCTCAACGCGTACAACACAACGCAGTCTGAGAACGGTTCAACAACTGCTTCTCTTACACTAAAGAATTTATCTTACGACGAGTACCACGGAGCTCAGGTGAGGGTCAAGGTATCTACTCCAGCATTCTCTTGTGGTGAAGGTGATACGTCTTGCGTGGCAACAATATCTATAATTCCTTATGATACTGACGAGGACGGTGTCCCAGACAGAGAAGATGCTGACGATGATAACGACGGTATACTTGATGTAGACGAGGGAGGTGAGGATCTTGACACTGACGGTGACGGAATCCCTAACAGAATTGACGACGACTCCGACGGAGACGGGTGTCTTGACGTACTTGAAGCAGGTTTTGAGGACGGAGACAAAGACGGTATAATTGGCTCAGGAACACCTAGTGTTGACGCATCAGGAAAAGTTGAAGGTCACGAGTACGACACACCGATAGACACAGATTCAGACGGTACTAAAGACTTCTTACAAGTGAGTTCTCAGGCTGAGATAACTTCTCACCCTATTGACATTGTGAGACAAGGTGGTGACGACGGACAGTTTAGTGTTACTGTCACTGGAGATGCCTCTATCACATACCAGTGGCAATTTAGTGATGACGACACTCTCACGTGGACAGATCTTGAGGATGGATCATATTACTCTGGAGCAAATACTAATACTCTTAGTTTAACTGCTGTCTCTGAGGATATTGACGGGTACTACTACAGGGTTAAGGTAGTGACTCCTGCACTAGTATGTGCTGATCCTGTGTACTCTAACGCTGGAAAACTTACTGCAAAAGACGACTCTGATGGTGATGGGATAGACAACGCATTTGATCTTGACTCTGATAACGACGGTATCCTTAACACGGAGGAGAAAGCTCCTGATAATTTAGATTCTGACGGTGACGGGACCCCTGACTACTTAGACCTTGACTCAGATGGTGATGGTTGTTACGATGTAGTAGAGGCTGGTTATGATGACCCTGACGGAGACGGTAGACCAGGAACTGGTGACCCTGAAATTATTGCTGGAATTGGTATGGTAGAAGTAGAAGGTCATAATTATGGTCTGACTGACGGATACGATAGCGATGACAACGGAGTGTACGACTTCCAGGAAGCTGGCGGACCGTTAACTTCGATAGAAAACCCAAAAAATGTGACCTCTTCTAATGGTAAGTCTGAGACATTTACTACATCTGGAACTGCGATATCACCTATTGCATACCAGTGGCAGGTGAGTGAAGACAATGGAGATAGTTGGACAGATATCAAAGATGAGGGTGCATTCTCTGGTACTAATAATTCTTCTCTTACAATAGATCCTATATCAACTACAATGAATAGTAACCTATTCAGAGCTATTTTAAGTACTCCAGGATTTTCATGTGGTGAAAATGATACTACGCTGAACGCAAGACTTATAGCATTACCTGACAACGATGGCGATGGAATACAAGACCTTTACGATGAAGACGATGATAACGACGGAATCCTTGACACAGAGGAGTTTATTGACGATCTGGACGGTGATGGAATCCCTAATCCATTTGACCTTGACTCTGACGGGGACGGATGTCTAGACGTTATAGAAGCTGGATTTTTAGATCCTGATGGAGACGGAATCCTCGGAGACTCAGTAGACACTAATGGAGATGGTATAAAAGATAAGGCTGCAACTGTAAATGACAAGGGAAGAGTAACCTCTGGAATTGGATACACTACCCCTGATGACCTAGATGGTAATGATGTGAAAGATTACCTAGAGTCAGGTTCTCAGGTTGTGATTGATGTCCAGCCAACTAATAATAATAACGTGACCGAGTTTAGCGACATGGAGCTAGTTGTTCAGTCATCTTCTGACGGTATGATAAATTACCAGTGGCAGATTAGTGACGACTGTGAGACATGGACAGATCTCAGTGAGTCGCCAGCTCTGATGATTACAGGATTATTTGAGACTAAAAATAGAAATTATTACGGTATAGAGCTTTACGCTGTTAGAGATATCGACAACCTAAGTAATTACGGGATAACCACAAGCGCAGGAACTTCAGGGGGTAGCCCAAGTTATGCTCTTGCAAATACAGACCTTAAGAAGGGTCAGTACTACATGTTATACTATAATAACAATTGGACAAACTTCTTTAGTAATGAGGCCTCATCGACTTATAAATCTCAGTCGGTATATGGTACTTATGATATGGTGAGGTATAACAGATTTAATATCACACTGTTTGAGAAAAATACTAGTAATCAGTGGGGTAAAGTCGACGTTTACGGTGACCACTCAGCCTCAGCAGATGGATCAGCATGGGACGTAGAAGAAGGATGGGCGTATAGAAAAAATGGTAGGGGGGCATCTCTCACTTATAGCGCTGACGACTGGAATATAAAGAAGAAAGAATTTAGTCTGATAGGAGGAACTAGCACTAACGGTAACGACATCGTCCAGGACGCTTATCCACTATTTAGATTCTCTGGTCCTTCAGAATTCAAAGGAGTTAAAAGTGATACGTTAAAGATATTGAGGACTCCTCTAAGTTACGATGAAAAGAACTTTAGGGTCGTACTCACTACTCCAGGATTCAAGTGTGACACGACAGTGGTCTCAGTTTGTGCTAATCTCCAGGTTGAATCGATGTCAGACACTGACGAAGACGGCGTCCCAGATTATGTAGACTTAGACTCAGATAATGATGGTATACCTGACCTCTTCGAGGGATGTGATATAGACACAGACGGTGACGGACTTCCAAATTGTCTAGACTCAGACTCAGACGGTGACGGTTGTGATGACGTATTAGAGGCCGGATTTACTGACGAAAATGCTGACGGATTCCTTGGCCCTGAGGACGTATTTGTTGATATTAATGGACTTGTAACAAGTGGAATTGACGGGTACTCTGACCCTAGCGATCTGGATAATAACGGAGTCAATGACTACCTAGAGGCAGGTGACACGGTTACTATAACCTTAAACCCAGCAACTGTAAATGTTTTATTATTAGATGACACGGTACTCGTAGGATCTGGAAATTCACCAAGTATCATTACACAGAGGTGGCAGCAGAGTGATGACGGAGGAATTACTTTCAGAACTCTTCAGAACACTCCTTCTCTTATCATAACTGGTGTAATGGAGGCAAATAGAAGTAGTAATGTTCAGAGGCCTAAACTTATCGAGTTCAAGGCTCTGAGAGATGTTGACTGCTTAAGAGATTATAAGGTTAAGTTTGGAACTGCAGAGTATGTACTGGGTAACACCACATCATCATGTGTGACGCTTACCAAGGGAGAGTTCTACTACATAGTATACAACTCTAGTGAAGCGGTTAGTTTCTTAGCAGGATCTGGTTCAAATAATAATTTCAACTTAAATAACTATAAATACCACCAGGTAAATAACCTTAATACTCAACTAAGTGGAAAAAATAATGTGACCTTAGAATATGCACCTGAGGGTTATGCTTCATCAAAATGGGTCGAGGTAGACAGGGTTGAGGGAAGTGACACAGATGGATATAATAAGGGATGGAGATACAAGAAAGACACAACTCAAGTATCTAATAATTTCAGGACTCAGGACTGGACAACTTGTGATGAATGTCTAAATAACAAATTTACTAATTTATCTGCTGGCTCAGACTCATTCCCGGTAGCATCATTCGGGACATCTGTAATGATATCAGGTGTTAACTCTGACAGCTTAAGAATTGAAAATATTCCTTTCTCAATGTCTGGATATAAGTTTAATTTAGAGTTACAAACACCAGGATTTGCTTGTGACCCTGATGTTTCGACTGACGTATCTACTCTAAACGTATTCCTTCCAGATTACGATAATGACGGTTACGTGGATAAGCTAGACCTTGACGCAGATAATGATGGTATATTAGACGTAGACGAAGACACTACTGATATTGACGGTGACGGATTCCCTAACTACATTGACCTAGATTCTGACGGTGACGGTTGTTTCGATGCCGTCGAAGCTGGATTCACTGATCCTGATAATGACGGATACTTGGGAACTTCTCCAGTATCTGTAGATAACCAGGGTAGAGTCCTTAACCAGGGTGGGTACTCTACGCCATCTGCACTAGACCTTGACGGAAATGGAGTCATGGACTACAAAGAGGCTGGGTCACAAGTTACAATAGATAATCAACCTAATAACCTGATATACTTTGAAGAGAAGGTGAAGTTCTTTGTAGAGGCTTCTTCGGATGCAGTTATTGGATACCAGTGGCAGATACTTTTGGATACCACAGTAGAAAATTGGACTGATTTAGTTAATGCGGAAGACTTCTCTACTGTTACTACTGACACTCTCAATGTTGACAATATAACTGACTACGTTGCCAACAAGTTTAGGGTCATGCTCACAACTCCAGCGTTTGCTTGTGGTGACACGGTATATTCTGTTCCTGTAATGGTTATAAACTCTGTGGATTGGGATGAAGACGGTATCCCAGATAATATTGATATTGACGATGATAATGACGGTATCATAGACATAAGTGAGGGTGAGGACGTAGACACAGACAATGACGGAATACCTAACTCAAAAGATAACGACTCAGACGGAGACGGATGTGTCGACGCTGTAGAGGCAGGGTACGAGGATGGAGACGACGACGGGTTCCTTGGAACATCTCCATTTGAAGTAACTTCTGTGGGTACTGTGATAGGTCATGGTGGATACCAACCTCCAGAAGATGATATTGATGAAAACGGGGTCTTAGACCTTCTAGAGTTTGGATCTGATGCAGTGGCAAACACAGTCCCAGTAAACGATACTTTAATAGCAGGTCAAAATGCATCTTTCACAGCATCTTTTACGGCTGATGGAGTAATTACTTACCAGTGGGAGTACAGTACCGACGGAAGTAACTGGAATAGCGTGGTAGATACTCTTGTAATTGGTCAGGACACATCTTACTTCTCAGGAAAGACAGACACTACGCTAAACATAACAAATGTGACGTTTGCGATGGGTGAGTATCAGTACAGGCTAGTTGCGAGCACTCCTTCATTCAAGTGTGGTCCAGACACACCTTCAGCAGTGGTTTCAGCTATATTAGCTGGTGATAACGATCAAGACGGAATAATAGATATAATCGATTTAGATGACGACAATGACGGGATATTAGACTCTATAGAGGGTGGTGGAGATACTGACGGTGACGGTATCCCTGACTGGTTCGACTTAGACTCTGATGGAGACGGGTGTAAGGACGTTGAAGAGGCTGGATTCGATGACTCAGACGGAGACGGGTTACTATGTGCTAGCCCAGTTGTCGTGGATGATTTAGGTAAGGTTGTGTGTTTAGACGACTCAAGCTGTGATGATGATCCTTACACAAACATGTCTTGGTACCCAAGACAAAACGCAGAATATGTAGCTGACTCTGAAAAAACACCGGGTTACTACAAACTAACTAATGCCAGTACGTTCAATTATGGTTCTGTGTTCAGGAATGGATCTCCAAATAACGGCAGGGTAGACCTAAGAGGTGATTTTGTCATAAAGGCCGACCTCTACCTAGGAGATAAAGATAGTAATGGTGGTTCAGGTATTGCATTTAATATTACAAAAGGTTATAACCAATACTCTTTATATTATTATGGACAGATGGGAATGCAGTATGTTAACGCATTATCTGTCGAGTTTGATACGAGAGACGATGGTGCTTATGACCCAGAAGCTGACCACTCCTCTTTACATATAAATGGTAATAATATTGCTGGAACAGATAATCTTGGAGTAACTCAAACTAGTGGTTATGGATATAATCGTCATTCACAGTTTCCAATCATCACCGAGACATTGGAAAATATTGAAGACGGACAGTGGAGGGAGTTTGTGTTCTCTTGGAATGCAATTACTAAGACTGTAACTGTCGAGTTCGATGGTAAAGTTCTTATGACATACCAGGTTGATATAGTAAAAGACGTGCTCGACGGATCTAATCTGGCGTACTTCGGATTCACCTCAGATAACTATAATTATGCTCAAGAGCAGAGAGTGTACATCAAGAGCATCTGCGAGATAGATGCCTCTTCTGGAGAGTCTATATATAAAGGATACAAGGAACCTAATGACCTTGACGACAACGGAATGTACGACTTCAAGCAGGCTGGAGATGTCCCTGAATTCTCTGACAGTTACGAAGACGACGACATAGTCATTGTAAAAGAGGGTTCTGACACCACATTCACAACATCAGTTACTTACGATGGAACTGGTGACGTGGTATGGCAGATGTGTAACGACGACTGCTCAGAATGTACAATCATCGAGAAGTCTCCGGGACTTATGATGACAGGTATCTTCAGAGGAGATATTGGAGGGATAGAGCCTTCAGTTATCGAATTCTATGCACTCGAAGACATTGCTGACCTTAGTATATACGGTATAGAGATAGCGAGAGACGGTGCTGCCTCAGACGGAGAAGAGTACTCTCTCAGCGCAGTATCTCTAGACTCTGGTAAGTTCTACACCGTGTCATCAAATGACCTCTACTACAAGTCATGGTTCGGAGATAATCCTTCACAGCAGTCTCTGTATAATAACTTTGACGGTGACGATGCAATAGTTCTTTACAAAAACGACAGTATTGTGGACGTGTTTGGCAC
>CEWO01064135.1_pt1 | contig 17355 bp, 8 predicted proteins | sample 361561 | NCBI WGS metagenome assembly CEWO01 (sample SAMEA2623627, study PRJEB7988) | marine metagenome | isolation source: saline water (ENVO:00002010), including
CATTTCAACTAAAATGCATAATATCAAAAGAAGATGGAAACGAATATTGCGTGAGAGAAACTAGTAAATTAGAATTAGTTGCGGATATTTTAGCTAGATGTACTGTGAAAATGAAAAAATTAGTTGAACATATGTCAGCAAAGTATCCTGATAGAGATAATGTTCAACGTCTTAAAAAAGGATTTAATCCAAAAAAAATAAATGAAATATTACCTACAAGTAAATTTACAGCTTATTCTGAAAATAAAGGTGAAAAATTAGCATTTTGCGTAACAGAAACCAAAAAAGGGGGAAATCTAATAGATGAAAATACTTTGATGTTTGTGGCATTACACGAAATGGCACATATAGCTACAAAATCAATAGGACATACTACTGAATTTTGGAGTAACTTTAAATTCTTATTACAAGAATCAGTTAAAATAAAAATATATGAACCGGTCAATTATAAAAAGAAGCCAAAAAATTATTGTGGTATGAAAATTACAGACAATCCATATTATGACATGTAATTAGCACGTTCTTTAGACCAATTACAGTTACTATATAAATTAAAATTATAACTAGAAAATTCTAATGCATTTTTTGGAAAATATTTTATACTACCCTGAATGGTTTTACAATAACCTTCAGGCATCTCTGGAAAATATGTATCACCTTCATATATATCATTTATCTCTGTTAAATATATTTTATCTATATATGGTTTATTAATATATTGTTCATATATAGTTTCTCCTCCTATAATCCATATAAAATTATAAATTTTTTTTAAGTGAATTATATCATCTGGTTCTTTTAAAACTAATCCATCTGGAAAAGTAGCATGGAATTTTTTTTTTGTTAATACATAATTACGTCTATTAGACAACGGTTTTATAGGTAAACTATCCCACGTTTTACGTCCCATTACTATAGCAGATTTATTTGCAGTAGTTAATCTTTTAAAATATTTAAGGTCATTTGGTATATACCAAGGGATTTGATTATTAATTCCTATAACTCTGTTTTTAGCCATAGCTGCAATTATATTTATACTCATTTAAACATATATATTGTCTTTTATTTATATATATGTCTGAAATATTTAACATAGTACATTTAGATAATAAAGGTGTAAAAAATAAATATATTTTTTCTATAGACAAGTTTAACAATAATAGTTCTGATAGTAATTATATTAAAGAAAATATATATTATGACGATAGTATATTACAAATTAAAGAAAAAATTGCTAGAGAATTAGGAAATGATAATATATTTCCTGAAAATATTTATTTATTTTGTCAAATAAAAAAAAAAGTAAATTTACAAAAAATATATGAACAATTTTTACAAAAAAAAACGAATACTCAATTTAATGACAAATTATTAAATGTATTATTTTCTAATATAAAAAAAAATAATATTAATGATAATGATTACAAATGGTTATGGAAAGGTAAAATATCTGATAATATAGACTATTATGATATTGATAAAAAATGGAAACCATCAAAAAACGAAAAACTAATTCAAAATGTATCTTTGGGACAAAAAGTTTTATTTTCTAAAAATTATCCTTATACCGTTAATCCTATAGATATAAAAAATGTAGATCCAGTATTATTAAATGCGAATAATAACAAATTTATAACTGAAGATAATATATTATTATTCGAATATGGAAAAATATATAATAATACTCTATATTTTTATACTCCTAGTGACATATTAGATTTAAAACCAAATATAGATGATATGTATTTATTTAAAGTTTATTTTCCAAAATTATATGAAAGTAATATTATTAATACTTCAACTTATAATAAAAATATTCAAAAATTATTAAAAAAATTTAATAAATCAAGTAATAAAAAAAATTATAATAATTATAATAAATGTGTTAATTTTTATTATTCTAATTACGATAAAAATACATTAACATCATATGTAATTGATTTTAATATAGTTATACATCCAATTACTAAAATAAAACTGCCATTACACGCTATTTTTAAAATGTTGAATTCTAACAAAAATATGCCTTTAATTAAATATAATCCAGGAGATAGAACCGAAATTGTCTATAGATTATTTACAAAAAATTATTACTCTAATGAAGGAAAAAAATTGCCTGTGTTATACGTAGAAAATAATTCTAAAAATTATAAAATAAAAAAAATAATGAATTTATTGTCATCATCTATTAAAATGAAAAAAATAGGATTTTATATAGATTATAATGATATAGAATTATATTGTCAATTATATGAAAACGGAAATTTTGAAATTAAAACATATAATGAAATATATAAAAATTTAAATGAAATAGAAAATATAATATATTCTACTGTTAATAATTTAATTGATAAAATAAATGTTTTGCTTAAAAAAAGCGGATATAGTTTCAATAAGTTTGATAAATTAGACGATGAAAATGTGGAAATTGTATCATTAAATTATGCCATAGTATTTGATTATTATAATAAACAATATGACTTGAAAAAATTTGCTCACTGTTTATCTCCTATATTTTTATTATCCGATAATACAAAATTTGAAGATTTAAACGATGAAATTATAATGTATTACAAAAGAGTTAGTTCGTATAAAAAAATGGAAGGTATTAATTTTGTAATTAATACTTTAAAGCAAAATAATAACTCTGATAGTTATATTATTAGTTATTTAATAAATAATCATAATAAAACATTAGATGATGCAACTGATATGATAACAAAATGGAATCAAAATATAGAATTTAAAACAGATATATATGTTAATAATAAAATTAAAATAGGAAATCATCCAGGATTTGAATGTTCATTATATATTGGAAAAGTAAAAAATAGTTATCAACCAAGGAACATTATAAAAATTATGAATATTAATAATATTAATTACGTAAAATATATTGATATATATATTTATTCTTTAATAAAAACATTTATATTACAGGAAAAAAATTGGAACTGGACGTTAGAAAATTGTAAAACAAATAAATTAATAGAAAAATTAATAGTTGATGATAAAAATATTAAACTAGATGATTTAACACCATCTATAACTTTATTAGAAAATAATGATAAATCTTTGGAAAAATTAGATGGAAATAAAAATAAAAAAATATTATATGTTGATGAAATAGGAGATGATGAAGAACAAGAAAGTACATTACAAGATGCTATTAATGATGGAGAAGTAATCGATTTTGATAATATAGATGATGACCCGTTTGACCTTGATGATGAATTGGATTTGGGATTTGGAATACATGGCGGTGGTGGAAAGAAAGAAAGAAAAATATTAAAAACAAACTTTAAAAAAATAGAATTATCTGGACAAAAAAATTATTGGGCGGATAGAATTAAAAATGTATTTCCAGAATATGCTGGTAAAAGTGATAATAAAGATTGGAGGAGTTATGCAAAAGTATGTCAAAGTCAATATAAAAGAGTGCCAGTATTAATCAGTGATAAAGAAAAAAAATTAATAGATCAATTAGATGGAAATAAAAATAAATCATACGATGAATATATCACAACAAATAAAAATGGACAAGATTATCATTTTATATGTCCTAGATTTTGGTGTATTAGAGATCCAAATACAGGAAAAGGAAGAAGTTTAAGTATAGAACAGGTAAATAAAGGAGAATGTGGCGGGTGGGATGCTGTTATACCTGAAAATGCAAAGAAAATTCCTGAAGGGAAAAATATATACGAATTCACCGATAGATTAAAACATAGAGATGGTGTAAAGGATTCTAATAATAAATTAATATATAGACCTCATTATCCAAAATTTATGAAAAAAAATACACATCCAGATGGTTTATGTATACCCTGTTGTTATACAAAACCTAATACATTTGGTGATAAATATAAAAAAATAGACGATAATACTTATATTGAAATAGGCAAACCTAATAAAAAATATACTTGGTCTCAAATGCAAGATAAAAAGATATCACTCGATAATTTTTCATTGCAAATTCCAGAATCAGGTAAATATAATCAAAAAATACCCAATCTTAATGATTTTAAAGCAAATCATGTATTTAAAAATGGTAAAATAAATAAATTAGATTTAAATATTAAAAATTATCCAAAAGAGTTCCATCGTAATAGAAGTAATCCTAGAAAAGATATGAATAGATATATGCAATGTAATAATAATAATGTTATAGGAAATAAAGATATAATTAATAGTAAAAAAAATAAAAAATTAAATATACATACTAAACCATTATTAGATACATTTCCATTGCCTGAGCATAAATTTGGATATTTAAATTTATCAATGCAAACATTCTTAAATTTCAATAACGAATCTAAATGTTATATTAGAAGAAATGATGACAATTTAAAAAATAAAAATAAATGTTTATTGAGATATGGTGTAAATGGTAATAATAATAATTCATTTATAAGTTGTATTGGACATTTAATGAAATATAACAAAATGATAACGGTCGATAATAGTAATTATACTGATAATATAGTTGATGTAAATAATGTAATTAAACATATTATAAATAAATTAACCCTTGATAAATTTATATCTTGTAATAAAGGTAATCTATATCATTCCTTTTTTAATGAAAAGATAATATTTAAAGAAAAAGCAAAAGAATATTCCAAAAAATTAACTGATAATGAAAAAAAATTAAAAAATATTATTGGAATATCTTCTTATTCAAAGGTTTTTAGTGCTAGAGAACAATTTTTTAATTATTTATTAGATCCTAATTCAATAATAAATCACACATTTTTATGGGATTTAATATGTTCACCTACTAATGAATATGGTTTATTTTTTAAAAACGGTGTAAATCTTGTAATATTTAATAGTCCTGATAATGATATAACTAAAAAAATAGAAATATTATGCCCAACATATAATGTAACAAATAATATATTTGACTCAAATAAAAATACTATTATGATTTATTGTGAAAATGAAATATATGAACCAATATATATTGTTGAAAAAAACAATAAAGAACATAATATTTGGAAACATTTTAATCATTCTTTTTTAAAAAATGATAAATCATTACAAGAAATTTATAAATTTATGATTATAATAAAAAATAATACTTTTTTATGTAAAGAACAACCTAGTGATAAAAAATACAATAAAAATTGGCATTCAAATATAACTTTAATTGAATTAATTCACCAATTAAAAATAAAAAATAAAAAAGAAATAAAACAGATAATAAATCATTATTATCAAACAATTGGAATAATATATAATTATAAAAAAACAAATATATATATACCTTGTAAACCTTCTAATATTAATTTTAATTATGATTTTGAATATATTGGAGAAAAATTTTATGGTTTAGATTATAATAATACTATAGATACATTAAATAAACTGAATATTATAATTGATACAAAAAATAATATTAAATTAGAAATTAAAAAAATAATTGTTCAAGATGAGTTAGTCGTAGCTCTATTAACAAATACTAATCAAACTATATTAATAAATCCTATTAAATATAATAATAATAAATTTAAAAAATATTCGGTTGTAAAAGAAGAATGGAATAAAAAAGCAAATAAATATAACTATATAGATCACAGAATTAAAATAAATCAAAATAAAGGTATTGATGATAATCGTATAAATGAAATAAGAAAAATAAAATTAGAAAATAATTTTTATAACATATATCGTAATATTTTTAGAATAAACATTAATAACAAAATATATGAAAATGAAAAAAATGATATAATTTATATTACTGAAAATGATATAGATAAAGATAATAAAATAATGGATTACAACACTAAAATGAATAAAATAAAAAAAATTATAAAATCTATAATAAAAAAAAATATCGAGTTTATTACATTTGATAAAAATATAGATGTAAATCAAATAGTTTTATGTTTAGATTTAAATAAAAAGAATTGTTCGTCACCTTTTTGTTCTTTTAATGAAAAAGATACGTGTAAACAATTATTACCTAAAAAAAATTATATTGATGATTCTTTATTAAATGAAACCTTATATTTACATAGATTATCTGACGAATTAATACGTTATCAAAAAATTAAAAATTATATATTCACTAATAATATCTATTTATCATTTAATAATATAGAATATAATGTGAATAAAAATGAAATTGTAATATTGGAAAATATATTAAAAGAGGAATATGATAAAAATATTAAAATAATACCAGAAAATTTATACTTATATAACAAAAATTTATTTGATAACACAAATCCTGAAACTAGTAATATGATTCCTATAAAAAAAATAAAACAACAAAATATAATGTCGCAAAAATATTCTGATTTAAATATAAATACTGTTGAAAAAGAAGAAGAAGAAGAAGAAGAAGAAGAAATTGTAAAATTAGCAGAAGATAATGCAGAACTCCAAGAAAGAATAGCAACAGAAATTGTAAAAGTAGTAGAAAATGATAAAAAAAATAATAATAAAAAACCTAATAATAAAAAACCTAATAATAAAAAACCTAATAATAAAAAAAATGAAGACAAATATTGTAGATATAAATTTTTTATTATATTATTAAAACATATCAAACAAAATCCAAAAAATATTATTAAGAGTATAAAAGAATTATTATCATTTATTGAAAAAAATATTCAAAATAAAGAGTATACAAGTGAAAAGTGGAGTGGTAAATTAAATTTATGGTCTTCTGGCAATCCAGCACATTATGCTAGAAGAAAATTCGGAAAATTAATTTATGATAAATTTTGGGAAGGAACAAAAGGAGAACTATTAACAGAAGAAAAAATAAAAGATAAAATATCAAATATAAACATAGAAGGTATAAGCAAAGATAATATTTTTATAGAATATATAGCTTATTCAAAGAAAAAGATACCAATAAAAGATGATCAAAATATTTCCTGTACTAAAAAAGAAAAGGCGTTAAGAATGACTATAATTCCTTATCTAAAACCATTCGGAAATGATCTTGACTTTTTAAATAGAGATAACTTATTACCATCCAAAAGAACACACCCATCATCAAAGAAATTTTTAGAAGATTGGGTTGAATTTACAAAAGTATATAAATAATTTATATTATAATTAACGTTATTCAATTATAATATACTGTAGTCATTAATAAATTTATAAGCATCATTGTGATTATAAACTATATTATAAGGTCTAACTGGTGGAACTAAAGAAAAAACAAATCTTAAAATATTTAATATTAAAGGACTATTTATAATCATAGCAAAACATTCTAGTTTTTGTTTATGTATATGTCGCATATTTTGCATCATTAATGCTAATTTATAACATTGTTTTATAGTGATTTGTTCTAATTTTAATGCATTAAAAATTATATAAGTTTTTTGTATATTATTATAAGCCAATTGATAAAATTCAAGGAAAGAAATAAAATCATTATGAGATGCAGATTTTCCAAAATCTATATGCCATATATTATTGGAAATGTAACTTTTTACCCAATTATTTTGAAAATTCATATATAATAATATAGTAAAGAAAAATTTTAGGTACACAACTTTTTACTCTCGTAAAAAAATAGAGTTCCGTTTTAAAAAGGGAGAGAAAAGTAATGATATGTCTATGCTAAAAATCACACAAATATTTTATCTTCTTATTCCTAGATTCATACCAAAGGATTGAATATTATTAGGCGTGGTTCTTTGTAAATTATTAGGAGGAGTTCTAGGTAGGGAATTTCTAGACATAAAAGGATTTAATAAATTTATATTGTTATTACTTATATCTATAGTATTTTCTTGTATGATTGTATTTATAGTTTCTTCAATAAATATATTTGTACTATTAATTATATTCGATACTTCATCATCAACATTAATAGATGTTAGAGGAGGTGTAGGTGGTGGAGAATATATAGGAGGTGGAGGGGTGATACTTATAATAAAAGGCGAATCTTTATTATCTTCAAACCATTCAAGTAGATATCTTTTAGCTTTTCTAGTATATTCACATTTCATAAGTGGATTACAACAATAACAACTATATAAATAATATTTTATAATTAGTCTGAATTGTCTTACAAAATATCGTTTTCTAGCATATGTTAATCTTTCAGGTAATGTTTTATAATTTAATTCTTCTTTATATTCAAAGCATAATTCTAATATTTTTTCATATAATTCAGTAGTCATTCCATTTTTAACAAAATCCTGTATAGCAATATCTTTTAAAAAAGGATAATATTTATAAACAAAGTCATCAATATTAAAACCAGAATAGAAAAACCACGATATATATTGTGGAACATAAAATCCTGTATTATGTATAGCAATAGATAAATTATATAAATTATGATTTTCAAATTCCATATTAGTATATGGATTCTTTAAACGTTTTGGTTTACAAAATAAATTTTCACTATGAATTAAACAATTATACCATAAATTAATAATATCACTAATACGAAAATTGTAAATAGTATTTTGACATAATAATGATATTTTATGATTTTTTTTGAATTTATCTAGATTATTAAAATAGAAATCAATATTAATATTACTGTTTATTGCATTCTTTATTTTTTTTCTATATAGAAACTTTTTAAAAGCATTCCAAATAGACATAGATTTTAAATATATAATGATAATATCTAAATATTCTTTATTTTTTAATAAAGCATTGCTATATATGTAAAATTTAAATATTCTAATATGAGTAGGAAATTTTCTTATAGTAGGTTCCATATTTTTAATAAAAAAAATATTAAAGTTATCAGATATTTCAATTGAATATTTATTAGCTACAAATTTCATAATATTTAAAAAAGGTATTTCATTTATAGTTTCCATATAATATATAATATTATATGAAAATAATTATAGGTCCAAATCGTAATCATCATCAACACATCCAGTATTAATGTCGTTAATAGTATCAACTGTATTAGTAATATTTAATTTATTTGATGAACATTTATTATCTTCATCGTAATGTTCTAACTGTTCATCAATATTTTCTTCTTTTGATAGATTTTTTTCATTCAATTTATGCATATCATTAATATTTAATAGTAATTGAAATGCACCAGTTCCAAAGTATCCTTCTTGACCACACATTACATTGGCACTTACACCTGTCATTAGATCTAATTCTGCGTGTTTTGCAGCTTTCAAAAACATTTCTGGTGTTTCTTCAAAACTAGCCTTTGCGATTGGACCAATATCATCATTATTTATACCATGTCTAAATATACTAACCATATATGAAGTAGCACACATTCTATCACATAATATCGATAAATTATGATAATTAATATATTTACCATCAAAACAATCAGTTAATTCTCTAAAAATACATTGTCTTGCTGCTTCTATACCTAAAGTTTTATATACCTCTTGAATATCATTACTATATGTTTTTGTACTATTAATATAATCCAATGCCAATACTTGTTTTAAATTAGTCCCGACGGTATCTAATACCCATATTTTTTTAGCAGTAAAATTACCGTTTTCTTTTACTATATTGTTTGGTATTTTTCGCAAAATTATTTTTGGTATATTTTTAATACCTTTTAATACTACATTTTTTAATATATTTTCCTGAAATGTTTTTAATTTATAGATTTCATCGGTTTGATCAATTGGTTTTTGTTTATTTTTTATTAAATCTTTTACTAACCGAACACGGAATATTAAATTTTTATCATTAAAATCAGAATATATACATCTAACTACTGGTTTTAAACTATTTTTAATTGCAAAATGTATATCGTCCATTTGAATACCGCGTTCTAACATCTGTTCTCTTGATAATTTTATACGAATAACCCATTTAGATAAGTCAATATTATTTTGATCATTATTAATACTAATCATTTTTTCAAATTCTAAAAATTGTGATACAAAATCTTTATCCTCATCAATTATTGTATTATTCACATTAGGATCAAAACATATACTTACTGATTTTGTAATATCTTTTAAACAAGTATATTCCATTTTATATTTCAATTCTAATGCTTTTGTTTGGTCTTCTGAATCATCGTCATTCAAATAAACAGTTAATGATGGATTTTTTGGATTTTCACTTAATGATAATATTTCTTCTATTCTAGGAACACCTCTAGTTACATTACTTTTACTAGCAACACCAGCAAAATGAAATGTATTCAAAGTCATTTGCGTAGTAGGCTCACCTATACTCTGTGCTGCTATCATACCTACCATTTCACCTGGATGAACAACTGCTTTTTTATAATTATAAACAACTGTTTCTAATAAAACCATTATACTTTTTTTATTAAATCTATGTTTACCTAATAATTGGGATGGTGAAAGATAATAATAAAACAATACTTCAAATAATTTATTAGGAGAGGCTAATTTAAAATCTTTTAATCTATTCCAAGCTATATCTAATAATTGATAACATTCTAATGGTGTAACATCTATAAAATAATTTTTTTCTATATGTAAATTATTTTTAATATTATTAATAATTCTTTTAAATGCAACAGGAACCATTACAGTATCAGTCAGTTCATTATGAAACACATTTTTTACTATATTTTCTCTTAAATTTATTAATTTTTCAATATTAGAATTTGTTCTAGACTTTAATTTTTTTTGTTGTTTTTTTAATCTCTTTAATGAATTACTATTATATTGAATATTTGTAGCAGATTTTTCTGGCATTTTGTAATGCTCATATATTTGTTCTAATGTTAAATTAATAATAGGTAATTTTTGCATCTCTGTCTTAGTAGATACAATATTATCATCACCATATACAAATTGAATAATTTTATTTTTATTATTTCTAACTGTCATATCATAACACACTTTAATATCTTCACAACCTTTAATTAATCTCCTTTGTATATAACCAGTTTGACTAGTTCTTACAGCTGTATCAATCAATCCTGTTCTACCACCCATGGCGTGAAAATATACTTCTTCTGGTGTTAATCCCTGAATAAATGATGATTCTACAAATCCTCTAGCTTCAGGAGTATCATTGAATTTAGTATAATGAGGTAATGTTCTATCTTCAAATCCATATGGTATTCTACTACCAGATACACTCTGTTGTCCTACACAAGATATCATTTGTGCAATATTAATATTTGAACCTTTACTACCTGCATTAACCATAATAACAAATCTATTATTTTTATCTAAATTTTTACGACCAATACTACCTGCTTCGTCGTTAGCCTTATTTAATATAGCATTGACTAATGTTTCAAATTCTATTTCATTTGTTTTTCCAGATGTATTTTCAAATGTAGATAAATGCAATTGATCAATAATATCTTGAACATCTTTTTTTCTTTTATTAATTGCATTACCAATTTTTTCATTTGTTTCTTTATTTGATAATAAATCACTAATACCAACACTATATGCACTTAATTTCATATATTCAGTAATCAAAGCTTGTATATTATCAATAAAATTACTAGCATCATTATGACTGTAATCATTGTTAATACTTTGTATCAATCCTTTACTTGATGATCCTAATACTCCTTTATTAATCTGTCCTTTAATATATTTACCATTTTTTATTTTAATTATATTATTTTCACTTTGTCCATTTGAAAATTCAGTAGACATTGGTGGTAATATTTGTGATAATAATTGATAATTTGTCACTGTTTTTTTACCTTTAAATAATTTTGATTTAACACCTTTATAATACATTAATAAATTCATAGCGTGTCTAGGTGTAAATTTAATATTATCTCTTGTAAATCGGTAACATCCTAATAGTGAATCCTGAAATATACCTACTATAGATGCATTGTTTGCGGGTGATATTATTTGATGAGGAACTGCTGCTAGATTTAATAATTCCGCTTGACTCTCTTCATCTTGAGGACCGTGTAAATTCATTTCATCTCCATCAAAGTCAGCATTATATGGTTTTGTATCTGCTACATTCATTCTAAATGTACTGCCTACTTCCATAATTTTTGCCCTATGACACATCATAGACATTCTATGTAACGTCGGTTGTCTATTAAATAATACAGGATCTCCATTTATCATATGTCTATGCAGTATATCACCTTGATTCAATTGCAATGTTTCTCTATCTACTTGTCTTAATGATATATTTTGTCCCGATTTACGTTGTAATATATTTGCACCAGGATATACATCTGGACCATTTCTCAATAATGTAGTTAAATATTTTCTATTACGTTTATTTACCGTTTGAGGAAAAGTAATATTCATTGCTATTTTTTTTGGAACACCCAATTCTCTTATACTTAATACAGCATCTGGAGATATAACACTTCTAGCTGAATAATCTACTCTTTTTCCCATTAAATTTCCTCTTACTCTACCTTGTTTACCAATTAATCTTTCTTTAATTGATTTCAAAGCTCTTCCCGATCGTTGAGCTACACTAGCTACACCCGGTATTTTATTATCAACCATTGTTGCGATATAATACTGTAAAACAGTAGTCCAATCTTCAATTACCTTTGCAGTTGCATTTTTTTGTATTTTTTCTAATAAAGTAGTATTGGCTTTTATAATATTAACTATAATATGAGATATATCATCCTCACTCCTTTGTTGGGAATCATGTTTTACGGATGGTCTAACTGCTGGTGGTGGTACAGCCAATACTTGACATACAAACCAATCCGGTCTAGACCACAAAGGATTAAATCCCATAAATGTAACATCCTCATCTGATATTCTTCTTAATATAGTTAATACCATTTCACAAGTTAATTTAATAGTAGGTTTTTCTATTGTTTTATCTTCATTGGATTTAATACCTTCACTATTTTCCCACTCAGCATATAAATTAGCTAAATCTTGTTTATATATTTTCTTTGGTTGTTTGCAACCACAACCAAATTCGTGATCTTCACCACAACGTTTTATTTTTTGCGCAATTCTAAACACTCTATCCCATCTTTTTCTTGGATCTAGATTCAATAAATAACTATATTTTTCTTTGCTTATTTTTAATTTACTACATTTAAAACATACACATCGTAATATTTTTTTTATCGTTTCTAAATACTGAATGTAAAATACTGGACGTGCTAATTCTATATGACCAAAGTAACCTGGTGTTTTCATATAATTATGACCATCTGTTGGACAAATTAATCCAGGATCTAATACACCCATTCTAGGATCAAACAATCCACCAATAACAGGCTTATTATTAATATATGTATCTCTTGATGTAATTTCGGCTACCGACCCATTTCTAATTTCTTCTGGTGATAAAACACTAAATTGCAATCCAATTATTCTAGAAGATTCCAGTTTATTATTTATCATTATATATATCTAATATATTTAGTTTAATTTTAAATCACTTTTTAAAATTGATTTAAAAATAATATATCATGTTTTTATTAATATATAAATGCCAAAGAAATCAGATAATAAAAAAGACGACTCCCCTAAACACCTAAAAAAAAGCAGTAAAAAGAATAGAAAAAAAATGAAACGTAAAGCATCTCCACCACCTAATGATGACAATATGGATATGGATGATGCTGAATTTCAAAAAGTATTATTAAATTTATTTCCATCCAATTATCAAAAAGAAAAAGCAGAAAAAGCAAAAGAGGCTTTAGATAAGTTAAAAAAAAATGCTAATCCTATAGCTAAAAAAAAGAAAAAAAAGAAAAAGAATGAACCTGACGAAGAATTAGTAAATAATATTAAAAGTAAAAATAAAAAATTAAAAAAGAAAAATGATTCAGAAGAAGATGAAGATGAAGATGAAGATGAAGATGAAGATGAAGATGGTGATGAAGAAGATGATAGTGATTATGTTCCAGATGATGAAGAAGAAGAAAGTGAAAACGACGATGAAGAAGATGAATTATTAGAAGACTATGAAGATATGGATGATGAAGAACAAATGTTATTTAATGCTGGAAAAAATATGAAATTTAATATCATTTTAACTACTGGTCCAAAGCACGGTGACTATCAAGATGGATGGGAAACATATGATGAAGAAGAGGACGAAGAAGCGGAGGAAGAGGAAGAGGAAGAGGAAGAAGAAGAGGAAGAAGAGGAAGAAGAAGAAATTATAAAAAAAAAAGTAGTCTATTCTAAAAAATCAAAATTTAATAAAAAAGATAAAATATTAGTCAAATTAAAAGATTGGGATAAATATTATAAAGGAACTATTGTTGAAGTTAAAAAAGGTAAACGAAAGAAAAATATATATAAATGGACTTGGAAATACGATGTTCAATTAGATGATGATGGAGAAGAAGAATTTGAATTGGTAAAAGGCGTTCCAGAAAATGTAATAAGTTATCAAAAAACAAAAAAAAATAAAGAGGATGATAACGAGGATGTTTTGAAAGAATTAGATGAATTATTAAAAAGTTATAAGGGTGAAAAGGGTAAAGAAGCAATGTTTGATAAATTTAAAAAATTATCTGCTGCTCAAGAAAAGAAAAATGAAAAAATAAAAAAAGAAAAGGAGAAAAAAGAAAAGGCTAAAAATTTTAAAAAATTTAGAAAATTATCAAGAGGTCAAAATGAAATGAGTGATTATAAATCATTTAAGGAAACTAATTTAGAAAATCAATTGGTATTACTTGATAGATTGAAAGAAGTTAATAAATATAATGCTATTGATAAACCATATAAAATATCTTTATTAGAAGCAGATATACCTGTAAAATATAAAGCGAATGCATTAAAAAAAATAGAATCCTTACTGTGGATGGACCCTGGTTCGGGAGAATATTATAAAATAAAACAATGGGTAGACACTTTTATGAGAATCCCTTTCAATAAATATAGTAATTTACCTGTTTCTATGTCTGATCCAGCAAATCAATATAATGCTTTTATGGAAAATGCAAAAAAAACATTAGACGATGCTGTATATGGTTTAAATGATGCAAAAATGCAAATATTACAACTTATAGGCCAATGGATTGCTAATCCTAATGCTATTGGTACTGCTATTGCTATTAAAGGTCCTCCTGGAACTGGTAAAACAACTTTGGTTAAAGAAGGAATTAGTAAAATATTAAATAGACCATTCGCCTTCCTAGCATTAGGTGGTGCTACTGATAGTAGTTATCTAGAAGGTCATTCTTACACTTATGAAGGTAGTAGTTGGGGAAAAATAGTAGATATATTAATTACTAATAAATCTATGAATCCTGTAATATATTTTGATGAATTAGATAAAGTAAGCACTACACCAAAGGGAGAAGAAATAACTGGTATACTTACTCATTTAACTGATACTACACAAAATACTAACTTTCACGATAAATACTTCTCTACTATTGATTTTGATATCAGTAAAGCATTATTTATATTTAGTTACAATGATGAAAGTAAAATTAATAGTATATTAAAAGATAGAATGTATAGAATTGCAACAAAAGGATATAATAATAAAGAAAAATGTATAATCGCAAACAAATATTTAATACCAAAAATAAGAAAAAATGTTAATTTTGAAGAAGACCAAATTGTTATACCCAATGATACAATTGAACATATATGCAATTCATTAATTGATAATGAATCTGGTGTTCGTAATTTAAAACGAGCATTAGAAATCATATTTACAAAAATTAATTTATATAGATTAATGCCTGCTAATAGCGAATTATTTGAAAATGAAAAAACAATTGAAATAAAATACCCTTTTACTGTTACTACCGAAATAGCAAATAAATTAGTCAAAAAAAATGAAGATAACGGACCACCATTTGGAATGTATTTATAAATATTACTATAATGTATATGTGTTTTTCTCAAAACGCTTCTTTAGGTATGGCTATTTTAGGTGCTATTTCAACCATACCAATATACAAATATATCAATTTTAAAGCTGCTTTTTGCATTTTTTATTTTACATTAATGCAAATTATACATTATATTGGTTATACCGTTATTGATGATTGTAATAATAAAACAAATCAATTAATGAGTATTTTAAATTTTTATCATATATGCTTTCAAGGTCCTGTATGGTTAATTGGTTGGTTAGGTGTGTTTGAAAAATTCAATGTTGTAAAACCATTACATTTAAAATTTATGCCAATATTGATATCAATGGCTTTAATAACTAGTATTTTAATGGCTTTAAGAAGATTTCAGTGGATACCAAATGTTACAGGTGAAAATAAAATAATATTAGAAAAAAGTAAAGTAAATGATAATATTAATGGAGCATTACAAGGAAAATTATGTAGTAAATCAGGTAAACATCATATTAAATTTAGATTACCGTTAACAAATGAACCACACTATTATACTCCTAATCTTTTTGGACATTTTCTATTTTTCTTTATACCATTATTATTATTCAATAATACAACTAGAATAATATCAATATTAACCTGGGTTTTTGGTTTATTCATTCCTACTGTATATCTACAAATAGGAACTTCTGAAGCAGCAACTGTATGGTGTTTTTTATCAATTATTCAATTGTTAATAATGTATGCATATTTCATATTCAAGAAAAAAAAATAATTATATAAACATATTTTAATATAATAAATTATGTTTTGGAGAAAAGGTTGTAAAATTGTTCCCATCGTATTTCCAAAAAAAGATAAATTTTTACATAAAACGTGTAGTATATGTTTAGACGATTTAAATAATAACTATGTTACATTACCTTGTTCACATAATTACCACGAACATTGCATAATGTCTTGGTTTGATAAACAAAATAGATGCATTAGTTGTCCTCAATGTAGAATGAAATTCCATTATACATTAGTTAAAGGTGATGATTATATTAATCAATGATATTTTTGGGTATTTTTAGCATAGACATATCATTATTTTTCTCTCCCTTTTTGAAATAGGTTTCATTTTTTTTATGGGGGTAAAAAGTTGTGTACCCAAAAAAAATCTAATAAGTATATAACAAGAATGAGTGCTTTTAGAGAAGAAGAAGAAATATTAAATTATATTAATATTATTATAGAAAACTACCCAAACTATTCATATAATCCAATGGGAAGCAATCTTCATCCTTCCTTTAAACACCTAATCAATCATTATGGTGCGGAAAAAATATCTAAAATTATTGACACCAACATTAAAAATTATGAATGTTGGATTAAAGGAAAAGAAAAAGCTGGTGAAGAAGAGGCAAAGCCGATACAGAAATCTACTATAAAGAAAACATCTATTGGAAAAAAGGAATTAACTGATGAAGATTATAATGACGGTTATGATTGTACGCAGCAAGGACTAGAATGTTTTAATATAGGAAAGAAAGGGCTAGAACAGAAGAATTATACAAGGTGGGAGTCCATATGTGGAAAAAAGTTATATATTCATTTGAATTCGGCGAGGAAGAGCTGGAAGGAGAAGAAAAATAGAAACCCGAATAACGTTGCTA
>CEWO01118384.1_pt1 | contig 17298 bp, 15 predicted proteins | sample 361561 | NCBI WGS metagenome assembly CEWO01 (sample SAMEA2623627, study PRJEB7988) | marine metagenome | isolation source: saline water (ENVO:00002010), including
TTGCTAATAAGCTTACTTTATCTTGTAATGGAAAACTATATTCTAAACCTGCACTAGCTGACACATAATTTAAATCATAAGAAAGATGAGAACTACTCATATCAATAGATTTTCCTATTACTTGATACTTATCGTAAGCTGACTCTAATACAAGATATAAATCTCCCTTTAAGTTAAATCCAAGCGACAAAGCTTGATGCTGAGAAGGTGAAAAACTCCCATTTTTAAATGCAGTTAATTCTGAAGCAGAAAAATCAAATTGAGAAAGATTAATACCACTCTCTAAATTTATAAAATTAATATTACACGATTTTTCTTGTGCCTGAGTAATAAATGAACTCATAAATAGTGCGCTTGTTAAAAGGATATACTTTTTCATAGTTGTTGTGGTTATCTAAGATTTATTTTTGTTTTGATATTTGAGTTACGTGTTCTTTAGTAGATGTATTTACTTTTACAAAGTAAGTACCTATTGCTAAGTTAGCTAAGGAATAGCTAAGCTCTGCTTGCCCTTCTCTATTTTCTTGTATTACTAATTTTCCCATCTGATCATAAATAGAAAGAATTACTTTACCAGTTACTAGCTCATTAAAAGCAAGGGTTATCTTATCAGTTGTAGGGTTTGGGTAAACGCTTACCAATAAATCAGCAGGATTACTAGCTGCCAACATACGCTTAAGTTGTGTAGGCTGTATAAAACCTTGCCTAACAATATGTTTACTTGTTTGCTGTAAGCCCATAGGGCTACTTTGACCAACAGATTGTTGTACCAAATTTTTATTTATTGTTTCAACAGAACTTCCGGTATTTGAAATAGTAGAACGCAATAAATTAGGACTGGTTTGACCCAAAGAAAACAAAGGCAAGCAAAATAATATAATAAGTAGTTTTTTCATTATTAATCTATTGTTTTTAATTGCTGATCAATTATAGTTAAACACTCTTCAAAAGAATGTGGATTATAACCTAATTCATTTACAGATTTATCCAAAATAAAACCTGTTTTAGGAGGCCTTACCGCTTTCTGATTAAGAGTTGCTGTGCTTATCTTATTTAAATTATCTGTTGAATTGCCATAGTGTTTAGCAATCCTCTCTACTATTTCGTAAATACTCATAATATCTTTTCCTGAAGCATTAAAAATACCAAATGCTTTTTTCTTGGCAGCTAATATACATATATCTGCTAAATCCTCTGCCAGAGTTGGTGCGCGAAATTGGTCATCAATAACATTAAGCTTATCTCCTTTTTCTAAAGCCTCTTTTGCCCAAAGAACTATATTACCTTTACTTAATTTCTCTCCTACTCCAAAAACAATTATTGTTCTTAAAATAGTCCACCTAACAGCATGAGACTGTAATAACTCTTCTGATTTTAATTTAGAACATCCATAATAAGAAAGTGGATTAGGTATATCTTCTTCAGTATAAGGCCCATTCTCTCCATCAAAAATAAAATCAGTAGAAATTTGAATTAAATGAGCATCAATCTTTAAGCAAGAATCAGCTAAGTATTGTACAGCACGGATATTAAGATCATCACAAGCCTTTCTTTCATCTTCACAAAGATCAACATTAGTCATAGCCGCTGTATTAATTACAACATCTGGCTTAGCTTCAGTAATCACTCTAGTAACAGCCTGTTCATTGGTTATGTCTAGATCAATGTAAGTATATCCATTCTTCTTAGAAACTCTATTAACTCCTTTAGAAGTAGCAATACATATTATATACTCATCTACTCTTAATTTATGTAGAAGTTTCTGTCCCAACAAACCATTACTGCCAGTTATTAGAACTTTCATTTAATACCCACTTGGTTTTATTAAATAAAGGATAAAATAAATAACTATAGGCGATCCAAATCCAAAAATAGCAGCTGCTACAAACAAAATCCTAATACCACCAACATCTAATCCAAACTTATCTGCAAACCAAGCACATACACCAAGTATTTTTCTTTCAGTCATTAGATTGTAATTCAATTAGTTTATCAATCTTCACTACAATAGTCTTCTCAAGTTCCATAATAGAATCTTCTACATTTAGAATTTGATGTTCTAACTCAATAATCTTATTCTGATTCTTTTTAGACTTCTGTATATCAATAATTAGCCAAGCAAAAGCTATGACCTCTATAATTAATAATGTAATCGTGAGAATAATCTGTAAATTTTCCATAAATATTATAAATCAAAAACACTTTTCCTTTTTCTAGAATTAAAGTGATTTCGTAACTTTAACAAGAAAATCATAAACAAATATATCAAAATAGTAAAAGCATTAGTAAAAGCAGCATAAATAAAGAACAATCGAATAAATGATGGCTTAACTCCTAGTAGATTACCCCACCAAGAACTTACTCCAAAAATCTTTCTCTCAAAAAAAACTCTTAAAAAATTAATTATCTTCAACTCACTTTTTTCTAACGCTGCAATTTATAATTTTTTTTTCAGCCAGAGCAAGTATTATCAAATAGAATAATACCATATTTTCAACAGTATTGATTATATTTATCGCATAACTTTTAACATTAGAATACCTACAAATGTTTTTTATATTATCAAAAATACTAGCCTTCTTAATTAAGCCGATTACATGGATCTTTCTACTTCTATTAGCCTCATTGATCTTTAAAAATAAAAGAAGGAAACTACTAATTACTTCTCTATTAATCTTTTATTTTTTTACAAATGGATTTATAGTTGATGAATTTGCAAGGCTTTGGGAGATACCAAAAAATAAAATCAACACAACATTTGATGTAGGAATAATGTTAGGAGGCATATCAGATTACGATACAATAAAAAAATCATATAATTTTAATAAACATGCTGATAGATTAATGTATACAGAACAACTTTATCATAAAGGAATTATAAAAAAAATTCTACTGTCTGGAGGTAACGGAATGCTTATAAATAATGGTCATGTCGAATCTGAGGAAATCCGTCAATATTTACTTGAAAATAAGATTCCTGATGAAGATATCTTGATTGAAACAAAATCAAGAAATACTAACGAAAATGCTTCTAACTCTGCATCAATTCTAAAAAAAGAATTTGCAAATGGCTCCTTTTTACTTATAACCTCTGCTACTCATATGAGAAGATCCCAATATTGTTTTGAAAAATATGGAATTCAAACAACTTCTTTTACCACAGATAATACTAAGTCATACAGAAGTAAAGGCTATGAATACATACTTTTGCCTAGAACCGAGGCATTAGACAAATGGGAGAACTTAATACATGAATGGGTAGGGTATATCGTATACAGAATAAAATTTTAGATTCCCTTCTCAGATAAAAGAAAAGCCATCTCTTGTTGTAATATCTGAGCTTTTTCTTTTGATCTTTCTGCGAAATCAATGCCAGTTCCTGCATAGATAATCCCTCTTGATGAATTAAGCAACAAACCACACTCTTCATTCATACCATATTTTACAACATCCTTAATATTACCTCCTTGGGCACCGATACCCGGAACTAATATAAAATGATTTGGAATAATTTTTCTAATCTCAGAAAACTGTTTTGCTCTTGTTGCTCCAACAACATACATCATATTTTCATCAGTACCCCATTTCTTTGAGGTCTCTAAAATATTCTTGAATAATTGTTTGCCATTCTTATCTTCAATATTCTGAAAATCTAAACCTCCTTCATTAGAAGTTAAAGCCAAAACAATTACCCATCTATTACTAAATTCTAAAAAAGGAATAACAGAATCAGAACCCATATAAGGAGCTACAGTTACAGCGTCAAAATCAAGTTGCTCAAAAAATGTTTTTGCATACATCCTTGATGTGTTTCCAATATCTCCCCTTTTTGCATCAGCAATCACTAAAATATCTTCAGGGATATAATCTAAAGTCCTTCTCAGAGACTCCCATCCACTTACACCCATACTTTCATAAAATGCAATATTAGGTTTATAAGCTACACACAGGTCTTTTGTTGCATCAATAATTTCTTTGTTAAACTCAAATACAGGATCATCAAGAGATAATAAATGTTTTGGGATCTTCTTAATATCTGTATCTAAGCCAATACATAAAAATGACTGCTTTTGTTTAATTTGAGATATAAGTTGTGTTTTATTCATCTGATGTTGTTCCAGCCTTTAACTTCTCAGAATTCTCTGCAATTTGCAATTCATCAATAAACTCCTGAATATCACCACCCACTACATTCTGTAAGTTATATTTTGTTAAACCAATCCTATGCTCAGTCACTCTCCCTTGAGGGTAATTATACGTTCTAATTTTAGCTGACCTATCTCCTGAGGAAACCATAGTTTTCCTATGCTTAGCATCCTCCTCCAATTTTTTCTGCAATTCAATTTCATAAATTCTAGAACGCAATACCTTTAATGCTTTATCATAATTCTTATGTTGTGATTTTTGATCCTGACATTGTGCAACAACACCAGTTGGGACATGTGTCAATCTTACTGCAGAGTAAGTAGTATTTACAGATTGACCTCCAGGACCTGAGGAGCAATAAGTATCTTTCCGGATATCAGAATTCTTTAACTCAATATCAAATTCCTCAGCTTCTGGCAGAACAATCACAGATGCAGCTGAAGTATGCACTCTTCCTTGAGTCTCTGTTTGAGGAACTCTTTGTACCCTATGAACTCCACTCTCAAACTTTAATTGACCATAAACATCTTCTCCATTGATGTTAAAAATAATCTCTTTATAGCCTCCTGAAGTTCCTTCTGCAACATCAACCAACTCAGTTTTCCATCCTTTGGCTGAAGAAAAAGCAGCGTACATCCTGTACAAATCGCCTGCAAAAATACTAGCTTCATCACCTCCTGTACCTGCTCTTATTTCCATTACAGCATTCTTTTCATCTGCAGGATCTTTAGGAATTAGAAGAAGCTTTATCTCTTCGTCCATTACTTCTTTCTTTGGTAGATTTTCATCTAATTCTATTCTTGCCATTTCCTTCATCTCTGGGTCATCAGAATTAGATAATATTTCTTTTGCCTCAGAAATATTCCCAACTAAGTCACGATATATCTTATAAGCACTAACAATAGGTTCTAAGTCTTTATACTCTTTACTTAGCTGAACATAAAGCTTCATATCATTCATTGCATCTGGAGAAGAAATCAATTTCTCTACCTCATTATATCTATCATTAATTGCACTTAATTTATCTAACATCTCAATATATAAATGTTCCGAACTCTGAATTAATAGTTAACTTCTTACCTTCATATTCTTCAACTCTACCTATAATTTGAGCATCTACATTAAAGGACTTTGAAATCTCAATAATCTGCAAGGCAATATCTTCCGGAACATAAAGCTCCATCCTGTGACCCATATTAAAAACTCTATACATTTCCCTAAAATCGGTGCCCGATTCTTTCTGAATTAATTTAAATAAAGGAGGTAATTCAAACATATTATCTTTAATGACATGTACATTATTTACAAAATGAAGCACCTTAGTTTGAGCACCGCCACTACAATGAACCATACCACTAATCTTATTTCTATATTTATCCAAAACAGCTTTTATAACTGGAGCATAAGTTCTTGTAGGAGACAAAACTAATTTCCCAGCATTAAGTTCTGTATTCTCAACCTTATCAGTTAGCTTCTTTGAACCAGAATAAACCAATTCAGAAGGAACTGATGAATCAAAACTTTCAGGATATTTCTCTGCTAAATACTTTGAGAAAACATCATGTCTAGCGGAAGTTAATCCATTACTACCAATCCCACCATTATATTCATCCTCATAATCTGCTTTGCCTGATGAAGATAAGCCAACAATTACATCACCACCTTTAATGTTAGCATTATCAATGACATCCTTCTTTCTCATTCTTGAAACAACTGTTGAATCAACAATAATAGTACGAACTAAGTCACCAACATCAGCAGTCTCACCTCCAGTTGAGATAATATTTATACCATACTTCCTATATTCTCTTAAAAGCTCTTCAGTACCATTAATAATTTCAGAAAGCACATCCCCATTTATTAAATTTTTATTCCTTCCAATTGTTGAAGAAAGCATAATATTATCTGTTGCTCCTACACATAATAAATCATCAATATTCATAATAAGTGCATCTTGAGCTATTCCTTTCCAGACTGAGACATCACCAGTCTCTTTCCAGTACATGTATGCTAAAGATGATTTAGTACCCGCACCATCAGCATGCATTATTAGACAGTAATCCTCATCACCACTTAGATAATCTGGAACAATCTTACAGAAAGCGGAAGGGAATAATCCTTTATCTATATCTTTAATTGCATTATGTACATCTTCTTTATCTGCAGAAACTCCTCTTTGATTATACCTGTTTTTCTCCATATTTGTAAAAAAAAGCATCCTAATATAGGACGCTTTTCTATTATTTATATGTTATTTACTTATTCTCATCAGAGATAGGGGGAACATAATCTTCTCTTAACACTTTAAATGATGTTCTTCTATTATACTGATTTGCTTTCTCTTTGTTCTTCTTAAATCGTATTTTTCTAATATATGATTCAGTTAACACATCTCCAACCCTAAACCTTCCATCTTTTTCCTCAATAACAAATGGTTCTTGCTCTCCCATTCCTTTAGCAATTAATTGCCCAGAATCAATTCCCTTACTAATTAAGTAATTTACACAAATCTCTGCTCTTTGTTGAGAGAGTTTAATATTTTGTGATGTAGAACCTACATAATCAGTATGTGATTTTAATTCAATAACAACATTTGGATTATCTAACAACGCTTCAGCCAATTCATCTAAATCCACTATAGATTCCTCTCTTAAATCATATTTATTAAAATCATACTTAATCAATGGTAAAATAATCTCCTTCTTGATAGGATCAACACTAAGATCAATAATAAATCTCTTATTTAAAACGATACCCTCAGTAGTCTCTCGAACAATCTTAGTTAAATATCCTTCAACATTTACTATAATCTCATATGAAGTTAATGGCTCTAATTTAAATTGATACTGACCTGTATTATCTGTTTCAGCCTCATTTGAGACTCCATCACTTCCAATTAACTGAACCTTTATTCCTGTCATAATAGCACCAGTTTTTGAATCTGTTACAATTCCTTGAACTGATAACTCAAGTGGAGGTAATTCAAACTGATAAATATCATCTCCTCCCTTTCCTCCTGACCTATTTGAAGTAAAGTAACCCCTTTCACCGCTATCTTCTACTATAAAACTAAAATCATCTCCTGATGAATTGACAGGTGCTTTTAAATTAACAGGTAAAATATATGCCCCGTTATCATCTTGTGATGTTTTGTAAATATCAAAACCTCCCATTCCAACATGACCATTTGAAGCAAAATAAATAACCCCATCTGCAGCTAAGAAAGGAAACATCTCATCTCTAGGAGTATTTACTAGTGGACCTAAATTAATAGGATCACTCCATCTGTTTCTTTTTTCTTTGACAGACATCCATAAGTCCTTACCTCCATACCCTCCTGACAAATCAGAAGAAAAGATCATTATAGTTTCATCTGCACTCAAAGATGGATGTCCAACTGTCGTATTACTATCTACTTTAATTTGAACCAATTGTGCAGCTCCCCAAAGTTTACCTTTTCTTTTAGAAACATAAATTCCACATCCTAAATCTTTTTTCTTCTCAACCTTACATTGAGTAAGATACATAGCTGTACCTCTTTTATTTACAAATACTGATCCCTCATTTCCTTCTGTATTAATCGGTTCCTCCATAGCAATAGGACGACTCCAAGCACCCTTTTTATTTATCTTAGAAAACCAAACATCTGAGAAAGGCTCACCTGTTCTTGCATCAGTTTTATCTGTTAACCCTCCTTCTCTTGAAGATGTAAAATACAATTCTGAATATTCACCATTACCAAAAGCTGGAGAATAATCACTGAATCTAGAATTTACAACTGGCATTAACTCTACTTTATATCTTGTAGGAACATCTTTCCATTTTAAAGCAAAATTACACGACTTTAATCCCATCTCACCCCTAACATCTACTGGATTTAATTGAATGTATTTTGTGTATTGATTAACTGCATCCTCATAATCACCTTGCATTCTTAAAACATCAGCATATCTCAAATAAACAATAATGTTGGGATATTTTGCTTTAATTGCTCTTTTGTAATAACTCTCAGCACGCTTAATATTACCAGACATTCTGTAACACTCAGCTTGTTTAAAAATAATCTCAGCTTTTACAGCTCTATTTTTAGTCTTCTTATATGCCTTCTTATATAACTCTGCTGCTTTTGAATACTCCTCCAAACTAAAAGCAAAATCAGCTTTTTTCATTTTTCTACTTTTCTTTTGAGCATAAACATCAGATGATGTAACCGATAACAGAAAAATAAAGACCGCTAATAATCTTAAGATTTTTTTCATTTTATTACTTTTATGATTGGCGCTAAAATAGGCAATAATTTACAAACCCATGAAAAAATAAAAAACTGAATTATAACAACTTAATTGTTAATATATTGAGTCTTTGCTGATTTAACTGTTTTTACAATTCTTCCAGCAATCTTATAAGGGTCAGCATTTGAAGCTGGTCTTCTATCCTCAAGCCAGCCCTTCCAACCCTTTTCTACAGTAATAATTGGAATTCTAATTGAAGCTCCTCTATCTGATATACCATAACTAAAATCATTTATTGAAGCTGTCTCATGAAGACCAGTTAATCTTTGATCATTATGCGCTCCATAAACATCAATATGCTCTTGAGTAACTGGTCGAAATGCTTCGCATATCTTTTCATATACCTCTTGAGAACCACATTCTCTTAGTGTCGAATTAGAGAAATTAGCATGCATTCCAGAACCATTCCAGTCACCTTTTATTGGTTTTGGATGGTATTCAATATAATAATTGTAATCCTCTGTTAATCTATCAAGCAAATAACGAGCAACCCAGAGCTCATCTCCAGCCTTCTTTGCCCCTTTAGCAAATAACTGAAATTCCCATTGCCCACATGCAACTTCTTGGTTAATCCCTTCAAAATTAATACCTGCATCAATACATAAGTCTGCATGCTCTTCTACAAATGACCGTCCATGCGTATTCTTACCACCAACTGAACAATAATACATTCCTTGAGGCCCCGGATAACCTCCTAATGGAAACCCTAATGGTAATTGCGTTTCAACATCCATAATAAAATACTCTTGTTCAAACCCAAACCAAAAATCATTGTCATCATCAAGAATTCTAGCCCTTGCATTTGATTTATGAGGAGTTCCATCAGCATTCATAACTTCAGTCATCACCAAGTAACCATTAACCCTTTGAGGATCAGGAAAGATTGCAACTGGCTTTAACAAACAATCCGAAGAATCTCCAGAAGCCTGCTTAGTTGACGAACCATCAAAAGCCCATATAGGACACCCTTCAATAGTTCCATCAAAATCTTCTACAACTTTTGTTTTACTTCTCATATTCTGAGTAGGAAAATAACCATCTAACCAGATATATTCTAACTTAGTTTTCATAAAAAATTATTTTTGGGTTAGGAATTAATATGGATACAAATATAATCTAAAATCATACAAAATAATGATGAGATTCTAAAGAGCAGAGCAATGATTTATTAACAAATTGTTAAATAACTAAAACAATGCTTTGTAAATATATAGCACGTATATAGCAAATAGGACGACACCTTCTTTTCTTGAAATATGATTCTTAGAGAAAATGTAAATAAACAAGCCAGCTACTAATGTTATACAAATCATCCAAAAGTAATCAATCGAAAAAATAGCAGAATCAATAATATTTATTTCTTTAACGATTGAGGTAATCCCCAATACCGCTAAAATATTAAAGATATTTGAACCTATTAAATTACCAATAGCCAAACTATCTTCCTTTCTGAATGCTGCAATAATTGATGTTGCTAGCTCAGGAACACTTGTCCCAATAGCAACAATCGTTACGGCAATAATTCTATCAGACACACCAAAATTCTTTGCAATCAACGTTGTAGAATTAACTAAAAGATCTGCCCCGTATTTTAATAATATTATACCCACAAATAAAAATATAATATTCTTGAAGAGATGATCTGCTGATTCTTTTTCTAAGACCTCTCTCTTATCAGTAGAGGATTTTAAGTGATCTTTACGAGAATTTAAAATTAACAGCCAAGAAAAAAGCAAAAGTAATGCAACAAATAAAAAACCAAAAATAACAGAAATACCATTAAAATAATATAAGACAACACCTAAAAGGATTGACGAAAAAAACATCATTGGGTAGCTTAAAGTTAATGTTTGTCTAGATACCTTTACCCTAAAAATCATGGCAGTTAAACCAAGAACCAATGTAATATTTGCAATATTAGAACCAATTACATTGCCAAATGCAATATTATTGCTTCCCTGCAATACAGCTTGTAAACTAACAAATAACTCAGGAGCAGAAGTCGCAAAAGAGACAATAGTCATTCCAACAACTAATGTCGATATCCTCATCTTTAAAGCTAAAGAAACTGAGCCCCGAACTAATAACTCTCCACCCAAGAACAGTAGTATCAAACCAATTAACAAAAGGATAAAAGACGTCATGATTTATTTACATCAAAATCATCGTTAAGAGGATTTGCACTATCACGAATCTCTTTCTTTATCTCATTAGAAGCCTCTTTCACTTCACGCATAGCTCTTCCTAATCCTTTAGCTAATTCTGGTATCTTCTTTGAACCAAAAAAAATAACTATAAAAAGCATTACAACTAAAATCTCTAGACCTCCTATAAATAATATCATACGACAAAAATAAAAAAGCCCTATCAATCTGAGAGGGCTTTTGAATATAAATTACAATCTAATCTAACTTCTTTTAGATTTTTCTTCTTTCTTTTTAATAGTATCTAGCATTATAGGAGAAGCTACAAATAATGAAGAATATGTACCTACCAAAACCCCAATCATTAAGGCAAACATAAATCCTCTAATCACCTCACCACCAAATATAAAGATCACTAAAAGAACAAAAAATGTAGTTAAAGAGGTGTTAATTGTTCTACTAAGAGTAGAGTTTAATGCTCCATTCATAATATCATGCACACCTTTCTTTTTATTATTTTGCAGATACTCTCTAACACGATCAAAAACAACAACTGTATCATTAAGTGAATAACCAATAATTGTAAGAATAGCAGCAATAAATGCCTGATCTATCTCTAAAGAAAAAGGTAGAATTCCATATAAAATAGAGAAAATAGAAAGTACTATTAAGACATCATGGAAAACTGCTGAAACAGCCCCTAAACTAAATTGCCATTTCCTAAATCTTACCAGAATATATAAGAAAATTACTAGCAATGAGAAAACCACTGACCATACAGCTGCATCTTTAATATCATCTGCAATTGTAGGCCCTACTTTCTGAGAGCTCATAATTTCATATTCTACACCAGTAGTAGCTAATCCATCTGACAATCTTGACTCAACAATAGCGTCAGTCTCAATCTCATTACTCTCAATCATAAATGAGGTAGTAATCTTTACTTGATTATCATCGCCAAAAGTTTTAACTTGAGGAGTGTAGTTAAGCCCATCAGCATCAACAAAAACAGCTGCAAGAGAAGATCTTAACGCTTCATTATCTACAGAATTGTCAAATCTTACGACATAAGTTCTTCCACCTACGAAATCAACACCATAATTTAGACCCTTTGTTATTAATGACCCAATTCCTAATAAGATTACTAAAGCCGAAAGAATATAGAACCTTTTTCTTTTTCCAATAAAATCAATATTAATATTCTTAAATGCCCCATGAGTTAATTTGTTTGCAAATGCAATTGTTTTTCCTTTTACTAATCTTGAAGATATTACCAATCTAGTAATAAAGATTGCGGCAAAAAGTGATGTCAGAATACCTATTACTAAAGTAGTAGCAAAACCTTTAATTGGCCCTGTCCCAAAAGTATAGAGAATAATACCTGTAAGTAATGTTGTTACATTAGCATCAATAATTGAACTATAAGCACTATTATACCCATCAGTAATTGCTAACTTCAACCCCTTACCATTACTCATTTCCTCACGAATTCTCTCATAGATAAGTACATTTGCATCAACAGACATACCAATTGTTAATATAATACCTGCAATACCTGGCAATGTAAGTACAGCCCCTAATGATGATAACACTCCAAAAATGAAAAATACATTCGCAATAAGAGCAACATTAGAAACTAAACCTGCTCCACTATAATAAAATATCATATAAATTAATACCAAGATAAGCGCAAAAACAAATGAAGTTAATCCAGAACTAATAGCCTCCTTTCCAAGAGAGGGCCCTACAATCGCCTCTTCAATAATACGAGCAGGAGCGGGTAATTTACCTGATTTTAGAATATTAGCTAAATCCTTTGCTTCATTTAAACTGAAATCACCAGTAATAGATGATCGTCCTCCTGCAATCTCAGACTGTACAGTAGGATATGAATAGACATATCCATCCAATACTATAGCAACTGATTTGCCTATATTGTCAGCAGTTAATCTTTTCCACTGCTTAGCTCCTTCTGCATTCATTTGCATTGAAACTTCAGCAGTTGAACTAAATTGACCAAAAGCCTCACTTGCATCAGTAACCACATCACCCTCCATAGCAGCCTTACCTCCTCTATCAGACTTTAGAGCCACTAACTGTACAAATTTGCCGTCTGCATCATACGGTTTAACAGTGTAAGCAAAGACAACATCAATTGGGAAAAACTTTCTTACTGCTTTATCATTTAAGTAAGTATTTATTTGAGCCGTATCCTTAACAGCACAAACTCCTACTACAGGGCCAGGGTTTAACTGACCTGTTTGCTGATTTACATTAGGGTATAAAACTCCATACAAAGGATTCTCAGCAGCAAACTCCTCAAAAGAAAGCCCTGTTCCTATAGAATCAGTTGATAATGAATCTTCTAGAATATCAGCCAATAATAAAGACTCATCAGAATCAATATCATCTTCCCCCTCACTATCTTTAATTGAACTTTCTTCAGCAGACTCTTCTATTATTACTTCTTCAACTTCTTCTTTACTAGATTCAATACTTCTTAGATATATATTAGCTGACTCAAATGCTTGAAAAACTTCATTATATTCATAAGTTTCCCAAAACTCTAATTGTGCTGTAGATTGCAATAATTTCCTTGCTCTCTCGGGGTCTTTAATACCTGGTAACTCAACTAATATTCTACCAGCAGTTTCTAATCTTTGAATATTTGGCTGAGTTACACCAAAACGGTCAATTCTACTTCTTAAAATATTAAATGAACGAGATATTGCATCTTCAACCTCAATAGCTAAAACTTCAATAACCTCTTTGTTAGTTGATGAGAACTGAATCTTATCTCTCAAATCAGGAGTTGAGAAAATTGCAGACAAACCTGAATTTAGAGCTGGAGCAACTTTCTCATATTCAATTCCAAAAAGAGTTACAAAATCATCTTGACTATTTCTTTGAGCATTAATAGCATTTGCAAGTGCAGCATTAAATGCTTCATCTTTACTATTATTAGAAAGTGCTTTCACTACATCAATAACCATCACTTCAAGTGTTACATTCATTCCTCCTTTTAGGTCAAGCCCTAAGTTTAACTCTCTTTGTTTGCACTCAGCATAAGTATACTCTGTAATTAGAATATCAAATACCTTCTCTGAATTTACTGAATCAAGGTAAAACTTCTCTTTTGCTTCTTGTTCCTCTAAAGGATAATCAGCAGCATAAGCAACTGCATCATCTTCTACTGCTGAAGAAACCCAAGTAAATGATAATTGATATAAACATACTATTGCGAATAAAATCGCGAAAATTCTAATAAAATTTCTATTTTGCATAATTGTATTTTTTATCTAGACTTTTAAAGTCGGCAAATATAAACTTTAACAACAAATAATACAATTACTATATAGGAAAGTTTGTTGGAAAACGATAATGCTTGAATAAATAAAAACCATCTCAAATGAATGTATTTCTTTCTTTGTAAACTTCTTGGCTCTTATTTTTCTTACTTTACTTGCTAAGAAATCATTCAACAAGTCATCTTAGGTGTAAAAATATTAAGCTACATTTGTATAAATTTATCTACAAATGAAGAAATTATTTATAATCATTCCTATTTTCATTTATCAGGCAGTATTCTCACAAGTAATCCTAAACAGAGATACGTCACTAAATATTGAAGAAAATGGAATTGAATTTGAATTAGCACTATCAGGAGGTATAAACTCAGGGCAATTCTCTGAAATTGACTTAAATTTAGATGGAGCAATGGATATTATTGTATTTGACAAAGCAGGAAATAGATTAAATCCTTTTATTAATGACAATGGCACTTTTATTTACAGTCCAGAATATCGAAATAACTTCCCCGACCTTCATGATTGGGCAATATTAGTAGACTACAATTGTGATGGGAAAAATGATATATTTACTTACTCAACAGCAGGTATGGCTGTTTACAAGAACACCTCAGTAACATCACTTAGTTTTATTGAAGTTGACACTCTATTAAGAAGTGATTTTGGTGGATCAATACCTTTAAACATATATATAAGCCCTGTTGACATCCCTGCTATTGCTGATATAGATTATGATGGAGATTTAGATATATTAACCTTCTCTATATTAGGAGGATTTGTAGAATATCACAAAAACCTTTCAAAAGAACTTTACGGGAATTGCGACTCATTAGTTTTTGAGTTTTCAGAAAGCTGTTGGGGACTCTTCTATGAAGGGTTAAATTCATATATTTTAAACTGTCCAAACTGTCAATGCCCATCAATTATTAACAACAATAATAATAATACAAAGGAGAAACATGCAGGATCTACTTTACTAGCTATTGATGTAGATGATGATAATGACAAAGACCTAGTACTTGGAGATATTAGTTATAATAATCTAAATCTATTAATAAATGGAGGAGATAATCAAAATGCTATAATAACTTCAGTTGATTCGGTTTTCCCTAAGAATTTTAACAGTACAATAGCAGCCGATATTAACGTATACCCCGCATCATATTATATTGATGTTACTAATGATGGTGTAAAAGATTTAATTGTTACAACTAATAATGCAAATAACTCAGAAAATTTTGAAAGTTGCTGGCTATATGAGAATTTAGGTCAAAATAATGCACCTAGCTTTAACTTTATTCAAACAAACTTCTTGCAAAGCAAGATGGTAGAATTTGGAACTTCAGCCTTCCCTACTTTCTACGATTATAACAATGATGGATTACAAGATCTAATAATTGGAAATTATGGATATCATAGTGCAAATAATGACCCTATATCTTCATTAGCCTTATTAAAAAACATTGGCAATGATTCTGTGCCAGAATATGAAATCATAAATAGAGACTGGCTATCACTTTCTACAATAAACCTAAATACAAACCTTAATATCCCCGCATTAAATTTAAGCCCAACATTTGGCGATTTAAACGGTGATAATAACAAAGACCTAATAATTGGTGATGCTAACGGAAAACTACATTTATTTACAAATGATGGTAGTGGGAACTTCCAAATTAACTCACCAAACTATCAGAATATTGATATAGGTCAATTTGCTCAACCACAAATAATTGATGTAAATCGTGATGGGCTAAATGATATTATTATTGGAGAGCAGGACGGAACAATAAATTACTGCCCTAATAGTGGGACTATTACTAATGCAATCTTTGATACTATTATTACAAACTGGGGAGGAATAGATGTTGACGAGTCTTATATTAGCACTGGCTTTAGCAACCCAATATTATTTGACAGTAGTGGTGTTTATCAACTATTTGTAGGAAGCTTTAGTGGAAGTATTTATCAATTCACCGATATTGACGGAAATATTAATGGGCAATTCACTGAAGTAAATAGTACAGTTAGCACTCTTTGGGATGGAGGAAAATCAGCTCTAGCAATAGCAGATATCAATCATGATAATAGTATAGATATGATAATTGGAAACATCTCAGGAGGAATAGCATATTACAGCAGTAATTCAAGCTTGATAGATACAACAAATACACCAACTACTAATATTAATAATAATGACTTATTTACAATATACCCTAACCCAACAAATGATTCATTTACAATATCTTCAAATAAAAGCGGTATTGTAAGAATAAAGAACCTTTTAGGAAATACAGTATTACTTACAAGAAAATTCAATCAGGAATTAAAAATTAGTACAGCAAACTTATCAAAAGGAATATATATGGTAGAACTTGATCAACTTATTAAAAAACTAGTTGTTAAATAAAAAGATACTACTTGATAATCGAATAACCAAAATAAGTTAGGAGCTCTTGTTCTTTGCTGAAATATGAATTAATAACTTGCATCTGTTCAGAAGATAACTTTGTTATCTTTTCCAAATTCAGGTTCTGAATTCTCATCTTACCATCAGTCTTAAAATTATGAGCTGAAAACTCAATATCAGATCTTAAATTACCTAAACCTGGAACAAAAGATTTTATCTTCTCGATAGAACTCTGCGTATTATCACATAATTCTTCATAAGAGATAAACAAAATATCTTTCTCATTCTCTTTATTTATTTTTTGATATCTCAAACATTTTAATGCAAACTCAGCAGCATATTCTGCTGTTGCGCCGTTTCTTCTAATAATCCCTTCAGCTTGAGCATAAGGATTCCTAACCATAGCTAAGAAATAAATATTATCAAAAACCTTCTTAATTTCAGAAACACGCATAATATTAGTATTACTCTTATCCATCAAAATTGATTTTCTCTGATCCCAATAACGCATCCAAACATTTTTTATCATCACCCATGGATAATTAACCTCAGAGTGCCATCCTTTATTATTAAACATAATATCCTTTACTTCTGGCAATAATTGCCCCTCTCTAACACCAAGATGGTTATTACAACTCAAATTATTAGAAGTAGATAGGATTTGGTTTAACAAAGTTGAACCACAATATGGTGGAGTAAGAATAAATAAAAATTTATGATCTTTTTTACCGAAAAGATGATTAGTGAAAAATCTAGAGATTTTTAATAATCTGTAATATGCTAAATGCAAATACCACCTCTTTGAAGTATGTAATTTCATAAAAGCAAAAATAGTATTTTATACTATCCTAAATAAAAATATTAAACATAAAAAAAGGAAGCCCGAACATACGCTCGGGCTTCCTTAATATTAAGAATTAACTTACTTCTTACTGAAGAATTAATTTCTTATTAACCACACCATTATTAGTTGTGATTTCTAAGAAGTAAACTCCTTT
>CEWO01030117.1_pt1 | contig 17211 bp, 16 predicted proteins | sample 361561 | NCBI WGS metagenome assembly CEWO01 (sample SAMEA2623627, study PRJEB7988) | marine metagenome | isolation source: saline water (ENVO:00002010), including
CAAATTATCAAATTGACAATGTAGATCTTAAAATCCTTAATGTTTTATCAAAAAATGCTAAAATGCCATATACTGAGGTTGCAAAAAAAGTGTTTGTCTCAGGTGGAACTGTTCACGTTAGAATGAGAAAACTTGAAAAAATGGGTATAGTAAGAGGCACTAAATTAGATATAGATTACACCAAATTAGGATACAACATATCGTGTTACATGGGAATTTATCTAGAAAAAAGTTTTCTATATAAAGAAGCAGTAAAGGCATTAAGAAGTATTCCGGAAGTTATAGAAATTCATGCTATCACTGGACAATATACTATTTTCATAAAAATCCTCTGTAAAGACACTCCTCATTTCAGGGAAATTTTAGACTCTAAGATCCATAAAGTTAAAGGAATTACTAGGACAGAATCTTTCATGTCAATTGAGGAAACAATGAAAGATGGTTTATCGTTAAACTGATCGTTTAAAGCATTTTCTTTCGTTTTAAAAGAAAATGTATGCTAAATTTGCATCAAGAAAAATTACATGAGCAAAGACGATAAAATTTTAAAAGAATTTACCTCTAAAGAATACGAGCACGGATGGTCTGTGGATTTCGATGTAGATCAAGCGCCTATTGGTCTAAACGAAGATATCGTGAGGCTAATATCTAAGAAAAAAGAAGAGCCCAGCTGGTTATTAGACTGGAGGTTAGAAGCATTTGATCAATTCAAGAAGATGAGTGAACCAGATTGGTCTAATTTAAATATCCCAAAAATTAATTTCCAAGACATCTCCTATTACTCTGCACCAAAAAAGAAAAAAATGTTAAAGTCCATGGATGAAGTTGATCCAGAACTAATAAAAACATTTGAAAAACTTGGTATCTCATTACTAGAACAAAAAAGGTTAAGTGGAGTTGCTGTAGATGCAGTCATAGATTCAGTGTCAATCGGGACAACATTTAAAGATAAATTAAGTGAACTGGGCATAATATTTTGTTCTTTTTCTGAAGCAGTATTAGAACACCCTGAACTAGTAAAAAAACATTTAGGAACTGTAGTCCCCTCTAAAGATAATTATTTTGCTTGTTTAAACTCTGCAGTATTTTCTGATGGATCATTCTGCTATATACCTAAAGGGGTAAGGTGCCCTATGGAATTATCAACATATTTTAGAATAAACGCATCAAATACTGGTCAATTTGAGAGGACGCTAATTATAGCAGATGAGGGTTCATATGTGAGCTATCTTGAGGGATGCACCGCACCTATGAGAGATGAAAATCAATTACATGCTGCGGTTGTTGAAATTCATGCAGAAAAAAATGCAGAAGTGAAGTATTCAACAGTACAAAATTGGTACCCTGGAGATAAGAATGGAAAGGGAGGTATCTATAATTTTGTAACTAAAAGAGGAATTTGTTCAGGAGATAATTCAAAAATAAGTTGGACTCAGGTTGAGACAGGTTCTGCAATCACATGGAAGTACCCTTCTTGTATTTTAAAAGGTGACAACTCAACAGGTGAATTTTACTCAGTAGCTGTAACAAATAACTATCAACAGGCTGATACTGGGACTAAAATGATACACATTGGAAAAAATACTAAATCAAAAATAATATCTAAGGGTATTTCTGCTGGATTTTCACAAAATAGTTATAGAGGTCATGTAAACGTAATGAAAAGAGCTAAAAACTCTAGAAACTTTTCTCAATGCGACTCACTTCTTCTTGGAAATAAATGTGGAGCTCACACCTTCCCATATATTGATATTGAAAATAAATCTTCTATGGTAGAGCATGAGGCCACAACATCTAAAATTGGTGAAGATCAGATATTTTATTGCTTACAGAGAGGCATCGATGAAGAAAACGCTATTGCTTTGATCGTAAATGGTTACGCTAAAGAAGTACTAAAACAATTACCTATGGAATTTTCGGTAGAGGCACAGAAACTTCTTTCGTTGACTCTAGAAGGGAGTGTAGGTTAATTAATTAAATATTTTAAAATGCTAGAAATAAAAAATCTTCACGCGTCAATTGATGACACAAAAATTTTAAAAGGATTAAACCTTAAGGTAAATACTGGAGAGGTTCACGCAATAATGGGACCAAATGGTTCTGGCAAAAGTACCTTGGCTTCTGTCATAGCCGGAAGAGAAGATTATGATGTTACAGATGGCACAATTAATTTCATGGGAAGTGAACTCTCAGAATTAGGTCCTGATGAAAGGGCAAGAGAAGGTATTTTCCTTGCGTTCCAATACCCTGTAGAGATACCAGGTGTTTCCACAACAAATTTTATGAAAACTGCAGTAAATCAAGTTAGAGAATCAAAAGGTGAGAAACCTCTTGATGCGGTAGAATTTCTCAAGCTAATGAAAGAAAAAATGAAGCTTGTAAATATTAGGCAGGAACTTCTTAGCAGATCTATTAATGAAGGTTTCTCAGGTGGTGAAAAGAAAAGAAATGAAATTTTTCAGATGGCTATGCTAAACCCGAGACTATCAATATTAGATGAAACTGATTCTGGTCTAGATATCGATGCTTTAAAAATTGTATCCAATGGAGTAAATGCCTTAAGATCTAAAGATAATGCTACTATTGTAGTAACTCATTACCAGAGACTTTTAGATTATATAGTACCTGATTTTGTTCATGTCCTGATGGACGGTAGAATCGTTAAGTCTGGAGATAAAAATCTTGCCCTTGAACTTGAAGAAAAGGGTTACGACTGGATTAAAGTAAAAAATTAAAATTTACAATTTATATGATCGAATCTTTGAATTTAGAAAAATCAATTTCTAGAGAAGCTGATAAGGATGTAAGGCTTATGAAGTCAGATACCCTTAAAAATATAGATAAGTCATTAAAGAAATATAAAGAAGAATACAAGTACACCCCACTCTTCAGAAAAACAGAAAATAAAATTCAATTAGAAAGTTCTGAATTTGGTCAAGAGTATAATTTAGAAAAAATTAAATTATTAATTCCTAAGAATGATGGATACAAGATAATTGTGATTGATGGGTTATATCAGGAAGAATTATCAAACATTCCTAAAGGAGTATTAATAAATAAATATTCTGATTTATCAGAAGACATGAAAGCTAAATTTGAAAAAGCTTATCAAGGTTTTGACGACTCAGAAAATGATGTTTTTAGCTCAATTAATACTATTAATCACCTAGAGTGCTTAACTATCTACGTAGAAAAAGACGTTAATATCAAAAATAAAATATCAATATTTAACTTTATTCAGTCAACCCATTCCTCCTACTTTAGAAAATCAATTTTAATTAAAAAAAGCTCTCATGTTTCTTTTTCTGAAGAATTTATAGGGTCAACAAAAGAAATAAGCTTCTCAAATTCTGTAGCTGAAATTTTTCTTCATGAAAACTCTAAATTAGATTATTTCTCATGTCAAGATTTTAAAAACAACTTCCATTTCAATAGCATAAATGTTTTCCAAAAGAAGGACAGTATATCAAATTTTCATACTTATAGCTTCTCTGGGGCAACAATTAGAAATAACCTAAACATCTCTCTTAAAGATAAAAACTGCTATGCTAATATGTATGGGTTCTATGCTATTAAAAATAATTCACATATTGACAATCACACTACTGTTGACCACATGGATGAAAACTCTATCAGTAATGAACATTACAAGGGCATTGTTGAAGGTGGTTCCAGAGGAGTATTTAATGGTAAAATTTATGTGAGACAAAAAGCACAAAAGACTAACGCATTCCAGTCTAATAATAATATACTCCTTTCAGATAATGCTAAGGTTAACACAAAACCTCAACTTGAAATATGGGCAGATGATGTGAAGTGTTCTCATGGTTGCACTGTAGGTCAATTAGACGTAGACGCATTATTTTATCTTATGTCGAGGGGGATTCCAAAAAAGGAGGCTACCTCAATTCTTCTCTCTGCTTTCAGTTCTGACATAACTGAAAAAATAGAAGATGAAAATTTAAGAAAACATTATGAAGAACTAATCTTAACTCAACTTGGGAGCTTAAATTATGAGTAATTTTCCTATCAATTCAATAAGGGAAGACTTTCCTATCCTTAAAAGTAAAATTAACAATCACGACCTTATCTATTTTGATAATGCTGCAACTACTCAGAAGCCAGATTCTGTAATCAAAGCAATTTCAAATTACTATGAAAAGTATAATTCAAATATTCATAGGGGCGTACACAGTCTTGCAGAAATGGCTACTAATGAATTTGAAAAAACTAGAAAAAAGATAAAAGAATTTATAAATGCTGAATCAGAAAAAGAAATAATTTTCACAAGAGGAACAACTGAAGGTATAAATCTGATATCCTCATCTCTTGGAAAATATAAATTTTCAGAGGGAGATGAGATAGTTATAAGTGAGATGGAACATCATTCAAATATTGTCCCTTGGCAAATGTTAGCTAAAGAAAAAAAACTCAAGTTGAGTACAATTAATGTCAGTGAAGAAGGAGAAATAGATTTGAATGATTTCAAAAATATCATATCATCAAAAACTAAATTAGTCTCTTTAGTCCACATATCTAATACGCTAGGCTCTATTAATCCTATAAATGAAGTTGTTAAAATATGTAATTCAAATAATATAATTAGTGTGATTGATGGAGCACAAGCCTCTGCACACTCAATTATTAATGTTCAAAAAATAAATTGTGACTTTTATGTGCTATCAGCTCATAAAATGTATGGACCAACTGGTGTTGGGGTTGTCTATGGAAAGGAGAAACTCTTAGAAGAAATGCCTCCTTACATGGGGGGTGGGGAAATGATAAAAGACGTTAAGTTTTCTGGAACTTCATATAATGACCTTCCTTATAAATTTGAGGCAGGCACACCTAACATTGGAGATGTAATTGGCTTTAAAGAGGCTATAAACTATATTGAAAACCTAGGGAAAGATCAAATTATTAAATATGAAGATAAGCTTAGAGACTACGCTAAAAAAAAGTTGAGTGGTATTGATGGTTTTAGGGTAGTTGGAAATTCAGAAAATAAAATTGGAATTTTTTCATTTACAATTGAAAACTTTCACTATTATGATCTTGGTTTACTGCTTGATGCAAAAGGAATTGCTGTAAGAACTGGCCACCATTGTACACAACCACTTATGGATAAATATAATTTGGATGGAACCGCTAGAGTATCTCTCGCATTATATAACACTGAACAAGAAGTGGATTTCTTTGTAGACTCAGTTAAAAATTTATTAAATAGATGAAAGAGATGTCTACACAAAAAGAAATAATTGAAGATTTTAAAGTTTTAGACGGAGACCTAGAAATGACTCTGAATTATCTTATGGAACTTGGAGAAAAACTTGATACTTTTAATGAAAAAGATAAAAAAGAAGAAAATATAGTCAAAGGATGTCAGTCTAAAGTATGGCTTACTTACAAAAAATCAGAAGATAAGCTCTTCTTTAGCGGTGATAGTAACACAGCCATCACGAAAGGCCTACTAAGTTTACTAATAAGAATATTTTCTGGAAAATCTTGTAAAGAAATTCTTGACACTAAATTGTCTTTCATAGGAGATATTGGATTAAATAGATTCATAGGAACTCAAAGGTCTAACGGACTAGAGTCTATGGAAAATAGATTTAGAATAATTGCATTATCAAATAAATAATTATGACTGAAAAAGAAGAATTAGATTTAAAAAAACAAATTGTTAGAGCAATTAAAACTGTTCATGACCCAGAGATTCCCGTAGACGTATATGAATTGGGTTTGATATATGATATCCAAATTTTACCTATAAATAACGCACACATACTCATGACATTAACATCACCAAACTGTCCTGCCGCAGAATCTATCCCTGCTGATGTTAAGAATAGAGTTGAGATGATCAAAGAAATAAATGAGGTTGATGTAGAAATTACATTTGACCCACCCTACTCATCTGACTTAATGTCTGAAGAGGCTAAGCTAGAGTTAGGATTTATGTAAATGTTGAATATAAAATAATTAATAATGTATCCAGATGAATTAACAAAACCAATGATTGAAGAGCTTACATCTGTAGGCTTTAACGAGTTAAAAGATGCAGAAACTGTTGTTTCAGAGCTTCATAAAGACTCAGGAAAATGTTTAGTCTTAGTAAACTCAGTTTGTGGTTGTGCGGCAGGAGCTGCAAGACCAGGAGTTAAACATTCTCTTACAATTTCTGAAACAAAGCCAGATAAATTATACACTGTTTTTGCAGGAGTAGATTTTGAAGCAGTAAATAAGATTAGAGAGATGTGTCTTCCCTATCCCCCTAGTTCACCAGCAATAGCATTATTTGATAATGGTGAGCTTATTCATTTTGTGGAAAGACATCATATAGAGGGCAGAAATGCTACTATGATTTCTGAACATTTGAAAAACGTTTACGAAGAACATTGTAGCTAAATATAAGATATTATATTTGCGGTAAAATTTAAATTAACTACTATGAACGAATTGTTATACTTTGTACCAGGATCTGGAGTTCTAGCACTTTTATTTGTATATTTTAAAAATAATTGGGTTGCTTCAAAAGAGATTGGTTCTGAAAAAATGGCGAGAATTGCCAAAAATATTGCTGATGGAGCAATGGCATTTCTTAGGGCAGAATACAAATTACTTTCAGTATTTGTAATAATTACTGCAATACTACTAGGAATAAAAGGAGAGAGTGAAGGATCAAGTTACTTGGTCGCTGTATCATTTGTTGTTGGGGCATTATGTTCTGGTCTTGCTGGCTTCATTGGTATGAAGGTAGCTACTAAGGCAAATGTAAGAACAACAAACGCTGCAAGAGAATCTCTCGGTAAAGCACTAGAGATTGCATTCTCTGGAGGTGCGGTGATGGGACTTGGAGTTGTTGGACTTGGAGTTTTGGGCTTAGGATCTTTATTCATAATTTATAGCAATATGTTCCAAGACATAGACACTGTAATAAAAGTTATCTCAGGATTTTCTTTAGGTGCCTCATCTATTGCATTATTTGCTAGAGTTGGAGGAGGAATTTATACAAAGGCAGCTGATGTTGGTGCCGATCTTGTTGGGAAGGTTGAAGCTGGAATCCCGGAAGATCATCCTCTTAATCCTGCTACAATTGCTGATAATGTAGGCGATAATGTAGGTGATGTTGCGGGTATGGGAGCAGATTTATTTGAGTCGTTTGTCGGATCAATTATTGGTGCGATGGTATTAGGAGCTGCCTTCATGGGTCTTCAAGAATTTTCAGGAATTCAAATCAACGCCATAATACTTCCCTTATTTATTGCATCAACTGGAATAATAATGTCAATAATTGGCACTCTATTTGTAAGGGTAAAAGAAGGCGGAAGCCCTCACGCAGCATTAAACACTGGAGAATTTGTATCTGCAGGTCTTATGATAATTGCGACTTACTATTTAATAAATATGTTCCTTCCTGATGTATGGATTTTCAACGGAAAAGAATATTCTTCAATGGGTGTTTTCTACGCAACTATATCTGGTCTTTTAGCAGGTTTAGGAGTAGGAAAAGTAACTGAGTATTATACTGCTACAGGAAAAGCACCTGTTATGTCGATTGTAAAACAATCGGATACTGGAGCTGCTACTACAATTATCTCAGGACTTGGAGTTGGTATGATGTCAACTGCAATACCTATCCTTCTAATATGCGCAGCAATTCTTCTATCTTATGAATTTGCTGGACTTTATGGAATTGCTATTGCGGCTGTTGGTATGTTAGCAAATACTGGTATTCAGCTTGCTGTTGACGCTTATGGTCCTATATCAGATAATGCTGGTGGAATTGCTGAGATGGCTGAGTTACCTCCTGAAGTTAGAGAGAGAACTGATAAGCTTGACGCTGTAGGAAATACTACCGCAGCTATTGGAAAAGGGTTTGCGATAGCATCTGCTGCGCTAACTGCACTTGCATTGTTTGCTGCATTTATGCAAACAGCACAGATCACATCAATTGATATTTCAAATCCTGTGGTTATGACTGGATTACTAGTTGGAGCAATGTTACCATTTGTATTTTCTGCTTTGTCTATGAATGCTGTAGGTAAAGCTGCAATGAGTATGATTGAAGAGGTAAGAAGACAATTCAAGGAACTTCCAAAACTTAAGGCTGCTCTTGAAGTGATGAGAAAATATGATTCTGATCTCTCAAAAGCTAGTAAGGCTGACATGAAGATATTTAATGATGCCGACGGAGTTGCAGAATATAGTAAATGTGTAGAGATATCTACTCAAGCAGCTCTTAGAGAGATGATTCTACCTGGAATAATGGCAATATCAGTACCTGTTATTGTTGGTTTCCTTGGAGGCGCTGAGATGCTAGGAGGACTTCTTGCTGGAGTTACATCTTCAGGAGTTTTAATGGCAATCTTCCAATCTAATGCAGGAGGAGCATGGGATAATGCGAAGAAGATGATTGAAGAGGCTGGAAATAAAGGAACTGAGGCTCATAAAGCTGCAGTAGTTGGAGATACTGTTGGAGATCCATTCAAAGACACCTCGGGCCCATCATTAAACATATTATTAAAATTAATATCAGTTGTAGCACTAGTAATTGCTCCATTATTGGTATAATTAAATTATGTATAAGAAGAGAAAGAAGATAGCTAAAAAAACCTTTGGGAATTTTCCTTTTATAAGTGTAATTTTTAGTGTTTCTCTTTCTCTTTTACTTTTAGGAATATTTAGTTTTTTTGTGTTATCATCTTTTGAGGTAAAAAAATTAATCCAAGAGAATACAGAAGTAAATATCTATCTTAATAAAGAGATATCATCAAGCCAAATAGATCAAATAAAAACTATTCTATTTACCAAAGACTATGTCTTATCTAAAGACGAATCAACATTAAATTATATCTCAAGTGAAGAAGCAGCAAAGGAATTTGCTCAAGAAATAGGTGAAGATTTTGTTAATTTTTTAGGAAATAACCCCTTAAGAGATCTGATCACTTTAAAAATCAACTCTGAATATTTTGAATTTGAGAAGTTATCTGAAATTGAGAAAGATATTCTTGAAATACCAGGTGTTTATGAAGTTGATTACTCGAAAGAGATGATAGATGATATTAACAAAAATATCAGGAATATAAGCTTAGTATTTAGTGGTATCTTTTGTATACTATTTCTAATATCAATAATACTTATTAATAATACCCTAAAGATTGCTCTCTTCTCTCAGAGGTTTCTTATAAGAAGTATGCAACTGGTTGGTGCTACAGCTAATTATATTTTGAAACCTTTTTTACTGAGAGGATTAGCTTATGGATTTATATCAGGAATTATATCTTCAGGCCTACTTTATGTAATTATTCTATTTATTAATGAAAAGATAAATGCATCAAATATGATAGTAGGCATTGAAAAATTAAGTATTATATTTATCATGTTAATACTGACTGGTATACTTATGGTAATGGTAAGTACTTACACATCAGTAAATAAATATTTAAATTCAACTTTAGACGATTTATATAAATAGAAAATGGATAATAATTCTAATTTGCCCTTTAATAAAAGTAATTACATACTGATGGTTATAGGAGTAACTATTATTTTTTCTGGATTTTTTATAATGACTCTTGACACTGAAGATTATGGTTATGGTTTTCTCGGCCTAACACTGGGACCCATTATTGTTCTTATTGGGTTTATTTTTCAATTCTTTGCCATTTTTCATAAAGGTAAATAGTATATGGAATGGTATGAAGCTCTCATCCTAGGTATAATTCAGGGTCTCACAGAATTTTTACCAATAAGTAGTAGCGGACACTTAGAAATAGCATCTTTTATACTTAATACTGAACAGTCACAAAACCTTATATTTACTGTACTAGTTCATATCGCTACCGCAATAAGTATTATATATGTTTTCAGAGCAGACATCTTTAAAATTATAAGGGGAGTTTTTAGTTTCAAAAGGAAAGAGATAGATACAGTATTAAAAATTATTATATCTAGTATCCCAGTAGGAATTGTTGGCATCTTATTTGAGGAAAGAGTTGAGTCATTTTTTACTGGAAATATAATCCTAGTAGGTTCGATGTTACTCATTACCTCTCTTCTACTATTCTTTACATATTTTAGTAAAGAAGAAGAAGGTAAAAGTGTCTCATTTGTAGATGCGCTAATTATTGGTATAGTACAAGCATTTGCAATTTTACCTGGAATCTCAAGGTCTGGAGCTACAATTTCAGCAGCAATATTTCTAAAAATTAATAGACAGGAAGCAACAAGATTCTCATTCCTAATGGTTCTAGTGCCAATATTTGGAATACTCATACTAAAGATAATAGGTGGGCTTACAGCTGATGAGGTGGCAGGAGCTAATTTAATATCATTACCGTATGCTATCGGGTTTTTATCTGCACTCTTTAGTGGGGTGATTGCTTGTAAACTAATGCTAAAAATTGTAAAAGAGAGTAAGCTTATCTACTTCTCTGCGTACTGTCTTATTGTGGGACTCACTAGTATTTTATATGGGTGCAATGACCAAAAAGAAGATACTTTTTATATAGATCCAGTAAAAGAAATAAGTGAATTAAGAAATATTTCAATAAACTCTCCAACTCCCAAATTAGATTCTAGTGACTCACACCTTAACTTAGTAGACCTAAAGAGATTAGATAATAAACTCAAACTAGACATAAGATACGCATCTGAAAATAATTTTATGAGATCTAAATTTTATAATTTACCCAGAGCTTTTCTTAACAATGAAGCTGCTCAAAATCTCTTGAATGCCCATAGAGAACTTGAAAAGAAAGGATATGGGATAGTAATATTCGATGCTTACAGGCCTTGGTATGTAACTAAAATGTTTTGGGAAGGCACTCCAGAATCGCTTAAACATTTTGTCGCAGACCCAGATAAAGGTTCTGTACATAATAGAGGATGCGCGATTGACATAGGGCTTTATGACAAGATAACAGGTAAAAATATTGAGATGATTTCTGGATACGATGAATTTACTGAGAGAGCTTATCCTGACTATAGTGGTGGTGAGAAGGTTAAGAGAGAGATAAGGGATTTACTTATATCAACTATGGAAAGTAATGGTTTCACTGTGTATGAGTACGAGTGGTGGCACTTTAATTACAACAATTGTGATTCAGGAATATTGAATTATTCATTTGAAGAACTAGATTCTATTATCTCAATCTAATAGCTTTTCAGCTTGATCAATGCTTGTGGAAAATTTAGAAGATACTTCCATCACAACTTCTTTCTGTCTCTGAAGTTTACCATTTATTTCTTTAAGTGTTTTGGATTCTAAACCTTCCCTGGCATCCTTCTGCATAGGATAACTATCAAATGGAAACTCTTCGCTAAAGTCTTTCATAAATGACATCATATCTTTACGAGCTTCATCTAAATTATTAATAGCTGAATCAATATTACTATCTGATTCCTCTAGAGATTCGAGTTTAGTCTTTAAATCTTTCAATTCTTTCATGTCCTTCATAAGCTCATCATGTTCGAATATAACCTGATCAAGTAATAATAGATTTGACTCATGGATTTTATTCACACTAGAACATGAAAATAAAAAAAACATTACTATTATATATCTCATAACTTATATCTTATAATTAGTGCCCCATATGACCTCCGGGACTATACTGTAAAGTTAAAGAAAATCCATTAAAACTTCCTACTTGGAGACCTTCATAACTCATGTATGTTGGAAGAATATACTCCATGGATAATCTTTTATTTTTTAAGATTCCTTTATTGAATGTGAAATTCAAACCTAGAGCAGAGTTTAATAAGACATAACCTGAATTATTTTTATTATTTAGAATCATAATAGTTGAATCTAGCTCAGAGTCTTGGCCTTTAATACCATTAAGGTATATATAATTTTGTCTGAAACTTATACTTATTAATTTACTTAAATTCATAGCACCCCAATAGTTTATACTAAGTTTATCTCCGGCCATATACCCTCTTGAATTTTCGTAAAGTGACAATTTATAGATTGGCTGGATCCCAGCTGAAAATTTATTAAACTGAGAAAAAACTGTAAAACCTATAACTGAAGAAACATGACCACTTCCCATCTGCATTGAATAAGGTAAAATTCCATCGTTAATATCTTCTCTAGATATACTTCCTGTTGGGAGTGAAAACCCAATATTAGAGTGAATTTTTATATTTTCATTAGCAACTAAATTATAGAGGAATTGAACCTCTAAATCTCCTATTCCAGATGAATTAAACGTATATAAATTATTTTGTTTAGACAGATAACTAGACTCATTTATATGAAAGTTTAGATTTGAGAATAGAGTTAATTTATCTGTGAGACCATACATAAATTCGAAAGAATGAGTGCCAAATACTTGAGATGTAACGTGTCTGTCGTAATAGGTAGCGATATCATCTCTAGTAAATATTTTATTTCCATTATAATTGTTTTCTCCTCGTGAAGAAGTGTATTTATAACCAAACATCATACCACCAGTGGCATGTGTATGATCTGCTAAAATTGCAGAAGGTGCATGAGAGTCTGGTCTTGAAGAGTCCCACATTTTTTTATTCATTTTCATGAAGTGATCTGATATATCAATGAATTTACCTTCTTCATCAATTGCTTTATTATGCAACATAATTAAGTTAATGAGCTCTTGAGTAGAACTCTGAAGGTTATTAGTCTTCGAACATGTAAACTCCGCAATTATCTTATCGCCATCTCCTTTATCTATTATTAGACCTTTATAATTATCTATTTCTAGTTCAGTAGACCTCTTATAACTCCAACCAAATGAGACAGAGATAAAATATCTATTATTCTCATCTGAAAAGTCTAAGCCACTCTCTCCAAAAGTTTTTCTGATGCTTTCCCCGACCTTATTTTCAGTAACATTAAATGTAGATGCGAGGTCTATCCCATTAACAAGATTCAAAGTAATATTCTCCTTCTTACTTCTAATCTCCTGAGCAGAGATAAGATTACTAACACAACACAGCAATATCAGCAAATATCTTTTCATAGTAACCTCAAAAATAAAATAAATCTTTTACTTTGCTGAAGAAAAAATCATTTGCATTACATATGGATTTTTTAGAGAAATATAATTCAGGTCAGACACTATTAATTGATAAAGATCTTGACTGGACTTCTTTTGATGTCGTAAAAAAATTAAAATTTTTAATTAAATGTAAAAAGGTAGGACACGCTGGCACATTAGATCCTCTCGCGACTGGTCTTCTTATCATATGCACCGGGAAAAACACTAAAAAAATTAATGATATACAGAACCAAAGAAAAGTCTATACCGGAGAGTTTATACTTGGCAAAACAACTCCATCACATGACTTAGAGACAGAATTCATTTCAGATAACGAAGTGATTAAATTAAATGAAAAAATAATAGAGCAGGTTAGAAAATCATTTTTAGGAGAACAATTACAGAGACCTCCTAGGTACTCAGCAGTAAAAGTTGATGGTAAAAGAGCATATGAGTATGCTAGAGATAATATTAATGTTGAAATTAAAGAAAAAGATATTTGTATCTATAACTTTATACTTACAGAAGTAGACATTCCTAAGATATCATTTGAGATAACCTGTTCAAAAGGGACTTATATTCGTTCAATTGCTAGAGATTTTGGAGATAGACTTAAATGCGGAGCCGTTTTGTCTAGGCTAAGAAGAACAAAGATCGGAGATTATGATGTTGAAAATGCATTAAGAATCAATAATTTAGTAGAGAAAATTAAAGAAGAGAAAATTGAAAATAGTAAGTGACAATTCAGAAGTAAAGAAGTCTAATTATAATATAGCCACTATTGGATATTTTGATGGCATACACATAGGACATAAAAAGATTCTGAGAGAGTTAGTCTCTCAGGCAGAAAAAAATAATGGTCAAAGTATTTTAGTAACTTTCTGGCCCCACCCTAGGACTGTACTTCATAAAAATACTTCTGTAGATCTCCTACTCTCAGAAGAGGATAAGCATCTTTTCTTAGAAGAAGTTGGGGTAGATATTATTTATCTTATTGAATTCACAAAAGCGTTTTCTAAGGTTACAGCAGATAAATTCATTAATGATTTCCTTATTAATAAGCTCCATGTTGACAAGTTAATTATAGGATACAATCATAATTTTGGATTCAATAGAGAAGGAAACTATTCGTATCTTAAAAAAAATAGAGATAAATACGACTTTGATATCCAGGAGATTAAGAAGGAAGAGATAGATAAGACTTTAGAGGTGAGCTCCTCTGGAATAAGGGAGAAAGTGAAAACTGGAGAATTTTCACATGCTAATAAGATGTTAGGATATAAATTCTACCTAGACGGAATTGTTGAAGAAGGTGATGGAATTGGGAAAACAATTGATTTCCCGACTGCGAATATAACTTCATCCGAATCAAGTAAAATATTACCTGGGGACGGGGTCTATGCAGCAAATGTCAATGTTGATACCGAAAAGCTATCAGGAATGGTAAATATTGGATTTAGGCCAACCGTGAAGGGAAAGGATAGGAGGATAGAGCTACATATATTTAATTTTAACAGGAACATCTACGGTAAGACTTTACGTATCATATTTAACTCTAAGATCAGAGACGAGATAATGTTCAAAAACATAAAAGAGCTAAAAAAACAGTTAGAAAAAGATAAAATTGAATCAATTAAATTATTAAATAATGAAAAAATCAGAAATTAAGATTATCGTGTCTTTAGACGATGAAAATATACCAGAAAAGATAGAGTGGGATGCTGAAGATAGTATGTCACAAGGTCTTTCTGAGACAAAATCAATAAGCTTATCACTATGGGATGAGAAAAAAAACAATACTCTTAGGATTGACCTTTGGACAAAAGAGATGAAAACTGATGAGATGAAAAGGTTTTATATCGACTGCCTTGGTGGGCTAAGCCAGAGTATTCTTAACTCAACAGGGGACGAATACATGTCAAAAGAGACGAATAAGTTGTGTGATAGGCTCATTGAGCACATTAAAAATAACTCTGATAAATCATCTTAAATACCTAAATTTTAATTAATTTGCTAAATTGTTGTTAGTATAACTAACCTTAAATTTTAAATAAAAACTATAAAAGAGTATGAGTAATTTTTTTAGAAAATTAATCTGCCTTTCTATATTATTTTCCACAATATCTATTCAATCATTTTCTCAAAGCGTTTCCGTTTCTGGAAATGTTTCAGATGAGAATGGTGGACTGATAGGTGTTAATATAATAGTTAAAGGTAAAGTGCTAGGTACTGTCTCAGATAGAGATGGTAACTTTAGTTTAAATGTCTCTGAATCTTCGGCGACATTAGTATTTTCAATTGTTGGATACCAGACTCAGGAGGTAGATGTATCTTCTAACGTGTCTGACCTAAACATAACCATGTCGGAATCATTCCTTCTTGGTAATGAGGTTGTAGTATCTGCTTCAAGAGTTGAGCAAAGTATCTTAGAAGCACCTGTTACAATTGAAAAGATGGATCTACTTGAAATTCAAAATTCAGCTACGGCTGACTTTATGGATCAACTTGAACATATTAAAGGTGTCAAGGTAAGTAGAGGAAGTCTAAACTTTGCAGCTGTTAATACAAGAGGTTTTGCTACAGATGCAAACACCAGATTCGTTCAATTAGTTGATGGTATGGATACCTCAGCTCCTTTATTGAACTTCCCTACTGGTAACTTAGTGGGAATTAACCCTCTCGATTTAGAGAGTGTTGAGATCATACCTGGAGCTTCTTCCGCACTATACGGACCTAATGCTTTTAACGGTACAATGTTAATGTCTAGTAAGAGTCCTTTTGAATATCAAGGTCTTTCGGCTCAGGTGATGCAGGGTTACACCAGATCACACAGAGCAGGAAATGAAAACCTAGGATACGCAAAATATAACTTGAGATACGCAAAAGCTTTCAATGACAAGCTTGCTATTAAAGTTAACTTCTCTTATGACCTTGCCTCTGACTGGGTAGCTGATGATTATGCTACTAATGTTGACGCGGCAGGAAATGCAACTGGAAACATTGACATGAGAGGAAGACCAAACTTTAACGGACTAAACCTTCACGGAGACGAGACAGTAGTAGCTGTGCCTGTGGCATTAGCTGCACCACTAGTTGGAAACTTTGTCTACCAACTTCCGGAGCAAGTGTTAGATCTTAGAAGAACAGGTCTACCTGAAGAATTTTTATATGATAATAATGACGCCAAGAATATGAAGTACGATATTGGAATTAACTACAGAGTTAATGACAACCTCGAGGCCTCTTTATTATACAGACAAGGTGGTGGTAATACAATATACACTGGAGCACAGAAATATGCTCTAAGAGATTTTGGCCAACAGTTCTTTAAATTAGGACTTGAGAGTGATAAGGTTAAATTCAAAGTATATCAGTCAGTTACAGACGCCGGTAATTCCTATAACTTGGGTGCACTAGGTGCTATTATGAATGAAGCATTTAGCCCAACAGTAGCTGCATGGGCACCAACATACCTACAGACGTACATAACTGCGATGCAAGGATATGTGCCAAATGTTCCTGCTGGAAATATAGATATTGCTCATAGTGTAGCTAGAGGAGTTGCTGATGCAGGTATACCTGCAGTAGGCTCTGAGGCTTGGATGGCAGTAAGAAATACAGTAATGAAAAATAGATTCCAAGATCCTACTAACCCAGGAGCTGCTTTCTATGATAACTCTAAGTTAACACACGCAGATATCACTTACGAAGCTGCTAACTGGTTACTATTAGGAGCTAACTACAGAAACTATGGGATTTTTACTGATGGAACAATATTTAACGAAGACCCTGACGGGGACGGAGTTAATGAGAGAATTAATATCGGTGAGTGGGGAGCTTTTGCTCAGGTATACAAAGAGGTTTTTGACGGCTTCAAGTTTACAGGTTCACTTAGGTACGATAAGAATCAAAATTATGAAGGTAGGTTAACTCCTAGAGTTGCTGCAGTATACACATTTTCTGAAACACATAACCTTAGGTTTAGTTACCAGACAGGATTCAGAAATCCTGATACTCAGTCTCAGTTCATCTTCTTCCCTACTGGAACATCAACTCTACTTGGTACATCGAGAGAAAACGCAGAGAGATATGGTGTGATGGAAGGAAACGCATGGACTAATGCTTCTTACCAAGCATATCTATTATCAGGAGGTACTTTAGACCCCGCTACTGGTGATCCAGTAGGTGGAAATTCTGCCCT
>CEWO01194768.1_pt1 | contig 17196 bp, 14 predicted proteins | sample 361561 | NCBI WGS metagenome assembly CEWO01 (sample SAMEA2623627, study PRJEB7988) | marine metagenome | isolation source: saline water (ENVO:00002010), including
AGCATGCGCAAGCGGAAGTTACCGCCGCCGTAGAGCGCGAATTCGTCGTTGGGCAACAGCCCCTGTTCGAAGAGAGGCACGCCACCTTCGCCAGCCGGCGCATCGCCGACATGGTTGAGCTTGGCCCCGACGAGTTGCGGCCCGGTGCCGTAGCCCGTGGCGCCCTCAGCTTCCCAGGTGAGTCCGACGCCGCTCTCTTCGCCATTGGGCCCGAGGAAGCGCAACGGGGTACCGTCATCCACGATCTCGAGCTTAGCCGGGTAGACTGCGTCGGCCTCTCCGGGCGCACCTCGGTTGCCGAAGTCGCCAAAGACAACCACCGTGTTGCGCTCGTTGAGCTCCCAGTTCGGCGCGAGGCCGGCGAAGTTCGGCACGACCTGGTCACCGTTGGTCAGGGTGAACAGGAAGTCCTCCGGATGCACCGTCGAACCTAGCACGGGCCAGGTGAACACCACCGGGAGACCGTCGTCGTAGTCGGGCGAGTCGTCGGCCGTGCCTCGGTAGAAGGCGTTGATCCCTGCCGCCGTTGCCCCGCTGATGATCGGGTTGTCGGCGCACTCGGGCAAGTAGTAGGAGCCTCCGGCGGCACGGACGGTCTCGAGACTCGTGTCGGGGAGGCCGATCACCCCGTCGAACCCCATTCCAGCGGACAGGATCGCCAACTCAGCACCCCACAGGTCTGCAGCGATGATCCGATCGTCGAAGAACGCCGGTGGGGAGTCGTCAGCGTCCGGGCCTGCAGCGCCAAGTCCGATCGGCAGCGACGGACGCGGGTTGTCGGCTGCCCGGGACTCCGGAGCGGATCCGGGGCCTGGTTGCTCATTTGCGCTTCCTTCGAACATGGGTTCTGCCGTGTTGTCGCTGCCGCATGCAGCGATGAGAAGAGAGATAGTGAGACAGAGTGCAATTCGGTGGAACATTGTGCTGAAGGTATCACCGTTACTTAGCTTCGGGTAAAGGGACTTAACTTTCCTGAAAGTGGCAAAGAGGACTGGCATGAATAATTCCTTTCTTGGAATACTACTTTTTCAATAGTTGTTTATTTTTTCTTAAAAACATATGTAAGATATTGATTGCATCTAATGTCTATTTCTATTCATTGATACGCATTGATTCCTATATAATCAAGATAAGTTTATTAAGAATTTGATAAGAAAAAAATACATCAATAAGGGATAAAATAAGGGATTTACTCTGTTAAATAAATTATTTATTGCACCAATATTAAAAAAAGAATTGTTTAACTATCACTTTACTCGAGTAATTGTTAGACTAGGCTCTACGCAGGAGTGTAGCTCAGTTAGGTAGAGCGGTGGTCTCCAAAACCATAGGCCGGGGGTTCGATTCCCTCCACTCCTGCCAATAAAAGCCCAGGTGGTGGAATTGGCAGACACGCTGTCTTGAGGGGGCAGTGCTCGTAAGGGCGTGTGAGTTCGAGTCTCACTCTGGGCACCAAAAAAAATAAATGTGCATTTGCTTTATTAATTATTCCTGACATAATAGTATATTGACTGTCCTAATGATGCGTGAGTAGCTCAGTTGATAGAGCGTCTCGTTGCCAACGAGAAGGTCGTGGGTTTGAGCCCCATCTCACGCTCCATTTAGATGGCGACGTGGCCAAGTGGTAAGGCAGTCCTCTGCAAAAGGACGATCATGGGTTCGATTCCCATCGTCGCCTCCATTAAGGAGTAAAAAATGGATAAGCAAACTTACACGTGTAAAAATTGTCCAAATACCGAATATACTACAGGAGAAATCAGAACTACTGGATCAGGTCTTTCTCGTTTTCTCAATTTACAGAATAAAAAGTTTATTACTGTATCTTGTAATGAATGTGGATACACAGATTTGTATAAAGCTGATGGCAGTGGAAAACTAGGAACAATCTTGGATATATTCACTAATTAGGCTATATAAAGCCTCTTAGTTCTAATGCTTCAATGACTCTCTGCACGCCAATAAAGTATGCTGCTTCACGCAAGCTAACATTTTTATCTTTTTGAATAACAAAACACTCATTTGCTGCATCGTTAAGCATTTTTTCAAGCTCTTGATTCACTTCTTCTAATGACCACCAATGTTGTTGAATATTTTGCGTCCATTCAAAATATGATACTATTACTCCTCCAGCGTTCGCTAAAATATCTGGCAAAATCACCGCCCCTCGATTATGCAAATGGTAATCAGCAAATGGAGTTATTGGTGCATTGGCTGCTTCAACGATTACAGAGGCTTGAATAGATTCCCAGTTGCTAGAATTAATGACTCCACCAATTGCCGCAGGAATTAATATATCGCAATTGAGCGAAAGCACTGCATCTCTGTCTAAAATATTTTTTTCACTACAGTCTTTAAGCAAGCTACCATCTGCTATGTGATTTTCTAATGATTGAACATCTAAGCCATTTTCGTTATATACGGTAGCGCTTACATCAGATACGGCCACAACTTTACATCCAAGATCTGATAAATATTTTGCAGCATACATGCCAACATTACCAAATCCTTGAATGGCTACTGACTGATTATTAAGATCTTGACTTGTATGTTGAAAATAATGTTTTAAAACAATCACAACTCCATAACCCGTTGCTGCTGTTCGCCCTTCAGAGCCACCAAGTGCAATCGGTTTACCTGTAACAATACCAGGTGAATGACCATATTTTGCTCCATACGCATCCATCATCCAAGCCATTGTCTGTTCATTTGTTCCCATGTCAGGTGCAGGTACATCACGTTTTACTCCTAAAATATGAGAAATATTTCGAAAATATGTCCTAGAAATATCTTCAATTTCAGATTCAGACAAAGCTGATGGATCAATAGATACCCCACCCTTGGCACCACCAAATGGCACATTCACTAACGCAGTTTTCCATGTCATTAATTGAGCCAATGCACGAACTTCATCTAAGTCAACTTCTGGATGAAATCGAATTCCACCTTTATATGGGCCTCGAGCACCACTATGTTGTACGCGATAACCCTGAAAAACTTTTGTTTGATTGTTTTGCATTTTAATTGGCACTTGCACATGCAATTCTCTATACGGTTGACTTAATAAAGCAATAGTGTCTTCTGAAAGCTCTAAGAGTTTAGCGGCTTGTTTAAAAAAATAATTGCTTGATTCGGCAAAAGACATGGATTCTGCGGGTATAATTGATTTTGAAATAGTGAATTCCTTAACGTATTCAATTAAGAATAACATAGAAAAAATATAGTTAAAATAATTTCATTTAGTTTTAAACAATTAAATTAAGAGGTAGGAAAAAATTATGGCATACGCATTAGATAATTTACCAGATTCGATTGAAGATTTTTTATCAACTCGTGCATTTGGTGCACTTAATTCTATAGATGAAACCAACAATATACATACAGCTGTTGTAGGGTTTCATTTTAATATGGCAGATACTAAAATTCGTATAATTAGTCAAAAGAACTCCAAGAAAGTTAAAAATATTAAGCAAAATGATCACGTGTCGCTATCTCAAATACGTGAGAATAAATGGCTGAGTTTTATAGGTACTGCAACGATCAAATATGACGAAGAGAGTATTAAACATGCTACAGATGCTTATACATTGCGATATGAACAACCATCAGAAAATCCTGATCGAGTTGCAATAGAAATATCAGTTAAAACAATACTCGGCAACGCTTAATTATTTGCCTTATTCTTTTTCTGGAGCTATTTCCATTAAAATTCCATGAGTTGAAGATGGATGGATTAAAAACCTGCCACTTGGATCTCCAGTAGGAATAACTTTTCCACCAGCATTACTCACTTTTTCAGCAAGAGCTGCAGGATCTTTAGAAGTCCAAATAGCCATATAAAATCCTTCGCCATGTGGATTAAATTCATCTGTTCGTGATTGCATTAATCTCTTCACCGGTGCATCATCGGCTTGTGGTTCGATCAAAGTTGTTACTTGTCGACCATCAAGACTGACGGGCGCTACTTTAAATTTGCCTTCTTCACTTGCCCATATTGCCGGCTCTTGAACCAGTGGAAAAATTGAAGTATAAGTTTTTGTTGCAGCTTCTAAATCGTTAACTGCAATGCCGATATGTGAGAATTTAAAATCAATACCTGGGTCATGCGGTTGCCTAGTTGGTTGAATTTCCCACAAAACAAAATGTGTTGCCATAGGGTGTACAATAATATAATCTGTACCACTATCGATAACTTTAGCGCCATTTTTTTCAACTTCTTGACCGGCTGCTCTAGGATCATCGGACTGGAAGACAGCCACATGAAAGCCTTCACCGTGTGGATTTGCATTAGTAGAACGAAGCTTCATTTGTTTTGATATATTATTGTTTGGATCTGTTGGACTCATTAATAAAAGTGTTCGTTCGCCACTGTAGCCTAGCTCAACAGCATCAAACCCACCCCACTCATTGTGAATTTGACCAGCTTCCTTTAATCCAAAAAAATTTTTATATGTTTCTACTGCAGCATCTAAATCATGTACTGCTATTGCATAATGTGATAATTTCAAATCCATGTTTTCCTTCAATCATTTTTACCATACAAGATATATTTATATCACAAATTACATATGCTCACTTAATTTATGTTGAACAAATATATATTTAAAAATATGTTGTTGCTAAAATAAAAAGTATGAATGTAATAAATAAAATTATCAATCACCATAATACCAAAGCATTTTCATTTGTGCTCTTTGTGACAATTGCTGGAGGTGTTTTGGGTAATCATATGCATGAAACACCTCAACGAACCATAACTGATCTTGCAAATGTACAGCCAGATAGAGTTGTTGTTGCAAACATATTCACTGTTGGCTATGACTTAAATGAACTAGCATTGCAGCCAGGTGAGGTTGTTGATCTCGTTTTAGCTAATAGTGCTGGGTCAGATCATTCATTTATTCTCTCAAATCCATTTAATTCCCTATATCAATATAAGAACAATTTTGGTGAAATTGTCTTGCGCATACTGGCATCCAATGATGGCATTGATAATCTAATTTGTACAATTCCTGGCCATGAGGGGCTTCATACAAATTTGATAATTGCAAATTAACATTTTTACCTGAACTTCTTAGCTAAGTACACTGTATAATTAGTTAATGACTACTCAGCAATTTACACAATTTCGAAGCAGCTTTGGTGCATTATCAGTAAAAAATTATAGATGGTTCCTGTTGTCGACTGTTGGTAATGGTGGAGGCATGCAATTGCAACAGCTTTTGCGTGGTTATCTGGTTTATGTTATCACTGGCTCATATGCTATGCTTGGGCTGCTGTCTCTCATTCAATCTATACCGCTACTCACACTTTCTATATTTGGTGGCGTATTAGCTGACAGATTTTCCAAAAAAAATATTGTTCAAATTGGACATATTATTAGTGCACTGAATGTGACTGCGTTGGGCATATTCGTAGTCCAAGATGCATTAACTGTTGAAATACTTGCAGTGAGTGCGGTCATCAGTGGTGCGTCAATTTCAATTTCGATGCCAGCTAGAGCAGCTATGATTCCTCATATTGTCCCAAAAAAAGATCTAACAAATGCTGTTATTCTCAATGGCGCTGGTATGCAAATGATGAGACTGATTGCCCCTACAATTGGTGGATGGGCAACTGCTGCATATGGGCCAGATTTAGGATATTGGCTTAATGCTGGATTATTTTTTAGCGGCTTTATTGCTATTGCACTAACCCCATTTGTTGAAATTAAACAAAATACTGATCAACAAGATAGTAGTAATTCTTTTAAAGATGCAATTAATGATATTCGTGATACATTCATATACCTCAATCAAGATAAAATTCTTAAATTAGTTTTAATTACTAATGTTCTAGTTACTGTAGTTGTTATGCCCTATTTAAATCTTTTGCCAGGATATGTTGCAGATCTCTTTGACGGCGGAGCTGGAAAACTTGGTACGATTATGGCGGTTGGTGGCATTGGATCATTTATTGGTTCTATGGTAATAGCAGCTACAACGCAAGACAAAAATAGAGGCATGTTATTCATTTTGTATAATATAGTTCAAGCTGTTGGCTTAGGTTTGCTTGCATTAGCTCCAACATTTCTCCTTGCATGTTTAGCCATGATTATTATTGGAATAGGCAGTGCAGGAAGAATTGGGCTTTCTCAAGTATTAGTACAAGCATACGTAAAAGATGAATATCGTGGTCGTGTGCTCAGTGTATATATGACCCAATGGAGCTTATTCCTTATTGGAGCATTTTTGTTTGGTATTTTAGCTGAAATCATTGGTGTACAGGCAGTATTTGGTCTTTGTGCCATTCTAACTATTTTCATAGCAATTATCATAGTTATTACAAATCCATTAATTAAAAAAATTGATTAATATAAAATATTAAATGTATTGAGATATTTGTAATACTGAATTTTTGATTGTTCTAAACGCCCCTTCAATACATGTTACTCCTGTATCAAGAACAATAGCTTTATGTAAAGTAAAATGAGGTAAGTCTAATCGATCTCCTGCTTTTAATGTATAGGTATCACCATCAATATAAAAGTTAATTGAACCCTGAATACAAAAAAGTACTTTGTGATAGTTGTGTTGATGCCATGCATATTGAGCTTTAGCATCACTTGACCACTTATGAAAATCAATATTATTTTCATTAAACCATGCAACAGCAATTTCTTCATGGATAGATTTGTTATTCAGTTGTCTACTCCTTATTATTAACTTTCATTATACTGAAACATATGATTATATTATCGATTTTCCCTGATGATCCTATTAAAGCACTCATTTGCTACGTAGGTATCGCTGTCATAATTGGAGCTATTCTATACTATGCCATTGTTAGAGATACGTTCTAAATAATTTTATTTACCAAGTGGATGTGATGGTGGAGATGAATCATTTGCTTCTTTTTGTGCAGCAATCAAAGCAGACCAAACTTGTGCAAGCCGAATATTTTCTTGAGCACTTTGTTCATTAGCTTTGTTGATAACTGCTTTTGATGCACTGATTGCATACGGCGACATCTGTGCTATTTGTTCAGCAAACTTTATTGATTCCGCTAGAAGTTCATTTGAATCAAATTTTTGATTTGCTAAGCCTATATCAACAGCTTCATTAGCATCGACAATTCTACCTGACCAAAGTATTTCTTTTGCTTTAGCTGCATTGATAAGCTTTGGCAATCTCGTAGTCACGCCGGCACCACCAATAGCTTGTAAGTTTTTTGTATGCCAATCACTTATCTGAACTGCTTCGCCAACAAATCTTATATCGCAGGATAAAATAAGTTCAAGTCCACCAGTCGTACAAATGCCATCTACAGCTGCTATGGTAGGCGTGCTCATATTAGCAAGATAAGAAAAGACTTCGTTATATCTTGATTGATGCTCTGGTGACATTTCATTGGCATAATCTCTAAGGCCATCTAAAGTATGTTCAAGCGGCTCACCTTTCGGAGAATTTGACATCTTTCTATCTTTAATATCAGCACCTGCACAAAAACATGGGCGACCATCAGCTCTATTTGCACCTGTAACTATTACAACAAAAATTTTGTCATCTTTTTCTAATTGTTGAATAGCTACAAAAAACTCGTCAATTAATTCCATTGACAAAGCATTTAAAGATTTTGGGCGATTCAAAGTAATGATCGCAACAGCATCATTCATGTCTATTTTAATATTTTTATTTGCAGGCATTATTTTCTCCGACGTATATATTTACTATTGAACATACTTTCTGTATTGATTCAGTGTTTCTAAGGCTTTCACTGCTCTATGTGCACTTGCATAACATACTTTACCATTTTTTTTGATTGTTGTAGGTCCAGGATTACCATAATGTCGATCGCTATTAACTAGTTCTGTAGCTGTTAAAATTGGAATATCGTATTTTTTTGAACTCTCTATGGCAGCTAGGGCATATCTTTCATCTTGTTTTTGATGAAATTCAACTAATCTATCCAGTTCTAATTCTTTATCATCATAAAATTTACCTGATTGAAATGCATATGCTTGAGCAGACTGAATCCCTATACCAAGATGTATAATTGCATCAATATTAGAATGACTAGCCACTATATCCATGACTTGAGGTATAGTATCTCTAGTCTCCCCTCCTGCAAGATCAATTGGATTAGATTTGCTCCATCTTGAAGGAACTAACTCATTTATAGAGTCAATAATCTCTTTTGGCAGATCAGTCAAATTTAAATCTGTGCCTGATATTGCATCTGCTGCTAATACGCCCCAGCCACCAGCAGTTGTAAAAATGACAACATTGTCACCTTTTAACATTGGTTGAGTCGCAAAGGTAGCTGCCCAAACAAATCCATCTCCGATGGACGGAGCCTGAATAACTCCATATTGATTACAAATTCCTTGAAAGACTATATTATCAGTGGCCATTGAGCCAGTATGACTTGAGGCCGCTTGGATTCCTTCGTTAGCTATGCCTCCCTTAATTAATATAAGTGGTTTTTTTGAAGTAAAATGATTGATTACATTTATAAATTCCTGACCATTATCTACACCTTCTAAGTAAGCAACTACAACATCAGTGGAATCATCTGTTGCAAAATAATTTAAATAATCTGTAATTTTTGTTTGAGCACTGTTTCCTGCAGATATTGCTTTATTGACCCCAATATTAGTTCTAATAGCATGGTTCATTAAAGAAGATAGCACGTTTCCACTTTGGCTCACTAGGGAGATTCTTCCTGACGGTGGGTATGGCGCAGCTATTTGTGCGCATAGATTAGAAGCAGTTGAAATGATCCCCTGACCATTAGGGCCTGCAATAGTCATATTTAGCTTATTGGCAGTTTTAACTAACTGATCTTCAAGTTTCTTGCCTTGTTCATCAGCCTCAGAGTATCCACCAGCTGCTACAAATGCAGCTTTTACTCCTTTAGCATGTGCCTTTTTTAAAATATCTTCATTATGTTGTGGTGGAGTAGCAATAAATGCCAATTCTGCTTGATTATCTGGAATATCATCAATATCTTTATATGATTGAAGCCCAAAGACAGTTGCACCATCTCTGTTTACTGGAAAAACTTTGCCTTGATAGCCATATCTTAAAATATTATGCAAAGCAACTGAACCAAACCTACCAGGATGTGATGATACACCAACAACTGCTATGCCATTGGGATTAAATAAAGGGTCAAATTTTTCTTTTAATTGCTTTGTATTAGGCATAGGACTATTATTGTTCAGATCGTATGGTTGTCCAACTTCAACAAGCGCATCAACGCCTATTGGCTGACCTTCGGAAATAATAACAGGATTGATGTCAATGCTAACTATAGATTCATTAGATTGAAAAAAACTACTGACATCAACAATCGCCTGTGCTAATTGATCAATGTCAGTAGCAGGCTCGCCTCTAAATTCCTCTTGAATAAGATGTGCCGAATTTAGTGAATGAATCATTCTTTTTGCTTGATTCAAATTAACTGGCGCAGATGCAAAGACAACATCATTTAATGCTTCAGTTAAAATGCCACCTAGTCCGATTAATACTAGTGGGCCAAATTGATCATCTACAGAAAAACCAATGATTAATTCTCTATTGCCTTGGACCATCTCTGCGACAAGCAACGTAACAGCACCATCTTCATCTGAAATCTCATTCATTAATCCTTCTGCAGCACCTCTAACTGCCTCTGCATGAGGCAAGCCAAGTCTAACAAGATTACGTTCTGTTTTATGTGCAATCGCATCGCCATTTATTTTTAATACAACTGGGTAGCCAATTTGTTCCGCTGCTTCAACAGCTGCATCAATGTCTTGTGCTTCAATTTCTTCTGCAAAATTAATACCATGATTTTGCAGAAGCTCTTTTGATTCATGTTCAGATAATGTTCTATTTTTTTCTTTCATGCTTTTCCCACATACTGAATTAAATATTTGCCTCAAATAAAGATGCAAAACCTTGGCCGCCACCCACGCACATTGTTACTACGCCCCATCTTTTTTCTTGACGTTTTAATTCTCTTAATAAGTGTCCAGTAACTCTTGAGCCTGTTACTCCATATGGATGGCCAACAGAAATTGCTCCGCCATTAACATTTAATTTATTGAAATCAATGCCTAGTTCATTTGCGCAATGTACTACTTGCACTGCAAAGGCTTCATTTAATTCCCATAAATCAATGTCATCAACACTTTTGCCATGTAATTCTAATAATTTTGGAACCGCTTTCAAAGGACCTAAGCCCATTTCGTCTGGCTCAAGGCCTGTTACATATGTTCCTCTATAGATTCCTAAAGGTTCAATATTTAATTCTTTCGCTTTGTCTGCAGACATGAGAACAGTGACAGAGGCTCCATCTGAAAATTGAGAGGAATTACCAGCTGTTACACTACCCGAGCCATCCTTTGTGAAGACGGAAGGTAAATCTGCAAGTCCATCAATTGTTGTGTCTGGCCTATTGCATTCATCAACATCAAGAATTAAATCCTCAGAATATGGATCGGCATCTTTTGGAATAATTTTTTTTGTAACACTCATAGGAACAATTTCATCTTGAAATAAGCCATTTTTTTGCGCTAATGCAGTTCTTTCTTGACTCATCAAAGCATACTCATCTTGTTGTTGTCTAGAAATATTATATCTATCTGCAACGACTTCAGCTGTACGTCCCATAATCCAATACAGGGCGGGAAAATTCTCTTTCACTGCAGGATTCACCATATGATTTGTGTTTCTACTGCCATCATCAATCATTGTAATTGTTTCAACGCCACCTGCAAAAATAATGTCTTGTCCACCACTAATAATTTGGTTTGCTGCAGCAGTAATTGCTTGTGAGCCCGAGGAACAAAATCTATTTATAGTTTGACCTGGTACTGTTACTGGTAGTCCAGCTAGCATTGCGGCTATTCGAGCAATATTTAACCCTTGCGCTCCTTCTGGAAATGCACAGCCCATCACAACATCATCTATTTCGTCAAGAGGAATATTAGGATGACGATTAATCATTTCTTTTATAACATGGGCAAGCATATCATCTGGCCTAGTTGCATTCAGTGCCCCTTTAAAAGATTTTCCTAATCCAGTTCTGATACTATCTACAACAACAACTTCTCTCATTTGTAGCTCCAATTAAAATATTGAATTAATGTGATTTTTAGTATAAGCGAAATTAGCTCATACGCATATCCCCATGTTCAAAAACAAAAAATGTTGCCATTTATACAATATTAGGAATAAGTAACCATAAAATTTAGTATGTGCAAATAAAAATTATTTTTTTTCATAACTTTTCTATTAGTGCATACTATAATAAAATATAGTTCCTGTTGAGATAAGTGTTATTGGAGTAAAGATGCCAAAACAAGTCACAAACGTTGCATCAGATGATGCATTGACAACAATATATCGAATTACAAATGATGAAAACGAGGAAGCTAAGGCTGCTCGTATTTCTGAAAGACTTGGTATTAGAGCTGCTTCAGTCAGTGGTATGCTTGCTCGATTAAAGCGAGATAGACTCATTCTTATAGATAAGAAAAAGAATGTTACTCTAACTAAAACAGGTTTAAGTCGTGCAACGCAAATGGTGCGAAGACATAGAATTGCAGAGTGTTTGTTAGTAAACAAATTCAGCCTTGAATGGTGGCGAGCATATGAAGAAGCACATTTATTTGAACATGCATTCTCTGAAGTAACTACTCCCTTAATTGTGAAACTTTTGAATAATCCAATGCGATCTCCCTTTGGATATCCAATACCAGGTATTTCTAAAAGTCTAAAACTTTCACGAGAAACTATCCTTGATATGGACGAGGGTCAGTCTGCATTAGTAGAAAGAGTGTTTGAAGAAGATGAAAAACTATTACAATTTTTCCAAGAAATTCAATTGTTTCCAGATGCAACGATTAAGCTGGTAAAGAAAACGCAATTCGTTGGCACAATAAGCATCTCCGTTGCTGGCAAAAATACAGTCATTGGAGTGGATATAGCAAAGAAAATTTGGATTAAAAATATAAAATGATTTTTAGAACAAAGAAAAACAAAAACTCTACCAAGCTAAAATTACGTAGCGATAGTTCCCATTTACGATTAAAAAACATTTCATTTAACTACGATAAAGCAATCTTAGATAAAATTTCGTTATCTATTGATAAAGGAGATATTCTTTCAATCGTAGGGCCAAGTGGTTCTGGAAAGACAACACTCTTAAAATTAATTGCTGGTTTAGAAAGGCCAAAGAATGGCAATATTTATATGAACGGAGAAGCAATAAGCAGTAAAAATATGTTTGTAAATATAGAAAATAGAAAAATTGGAATGGTTTTCCAGCAGGCAATGCTTTTCCCCCACTTAACTATTGAGGACAATGTTAAATTCGGTATCAAAAAGAAAAAATTTAGCGATGAAAGAGTTGCAGAAGTCTTAGATCTTGTTGAATTAAGTCATATGAAAAAAAGACATCCCCACACTCTGTCAGGCGGTGAAGCACAACGAATTGCACTTGCGAGAGCATTAGCTCCAAAACCAGAAATACTACTGTTAGATGAGCCATTTGCAAACATTGATGCATCTTTGCGCACAGCGTTACGAGCAGATCTTAGGAAGATATTAGATAAAATTTCCTTAACCACTATCTTTGTTACTCATGACCAAGAAGAAGCGTTTGTCTTTGGTGATAAAATCTGTATTATGAATAATGGTAAAATTCTACAATTTGATACGCCAACAAATATCTATAGACAGCCAAATTCCACATGGATTGCCGGATTTCTTGGCCAAGCAAATCTCATAAAAGGACAGGCAAAAAATAAAATTGCGTCAACTGCTATAGGTGAAATCCCTTTGAGTAAAAAAGAAACTGGCTCTGTCAAAGTGATGATACGACCTGAGAATTTAGATTTACTAGCTTATGGATCATGGGAAATACAAAATATTGAGTATTATGGACATGATACTATGTATACACTCGATAATGAATCAAAGCAGTCCATTCGTGTAAGAGTTTTACATGAACCGATTTATAAAATAGGCAACAAAGTAGGCATTGTATACACAGGTCCGCCTACAGTCGTGTTTACAAAAAAATAACTTTCATATCTTCATTAACTTAAATAATAAAAAAGTCTATAAATTACTATTATAATAGTTGCACCTATTTCATTATAATAGTATAAAAGATCGAATAAGTTAGTAGTAACTAATTGAAATATTAGCTATTACTAATAATAATATTAAGTAAGGGGACAAAAAAATGAATGGTGTAACTTCTATATTTAATTCAAAAAAGCTATCTTACATTGTCGCTGTAGGTGCATTTGCACTATTCGGTGCACTATTTAGTGCATGTAGTGACGATAGTGATAGTGCGAGCACTGCAAGCACTGATATGACTGCTAAGACAGCTCTTGAACAAGTTGATACTTCAAAAACACTGGTTGTATATTCCGGTCGTAAGGAAAAATTAATTGCTCCTATTTTGGAACAATTTACTGCAGATACTGGCGTACCAGTCGAAGCGAAGTATGGTGGTTCTACAGATATGGGTCTATTGTTAGCTGAAGAAGGTGATAAAACACCTGCTGATGTTTTCATCTCTCAATCACCAGGACCAGTAGGATATCTAGGCGATAAGGGATTACTTGCTACGTTACCGAGCTCAATTACTTCTCAAACAATGCGCAGTGCAGCAAATACATGGGTAGGTATAAGTGCTAGACAACGAGTGCTTGTATATAACACAAACACTGTTGACCCAACTACATTGCCTGCATCAGTTGTAGACATGAGTAAACCAGAATGGGCTTCTCGAGCTGCTATTTCTGCAAAAAACTCATCATTCCAAGACTGGCTAACATTGCTTCGGCTTGAAATCGGTGATGCTGCAGCAGAAGGATGGTTAAGTGAATTTGTAGCTAATGGTGGTAAATGGGATTACGGTAACAACACATCAATTGTGCAAGCAACTGGTGCGGGTGAACAAGAAATGGGTCTTGTGAATCACTATTACTTAGCTAAAGTGAAAGCTGGCGATCCAACTCTAAAAGCAGAGAATCATACTTTTGCTGATGGAGACATTGGTGGAGCTATCCTATTAGCTACAGCTAGCATTATGAAATCAAGTAATAATTCTACAAATGCGCAAGCACTAGTAGAATACTTGCTATCTAATGCAGGACAAAAGTATTTCTCAGGTGCTACGTATGAGTACTTGTTAACAAATAATGCACGTGCAATTGATGGTAAGCTTGATGCTTTCTTGAACAAAGTTAAGATCGTTAACTTCGATAAACTTGGTTCTGAGCTAGCAGAAACTTTGGCATTAATTAAACGTTCAGGAATTGATTTATAACCTATTAAAAATTACATATGAGTTTTCTTCTCGATTTCTCATAAGCACCTTTTGAACTTATGTTCAAAAGGTGCTAGTATTTCTAAATTAAGGCTGAAATATGACTACAATTTTAGTATTAAATCTTGGTTCTCCAAAAGATCTCAAGAAAAAAAATGTTAGAGAATATTTAAGAGAGTTCCTATCAGATGACTTGGTCATTGATCTTCCAAAGCCTTTACAACAATTTATTCTAAGATGCTTCATCCTCCCCTTTCGACCCAAGGCCACCAAAGAAGCGTATGAAAAAATATGGACAAAAGAAGGCTCTCCGCTTCTTATTAATACTGAAAATATTGCAAAGAAACTCAGTGCAGCAATGAAATTGCCAACAATGGTTGCGATGCGTTATCAAGATCCATCAACTCGACAAGCAATAATGCAGCTAAAAGAACAAGGAGAAACACATGTAATTGTACTCCCTCTTTACCCTCACAATGCACGAGCAACTACATTGACAACCGAGCTAGATGTTAAAAAACATATCAAAGAAGTATATCCAGAACTGCAAGCAACATACATCAAACCATTTTATCACGAAGACATTTACATAGACGCCTTGGCTAAAAACATCAAATCACAAATCAACAAAGAATACGACATGATTCTTTTTAGTTATCATGGCATACCAAAAGCACAATTAAGAAGAACAGAGATCGGTAAAAAACATTGCCTGGTCGTAGAAGATTGTTGCAATCAAGTCTGTGATGCTTCAGCTGAATGTTATAAATCAAATTTGACAACAGCAACAGAAAAAGTAGTACAAAAACTTAATATACATGACGAAAAATGGAAAATAACTTTCCAATCAAGAATTGGACCAGGATGGCTACAACCTTTTACTGATAAAGAACTCATTGCTTTAGGCAAGTCTGATAAAAAAAGAGTTATGGTAGCATCGCCATCATTTGTTGTTGATTGCCTTGAAACTCTTGAAGAGATCGCAATTAGAGGGAAAGAAAGCTTCATGGATGCAGGCGGTAGAGAATTTACTCATATAAAATGTCTAAATGACAGTGAAGAGTCAATTGAATGCTTAACATATGTGATCAACAAAGCAATCAATAAACTCTAATTATTAGGAACTATGCATGTATGCACTATATACAAATGTGAAGTCGCAATTTAATCCGCTTGCATCAATCGCCTTATTGATTTCATTTATTTTTTCATTGCCAATAATATACATTTTGATTAAATTATTGACTAACTTCAATTCTTTAAGCAGTAAAATAGATTTTTCTGAAACCGCATATGCATTCTACAATACAATGACGCTTGGCATTGCGGTAACAGCTACATCACTATTTTTAGGTGTATTTTTAGCTTGGTTAATCGCAAGAACAAATATCGCATTGAAACCTCTCCTGCAAGTACTAATTCCGCTCCCTCTTGCAATACCATCATTCATCATAGCTTCCACATACATCATTGCCTTTAGGCCATCAGGCACAGTATATTCATTCTTATCTTTTTTTAACTTAAATAATATTTTGGCTTTCGAAGGATTCTTTGGATGTTTTATCGCCTTGGTATTAATTACTTTTCCGTATGTCTATTTACCTACTCTAGCACGACTAAGTATGCTGAGCACAAATGCAGAAGAAAACGCACGCATGCTTGGTCATGGTATATTCAATATTTTTTATCAAATCACATGGCCTCAAATATCAAATGCAGCATGGGCGGGAGCAGTATTAACGTTACTCTATGTCATTGGTGATTTTGGTGTAGTGCAGCTATTAGGTTATTCCAATCTTGCTACAAATATTTATGCTAATCGTCTAGCATCTCCAATTACATCATTTATGTTGAGTATGATACTGGCAATAGCAGCTATTTTAATTGTTTTAATAGAACGAAAATATTTTGCAAAAGAGAGCATGTTCTTCGACGCACCTGGTGGTAAATCGAAAATTATTGATATTAACAAATATAAGTATTTTGCTGCGGCTTTCGCTTTATTTATCATATCAATATCTTTAATAGTGCCGATAATTATTCTAATCGAATGGGTATACAAAGCAGCAATTTATGAGCAAGTGGGATTTACAACATTAGGTAGTTTTTCGTTAAGTGAAGAATTATTTGAACAAGTGAGTACGCTATTGAATACATTTTTTATAGCTGTTGTCACAGGAATTTTTGCAACAATCACAATGGTGCCAATTGCGTATTATGTTCAAAGACATTCAGGTTTTCTATCAAATATAATTAATGGAATTATTACTTCCATGTTTGCTATTCCAGGATTAGTAATTGTTCTGGCATCTGTACGTTTTACTTTGCATTTTGGTCCTTTGGAATTTTTATATGGCACCATCTCAGTCATGATCTTCGCATATTTAATTACTTTTGGGGCTCAATCTCTACGTTCAATTTTTGCTGGCATTTCAGTATTAGATGAAAATTTAGAATCCTTAGCAAAAACACTTGGTGCAAATACCTGGAAAAATTTATCAAGAGTGCAGCTTCCGCTGCTATTAAACCCAATCATTGCAGGATTTGGCTTAGTAATATTGTCCACGTTAAAAGAATTACCCGTAGCATTACTTGCTTCGCCAGTCGGTTTTAAAACACTGGCGACAGATGTATGGATTGATTATGAGGATGCATTTTTAGGAGCAGCTGCAGTTTCGAGTTTATGTTTAATTGCGCTTTCTTTAGTATTTAATTTCTTTTTAGTGGTAAGGACTAATAAATATAAAAATGTTACATCTTAATTCAATAAAGGATTCACTACTTTATTGAATTCATGTAATCTATTGAAAGTGATTTTTGCCGGGGTGGCGGAATTGGTAGACGCAGTAGGCTTAAACCCTGCGGAAACATTATTGTTTCGTG
>CEWO01194192.1_pt1 | contig 17133 bp, 9 predicted proteins | sample 361561 | NCBI WGS metagenome assembly CEWO01 (sample SAMEA2623627, study PRJEB7988) | marine metagenome | isolation source: saline water (ENVO:00002010), including
CTTCTCTTTTGCCACTTACGCATTCGATAGAATTGTGACCTATAACGAGAGTTAATTGTTTTTCCAGAATAATCTTTATTCTGCCAATCGATATCTGTAGAGAGACCTTTATCGTGGAGCATGACGGTCATTGGAGCACCGGTTCGAGCACGTTGGTCGCCTTGTTCTGGAGAGAAAACACGCCATTCAGCACCTTGGTCGATGACGTTGTCTTCTAACACCAATCCGCAGTCATCACAGATGACTTCGCCACGGGTTTCGTCACGAGTTAAATTTCGACTTCCACAGTCGCTGCATTTTACGATATCTTCTACTTGTTGTTCATCCATATGTATTCCTCATTTTCGACCCTTGCCGAGCATCATCGCTCAACTCTTTAGGGAACCTTATTATAATCCGAGATTCAACCCTATATAAACCTAACTGCCTTCGGCCTTAAACTTGTGGCCTATGAAATGATTGATTTATGTGAAAATATTGATTTTCTCCCAAGAGATTTTCCCGAACCGGTTATCAACACTGAGCGCTTGAAAGGATTGGAGGGGGAGACATGAGAGGGGAATGGCCGCCGGCAAAAATCGCCCTCAACCCTAAAAAAAGGGTTCTTTTCCTTACCAAAGATCTTGACCTCATAAAACAACAACTGTATGATGGCCTTGATTTGAAAATGGAAGATTTGTCTATTGATGATTTACTTGACGACATCAACACCGATGTTATGACTCCTGCATGGGTTTGTTTTGATCACGACCCTGTCGAGATTGCAAAGAATGCTTATGCGGGTTTAATGCATAATGGAATTCGAGTGTTTAATGAAAACGCGTTGAAAAATGGTAACTTTGAAGTGATTGTTTCCGGGCAACGAAAAGGTACCGGTTCGTCCAGAGAAACTGCACCTCAGTGTGAACGGTGGGCTGGAATCAATATTGTCATCGCAGCTTCATTTGCTCCGATACATCAACAAAATAACATCAATCTCGGCCAACTTATGGGCGACCATACGATGCTTGAACGGCTACAAAACGGCGAGAGTATTGCTCTTGATGAATTTACATCACAATATGATAAAGTCACACAAATCATTCTTGAAAAGGGGGGTTTGTTTGCATTTGCGAAAGCACTCAAATCAAAAAAGATTGTACTTCCACCAATCGATACGCCTTCGCGTCCAATGACCATGGCTGAGAAAATTATTGCTCGGAATCTTGTTGGACAGGTTGATGGACAATGTGTAAAACCTGGCGACCCAGTTATCGCCCAAGTACAAGGTGGATACTCTCATGAATTTACAACTGCCCAAGTACATACATTTCTTCAAGACGAATATGGCGAGGATTATTCCTTGCCAAATCCAAGTAAGTTCGCTGTTTTCGAAGACCATTTATTGTATGCTCACCACAACCCGAAATTTGTCCAATACATGGATAAGGTTCAAACATTACGTGATTTACAAGTCGAATTTCAAAAGCATACTTCAGTTCGCGACTACTCTGCCAAAGATGGCGTCTCGCCAGGTATTTGTCATCAAGTCGCTCGTGAAGAATTCATCGAAGTTGGAGACTTCATTCAAGCCACTGACTCACATACTTGCATGGGTGGGGCTTCGAATGCCCTTACATGGGGCGTAGGTGCAACCGAATACGCAAATTTAGTAAGCGCAGGATTTACTTTCGTCAAAGTTCCAGAATCAATTCGATTTGACTTGAGGGGTACGCTCGCACCAGGCTGTACTGCAAAAGATGTCATCCTTTACATCTTAGCCGACCATGCACGAGAAGAATTAACATTGAATCGAAGCATGGAATTCGGTGGTGAAGGTTTAGCTAGCCTCTCTGTTGATGAGCGAGCGACCTTATGCAACATGGCTACGGAATGTTCGGGTCGAACTGGGATATGTGAAGCCGATGAACTTCTGTTTGAATGGATGCTTCAATCTCAACCTCATTTGGATAGAGAGACACAAAGAAAACTCTCGGTTCATGCCGATGAAGATGCGGAGTATGATGGCGGAGTACACATCATCGACATGACACAAATTGTACCTATGGTCGCTCACCCAGGCGACCCTGACAAAGGAATCCCAAGTGACCCGACAAATGGCGCCAACATTTCTGAAATCGGAGAAGTTTCTATCGATATTGCGTATGGTGGTTCATGCACTGCTGGAAAAGCCGACGATGTAGCCTATTATGCACAAGTCTGTCAGGCCGCTGAAGATGCGGGTTTAGTCGTCAAAGAAGGTGTTGATTTCTACATCCAATACGGCTCTGGTCTCGTCAAAGATTTGGCTGTAAAAAAGGGCTGGCACGAGTTATTTGGAAGAGTCGGCGTCAAACTCATCGACCCTGGTTGTGGCGCTTGTATTGGCGCAGGACCTGGCGTTTCAATAACTCCTGAACAAGTTACTGTTTCAGCCATAAATCGGAATTTCCAAGGTCGGTCGGGTCCAGGTAAACTCTATCTTGCAAGCCCATTGACGGTTGCTGCTTCTGCATTTACGGGCACCATCACCTCATGGAATGATTCATTATTCAATTAAATTGGATTCAATCAAATCATTCTAAAAAGAAGGTCGTTGATGATGTTCGGTCTTAGAGATTAAGAACCGTCGACCGGCAATGTTGCTTACCACATAGGCCCGATGTCATTCGGACAAAGGAGGACCTTTGATGGAGGAATACCCATGGCTGGCATCGCACAAAAACTCGCATCAAATCAAAAACAAGTTGCAATATCGGAGTTTTTTGAGAAAAACAAGCACTTTCTTGGTTTTGACTCTCTTGCTCGATCTCTCATAACTGCTGTAAAAGAAGCTGTAGATAATGCATTAGATGCTTGTGAAGAAGCCCGTATTCTTCCAACGATTCGGATTCAGATTACAAAACTCGACAGCAAGAAAGATATCATCAAGTTGGTCGTCGAAGATAACGGTCCAGGCATCCCACAAAAGAGTATTGAGAAGGTCTTTGGACAACTGCTCTTTGGTTCACGTTTCCACGCCATTCGACAATCACGAGGGCAACAGGGTATCGGCATTACTGGCGTGGTCATGTACTGTCAACTCACAACAGGTAGGACAACCCATGTTCGTTCAAAAATTGCTACAGAACCGACAGCGGCTTTTGTCGACATCGGATTGGATACTCGGAAAAACAAAGCAACAAAATCCAATGCTGGTCGTGAAATTTGGTATAATGAAGATGGAACTGGGAAGGAACACGGTACAGAAGTCACCGCTCAGATGAAGGCCAAATATCAGAAAGGCCGACAAAGCGTTTGGCAATATCTTCGCATGACCAGCATTGTTAACCCACATGCTGAGATTATATTTATCGACCCTGAAGGGGAAAAACATCACTGGACTCGGGTTACTGAACGATTACCAACAAAAGTCGAAAGCATCAAACCGCACCCTCATGGAATTGAATTGGGCCAATTACAACGTATGGTTGCTGAATCAAAAGATTTGAATTTGAATCATTTCTTGCTCAATAATTTCTCCGGCGTTACCAATCGTGCTCGCAAAGAATTGTGTCAAGCAGCTGAAATCGAAGGTACACGGAAAATGAAAAGCGTCAAGGGCGATGATATTCGTGCACTTCTCGAAGCATTCCAAGGTGAACGTTTGTTCAACGCATCACCGGTAAAATTACTCAAACCACCAACAAACTGTTTGTCACCTATCGAAGAACTGTTGATTAAAAAAGGGTTATCGAAAACCATTGACTCTCGATTTGTCACAACTCTCACACGTGTACCAAATGTGACCCAAGGAAACCCTTTCCAAGTGGAAGTGGGCCTCATCTTTGGGGGTGGAATGCCAGGCGATAAACCAGTTGAAATTTTGCGGTTTGCCAACCGCGTACCACTGATGTATCAACAAGGCGGATGTTTACTCACCAAAGCCATCGAAAGTGTTGATTGGCGGCAATATGGTTTGGAACAAGCTGGTGGAAAAGGCGTACCTAAGGGGCCTGCAGCAATCTTGGTCCATCTTGCGAGTACAAACGTTCAATTTACTTCTGAAGCAAAGGAGGCTCTCGCCGACAATGCCGAAGTAATGGAAGAAGCAAGAAAAGCGATGCTTGAGATGGGGCGCGGCTTGAGAAAGCATCTGGAAAAGAAGAAAAAGATGGCTAAGACCAAAGAAAAGTTTGAACTTATCAACGATATTTTACCGGCCATTGCAGAAAAATCTGCTCAAATTCTTGAACGACCTGTCCCTGAACTCTCAGGCTCAATCACCAAAATCATGTCTGCGGTCATCTCTGAATCGACAACAGAATGGAATAAAGAGACAAAGCAAATCGATGTGGAAATCGTTTTATTCAATTATACCAGCCGGGTCCGTGCCTATACACTTCTCGCAACATGGCCAGAAAAATCCGGAGCAGTGATGGAGAACAATGATACTGGAGGTCGAAAAGAGGCGCTTGGAGTATGGGCTTGGAAACTCGAGTCATTACAACCGGGTGAAAAGAAAACTATTTCCTTTAGTCTAAGTGGATTGGAACGAGGAGATTGGACAGAAACCGAGGTCTTATTCCGAGGTTCACAAGATGTCATTGGCGCTACTAAAATGGATGAGAAATTCCTTGAAGAAATTCGCCGTCAAGAGCAATTATTGACAGAAAGCGGAATCGCTTCTCCCGAGGATGAAGCAGAACAAGACACAGGTATCACCGAACCTACTGAACAAAAAACTGAAGTTGTTGCAGAAAAGGTTGAGCCCGCAGTTGCTCCTCCAGATGGACAAAGAACCTTGTTTGGGGGTGATGTCTAATGTCTCGAATGCGCACACCAGAAGAAACAAAGGAAGCTATGCATGAAGTTGTTGCAGAAATGTATGACCGAATTGTCAAGGGTGAGCCACCAACGATGACGCTACCTGTTCGAACCAAAAACAACATTGGGTTTGACAAAAAACTCGGCGTTTACAAATATGGAAAAAAGCAATCTGTTCGAGATGCAACAAGTCTTGGTTCCGCCAAGCAATTGCTTCGCGCGTTACACGTTGTTGAATTCATTGAAGAAATGCTCGATGCTGGAAAATCTTCGACGTTAAGAGAAATGTACTATATTTCTGAAGCATGGGGGATGGGTAAATTTGGAAGTCAAAACGATTCAAACAATCTTGCTGAAGATTTAGAAATCGTAACAAAGTGTTTGCGTGAAGATTTCAAATTACGCCCAGAAGAAGACGGCGCTCGGATGATTGGTAACTTAACATTGCGTGAACGTAATCGGCGCGGTGAATGGATGCGAATCAATGCGCGGGATGATGTTGGAGATTCCGGATATGGAGTGCCCTATAACGTCGAACTCGAAAAAATTGAATTGCTCGAACACGATATTGATTTCATCATGGCGATTGAGACCGGTGGTATGTTTGACCGTTTAATTGAAAATGGATTTGATGAAGATTATCGATGTGGACTCCTGCATCTCAAGGGACAACCTGCTCGTTCTACTCGACGTATTATGAAACGGATGAGTGAAGAATGGGATTTACCTGTTGTTGTGTTCCTCGACGGCGACCCGTGGTCATTCCGTATTTTTGCTTCAATTGCTTATGGTGCAATTAAAACCGCCCATATTTCGGAATACCTTGCCACCCCATCCGCCACATATCTGGGCATTACTGCTGACGATATTCTCGCCTATGATTTACCAAGTGATGACTTGTCCAAGAAAGATATTGAAGCATTGAATGCCGAACTTTCAGACCCACGGTTTGCTGACAGTTGGTGGCAAGAACAAATCAATATGATGTTGGAACTTGGCAAGAAAGCAGAACAGCAATCTTTGGCAAAATACGGTTTAGATTTCGTTACTGAAACCTACTTGCCCGAGAAATTGGCTGAATTAGGATTGGCTTGAGGCTCGCAAGGATTCATTGAGGATGATGAATGAGGGAAGACCATGTCCGAGGGAATGAAGCGCTCTCCTTGGGCTTTAAAACTCGCCATACTAGGCATTTTATTGCTCATTCTTGGCTCGATTCTCTTGGGTTCTCAAACTGAAACTATTGATTCGATTTTTGACCCAAGAGAGATTTCAATCGCTGAAATTGAAGGTGAAGGTTCGGTAACTTTTGATGTTGAGGAAAACGATTGCTATATGGCAGTGGTTTTGGAAAACAAAGATGACCTTGAAGTCACATTAACGCCCGTGATTGGTTCTGCTGCTGCAAATGAAGACCTCGCTCCAAAGTCGTGTTTTTCAGATTGGAATCCAATGGCCTCTGATGGCAAAGTGTTCACCATCCACGAACAATGGATTGCAGAAGAAAACGGAGAAATGATCGCTTCAAGTTCATGTACTGAAGACACATGCGAAGGACAAACGATTTGGATGGTTCATACTGATTCAACATGGGCATTCGGAATATTTGAATCAGGAGGATTGGTTTTTGCTTTCGGGATATGTTGTCTTGGTTTTCTTTTCCTCCCCATAGCTGGTCTTCTCGCGTATTCAGCACGAAGTAAAACCATTCATGGCACCTTCAGAGTCGTGGATGGAGATGGAGTGTTGCTACAATCATTTGAGAACCAAGACGATTTGATGGCTGCGTTAAAAAATCCCAGTAGTACTCTTCACCAAAACGCCGGCGCCCCAATGCCTGAAGAAGATGCAGAACATGCAGATGGTTTTGTCGATGGCTCAAAAGACGTCATGCAAGGTTCCCTCTTGACAACAGAACAAGTCTACGCCTTCATGCGAGGTGATACTCCTGAAAGGGTTCAACAGGTTGAAGACCCCTTTGCTGATACGCCCAAAGTGGTACGCCAAGTCGAAAAGAAAACCGTCGTAAATACTGAAGCGATCTCAGATTGGGACAGTGGCGGCAATGAAACCAGTGTAACACCAAGTCGTACAGCGCGTCAAAAATCGGTACCAGCAAAAGAATCCAAGAAGGATTCAGGAGATTGGGCTGTTTGGGATGACCTGTGAATACTCGGCACGTTTGATTGTCCATTCCTGCTCTCAAAACATGGTCTTCAAGTGCTGTTCGGCACGTTTGATTGAAGCGACGCCTTCAAAGAGTGGCTCTGTCTAGGTAACTCCGAGTTGAGCAGTGTGGAAGATATTGATACCGCCCTAACCTTGCTTCAAAACAAGTTACGTCGCCAGATTCTCGAACGATTAGTTCGTGAACCTCATTACCCAATGCAACTTGCGGATTTACTCGACGTGAGTCAACAAGCTATTGTCAAGCATTTGAAAGAATTAGAACGAGGTAATTTCGTAACAAAAATGAAAGTAGCAAGTGAAAAAGGCGGGCCACCGCGTACGATTTACAGTGTTCAACAATCGATTTCGCTCCGTATTGACTTGGGGCCAGATTTGTTTCTTTGTGAGCAAAGAAGTCTGCCTGCTGGCGGACCAATGCGTCTTTCCAAGCGGTTACCAAATGCGACTGAACCGGTCGTTCAATCCGTGAGTGGAAGGAAGAAAATCTCTGTTGGTGAAGGGATGGCTCATATTCAACATCTCAATGGTATTCTTGAAGAAATTGATGCACAAAGGGATGCAGTCATTGCCTTACATCAACATATTCGCAACCGTATCTCTGCGGGGGTCGATTCTGATTTTGATCACTATGAGCAACGGACTATGGTTCACAGTCTTATCGAGGCTCCGGAGCGAAAATTAGACCTCACTGATTTACGCAGAGAATTGCAATTAGGGCAAACTGAAATGGCTTCCTTACTCGATGAAGTTCGTAATCGGCTCGAACGTCAACTCTCGGAACGGGCAGGACAAATTGTCGCTGTTCCAAACAACTCAAACCTTCGGTTCTGGCTCGGTTCACTTCCTCGTAAGAGGCAGTGAGTATTTTGCCGAATCAAAGTTCGTCGTTACCCGCCAAAACGGAAACCAAAGATGATTGCTCAGCCTTTCGGTCCAAGACATCTTGACGTCGTCCACGTCCAACGAGGTAAACTACACCGAACAGTGCGAAGGTCAACAGTATGACTGCAAATGGTAGAGCAGTCTTACCGATCACTTCACCAGCTACATCCAACATACCACCGCTTGATTTCAATTCCTGTTCAACAGGTTTGATGTTGTCACTTTCTTGGGTTTCAACAATTTCATTTGACGGGTCAACAACCACATAGACGCCGTGGCTACCTGCTGAAACCGGATAAAGGAGAATCAATTCAATTTCCTTGTAATCTTCAGAGTCATCTGGTGCAAGAAGGGCGCCGATAACTTGTCGCATGACAATACTTTCATCGTCACACCCGTTTGATCTGATTTCGTTAATCGTATCCTTGTCAGAAGCATCTGGATATTCACATAACACGATTTCAATGTCGGTCGCATGTGTATTTCCATCGTTTCGAAGGATGACACGAACCGGAATGGTTGTATCAACATCCCCTGTATCATCAGAAACACTCACTTCAGCGATGACCAAGTTTGGAGCACGTAGGCGAAGCGTAACAATGAATTCATTGCTGTCAAGGTTTTCAGCAGCCCATGATGGAGAGTCGTCGTGGTCGCCACCTTCGAGCATGTTGCCCATCTTCGATACGACCTTCAAACCGATACTTCGAGTATCGAGTTTTGCAGAAGGTGAAATCTTAACGATAGCAACAACTGGATAGGTTGTATAAGGTTCCATCATTGGCATGAAATACCGTTCATCGGATTCGAGATAGACACAACGGTCACTCAAATCAGCAAAGGCAACTGCCGGATCTATTGCAGCGTCTTCTTCACCTGAAACGGTTTCAAGTGATGCGACGGTTTCACAGACTTCTTCAGTTGTCAAGTCGGTTCCAATTTGCTTGACCAATCGCCATTCAACAGACCAATCGTCAAGGGCACCCATGCCAGGTAACTCAGTCCAAATCAATGCTTCACCGTCTCGGTTAGCTGTGTGATTGTTGAGTGTTGGCCAATCAGGAACGTTTCCATTGTTGGTGATGTTCAATTCAAATCGAACAATACGTCCTGGTGCTGAGGTTTTGATTGCATTGTCTACGGTTGAATCCATGGTGATTTGCATATCATAAAATTCCTGCACATAGACTGGAATTGATTGTGTAAATCGCAGTCGTGTAAGGCGTCCGCTTTCATCTGCATAGGGTTCTTCAGAGAAGGTTTGGAAGACAACCATATAGACGCCTGCTTCAACTTGGTCTGGAACATTCATCGTGATGTCAAAGATTTGGTCGGTATCTCGAGATAATTCATCGAGTGTTTCACGAGGAATGTCAATGTCCCAAAGAACATCGACGCCTGCGGGGTCAGTGACACGTGCAAGACGGTAGTCGAAACGGTCAGGTCCATTTCCAAGGTTCGTTACCGTTGTCGGCAAAATGACTTGCTGTCCTGGATTCACTGGTAGAACTTCTTGGCCGTCGAGGGTCATCCTATCGTCATCATCGATGTCCGCCTCTGCAAACAGCGAGTACACGTGGTTCACATTGGTCGAAAGAATCTCAGAAGCAGAAATTCGCGGATAGCCTTCAAGATACGCTTTCAGAATGACTGCTGGACCAAGTCCTGCGGATGCACCTGTTGGGGCACAAACTTGAACGCCAACTACGTAATTAGTGGAATTGGCACCCGGTGGAATTGTCCAATCTCTTGGCTTACTGATATCCTCCAGTCGCTCAAAAGCTTGGTCGTTCCAGTTGCCTCCTGGGGCATCAGAAAAGTCGAGGTTCATTACCCAATTGTCAGTGCGCCATGCATCCATAGAAATTGTATCTGGTTTGACTTCTGGAGCACCAGGAGTCACGAAAACCAAACTTCCTGAATCGAAATTCTTCGTAACATCAATTGGATAAGTCACACATTCTCCTGGGTCAACGTATTCGCTGGTATCAAAGATTTCCATAACAATGTTACCTGTAGAACGTATTGACACAAATACGCCAAGTTCGAGGACGTCATAGGTGCCCTTCTCAATCGACTTAATTGGTTCTCCTTCAGACCAACCCTTGAGGTAAATCACGAAGGCACCGGGGTCTTCAGACGTTGGAACAATAATTTGAAGGTTCTTTGTCACCGATTGTCCAGGGTCCAATTCGACGCTGGTTGGGAAATTAACAGCCCAATTAAACGGTAGAAGCCACTCTTGCTGTCCTTCCAAAGTGTATGGGTCCCAGAAGATGAAACGGTCGTTGACGTTTCCAGTATTGGTGATCGTAATCGAGAAAATTGCGGTTTGTCCTTGTTCTACATCTGCCATGCTGTGAGATGTATCGAGGTTTATTCCATGCACAACGTCCATGAGAGTACGAGTGATCAAATCGGATTGGATTGCTGGGTCCTTGTATGACTTAGCTGTCACTGATATGTCTGCAATTTGGTCCGCATCAGCCTGATAAACCGATGGGGCCCGAACACGCATGTAGAATCGAATATCTTCGCCACCTTCGAGGAAGATTGCTGTATCCGGCATGATTGTCGTGTGGTTATCTGCAAAGAAGAGGGTTGCAGTCCAGTTTTGAGGAACACCGGAAATGTTGAGGCCAAATGTATCTGCAACGAGGTCTTTCGGACCTGGTGTCGAATTGTTCATCGACATATTGTAGATGGTTTGCTGGCCCGGTTCAATCACGTGATAGAATGTTTCTCCATCTTGGAATTCAACATCAACCTGTCCGGTAAGAACGTGCGAATAACATATCGTAAATCGATTGTTATTGGCTTCTTCACTGCACTTATTAGTATCCGACCAAGCAATGTGCGCGCCGCTACCCAAATCATTGGAGAATGCTGGGGGCATACCTATACTTGGCTGGCTGCCGGAATTCGGACCGAGTTTGTTACTCGCCCACGAGGTAACAGGAACTGCTTCCCAAGGGTCCAATGCTGTGAGGCCAGGTCCTGTAAGGTCTGTTGAATTCAACCGAGTGTATAGAATCTCTTCGTCAGCTGTTGCGTTTCCTGAATCGACCCAAGCGATGTGAACGTTGTTTTGATCGTCGGTAAGAAGTGCTGGGAAGACGGAGTTTCCACCGTATGGGCGGTTACCTGGAAGTCCAGAATTACCTTCGACTGTCGAAATTGGCGTGTCTTGAATTTTCTTAATTGCATAGGTCGAAAGTCCTTGGTCTGCGCCATCCCAAGCACCTGCTCCTTGCAAGCGTAGTTTGGTGTAGAAGACTTCGTAGTTGACGCCCTTTTCGAAACCATAGTTTCGTCCGTCCATCCAAGCGATGTGTGTGTTGCCTTGCATATCAACGCCAATAGATGGGTGGAATGAGTAAGCGTCATCGATGGTTACTCGTGTGTCGTTGACAACAACAAGGTGCCCGTCTGCGCCAGCTCCTGTGTCCTCAGCATATGAACCACCAACGATGGAGTGGCCAGTAGCACCAGGCACCCATGTTGGGTCATTGTTCATCTTGCCATAGGGGTCAAGAACAGACATGTAGATTTCACGAGAATTGTTGGTTGAGATGTAGACCATTGCTTCGACGAGAAGAGCCATTGCGTTTGCGCCACCAGAACCTGATGGGAATTCGTATGCTTGGCCGCCTGCATCGGAACTGCGGAGAGTATTACCCGGACAGTTTCGAGTGGAGGTTGAAACAACGCTGTTCGGACATTGAACGAGATCCATGAAGTGAGACTGGATGTTGCCTGCTCCACCATAGCCTTGTCCGTAAAGACCGACTGGAATGACGCCTGCGTTGATACAGTTGTCGTGAGCCTCTTCAATCGCAGTTAAATCATCCGCTTGTTGTGATGGGTCGCCGTCTTTTGGCCCTTCATCGGAAACTGGAATGACAATCTTTGTTGCATTCGGGTTCCAGCGGTGGTCGTCTTGAGTCGGGGGGTTTCCAGGGACGTTACCGGTTGCGTCTTTCCAAGACAAACAAGCCCAGTTACTTCCTGGGCCCCAATCTTCTCCAGAGTATCCAGAATATGTATTGCCGTTGTAAACGGTGCCCGGCAACTTACGGATACCGCCCGAATCATCACCTGGGAATTGCCCGAGTGGTGTGGTTCGAGGGCCTGCGTTTTGGTTCTTACCAGCACAGTTTCCTGAACTAGCAGCGCCAGGGAGTGTGTTACCAAGGCCATAGATTGTTTCGTAAACAGTCATGTTTGCAGTTTCAAGCATTGGCTTGATACCTTGGAAATAACCGCCAGAAGCAAAGTTTCCGCCGTAAACAACAGTGCAGATGTCCGCCCATTCAGAATACATCGAGCCCGATGTATCGACAATGAAATTCAATTCAACTTTGCCACCACGGGTATCGTCCCAAGCGATTTGAACGTAATCATTCGCATCGACAACAACGTCTGGGTGCCCCTTGTGCCCAATAATTGGAGTGAGCAAGGTGTCGTCGAAGTTTGTGATAACTGAACCTGTGCTGATATCTGGTGAAAGCATGGTATAGTAGATTTGAGGTTGGTTGAAGAAACGACCGAGTTCATCATAGGAATCTTCCCAAACAATGTGGACGCCGCCTTGGCTGTCAATATCTATTGCTGGCCAGTCGCGGTTTTGAGCACGGCTTGAGACGACATGGTCGTTGATTGCAGAAAGAGTTCCGTCGTCAGAAGCAGACCCATCCATTGCAGCTGCCCAAGGGTTGAGGACTGTATAGACAATTTTGTGTTGAGCCGACTTATCTGCCCAAACAACGTGGACTTTGTCGTTATCATCTACAACCATATCTGGGTGCCAAATCTTGTGAAGTCCCGGATTTGTGATTTGGGTGGTATCAATCAATGTCTCACCACGTGGTGAAAGCATAGAATAGTAGAGGTGGAGGTTATTTCGGGCCCAAACAACGTGAACGTTTCCTTCACTGTCGGAGCCAACGGCTGTTTGCGTATCTGCTGCGGTTCCACCGTCAACGATCTGTATCGCTTCGGTAATAACAACAGTATTTGCTGTGGCAGTTAGAGTTGCTAAAAACAACGTCGAGAGGACGGAAAGCAACATAATCGATACAAGGCTGACTGACTTAATTTTTTGACCCATAAATACACATCCAAGGTGAGACTAAAAAAAAGCACACTCTCATGCTACTTAACCGCGACTCTTTCAAGTCATTTTTTTGAAGTGGGTTGGAAAAGCCGAACTTGTCCGCCTATGCCCATTCAGACGGGTCGAAACCAGAGCCGAAAGACATTTTCTCATCAAACTCAATTTCATGGTGGGTGGATTGGTCTGCCCCATCATTCGAACTTGAAGGAGATTGCTTTCCTTCTTGTTTTGCTTTTACCCAATCGTCAACAGGCCCAGGCTTTCCAACACCTGGTCCATGTGTGAATTTAATTTCGTGAATGATTCCAAGTTTTGCCAGCCACAATCTGCGAAGTGTATGCATAAATTCATTCTTTGTCAAGCCATCAAACCAAAGTGGAAGGCTCACGTTAAACGCTTGAAGTGGACCGACTTTTTGTTCGCCTTCATGGCCCATGTGGATGCCCCAATCAACACTGGTTCGGATCAATTGAAGACGCACGTCATGAATCCATTCCAGCCACGTATCATTGTCTTCTTTCATATGGGTCGCCATCTCTTTTTGCTGACCTTCATCAACACGCGTCATACTAGAAACTGCAACTAAGTCGCGTCCTTTCGGTATAACGACAGCAAACATATGGCCTTGCGGACCTTGCGGATAGCGAATGAGTAAATGCATTTCTGCACGAGGGTCTTTTTGCTCTTTCACCACGAGGCGTTCTTGTTCAATCCACTGCCGGACCTTAAGCATCGCATCTCCACCCGCCATGGCAATCGTAAACACTCCTCTCGTTTGAAGAGCACCCTTTTGAAAATTTCACAATTTATCCATTTCTTCGATAAGGATTTTTAATGCACCGCGAAGGTTTTGGCGGTTTGTGGCATTGAATCGTAAACGGCGTATTGCTCGGGAGAAGTCACACCAATCATCCCACAATAAAGCCGAAGTACGGCCACTGAGCCAAAAGCAGGGGAAAAGAGCGAAGAAAAAGGTCACCATGGCCAAAGTATGGTGGAGAGAAGTAGAACCATACAATGTGTGCCAATCAAATCCAATCAACGATTCCACTGAACTATGATATATGTTTTCTATTCCCATGATTCCAAGAGCCATAAATGGCCAAAACATCAGTGAACCAAACATTGCGGCGAGGAAATGGTAAGAAGTTCGAGCATCAACGCCTTCATCCGTTGAATCTCCAAGCAATCGGCCGACGGCGATTTGCGGGGTAAAACAAAACAAAAACAACGGTAACAAAGCAGCCAAGAGGGGGAGGCGCGCTAATTTCATCAACGCGCTCATCGGATTGAATTTACGTAAATCTGTTCCCGAAGAGTTCAAATCTCGTCCGTCGAGATGACGGTTCTGAAGTAAACCAGATGCCGCCTTGGCTGGAGAAATAACGGGATGTGTTATCGCCGGAAGTTCCGAATTGTCAATTATTTTTTCATCTGGAAGTTTTGGCTGTAGCATGGTCCGGAATGAGCGTGCTGCAATGACTTCTTCTCGCCATGAAAGTGAAGGGTGGTTGGTTCTCCGCGCTTCAACATGCCCCATGAGGTGAAGGGCGTGGTGTTCTTCCCAATCTCGCGTATTCGGAGTAAGAGGAACCAGTTTAAGGCGCAAAGCATCGCGAAGTGCAAAGACATTGTCTGCAGCCGGTTCAACCCAATTGCCTTTTGCAACAGCCTGAACGAGTTCGTTTGGAATATCATCTTCTTGAATCTGGTGGGGTGCATCGTATTCAACCCACACATCGGTTCGGAAATGGTCGCGTCTCCTAAAATGTAAACCAAGTGGGATAACTGCTGGAATAGGTTGGTTGTTGGCTTTGGCAATTGCTGCAGCTGCGAAAACAGTTCGAAAGGGCCCGGTCCTAAAACGAAGCATTGAGGACTCATTATGACTGGTCCCCTCAGGGAAAAGTACACAACCAAAACCTGCAGAAATTCCTGTCGCCAACATCATCAGCGAACGGCCATTCAATTGTGTTGCTTCTTCTTCCGTACAGCCTCCTCTCAAGAGTTCAGCCTTACGAACCACAGGTTGTACTGCTAATTTCCGGGTCCACCAACCGAGCAATGGACGAGTAACTAAATCATGGCGCCCACCCATGAGAAAATTGTTAGGATGTTTGAGAACGATGTGTAGTGGGTCGATCAGCCCGTTTGTGTGCCATGCACAGCAAAGGTTTCCGCGGTCCAGAGGAAGTGTATCGATGCCCGAAACTTCACTGGTCCGAAATTGCACTGCAAGGATTCGCCGTGCGACCCAAAAGGCAACGTGCGACCAGAAAAAAGAACCAGGAGTACTGCCTTCGAATTTAGGCATCGGCGTTGATAATAATTTGTCCATCCGCATTTTTTTGGCAGATTTTGAAAGTGTTGGGAGTTCTTCACCATGATGGTCGAGTTTGTTCTGTTCCGATGGGGCAGTCATTGCTTCACCTCTTGGAGTTGAGTGGAAAGAGAACTCAATGACTCGTGATCTACATCCCCTCCCAGTGGAGGAGCATGTGGCCACATTGATTGCAATGTCAAACCGCCATCTTCAGCGTTACGAGGAATGACATGTACGTGGACATGAGGGACTTCTTGGCCAGCAAGCGGCCCATCATGAATACAAACGGTGAAGTCTTCAGTTTCAAAATGGGTTGAAAGTATGTTTTGAACTTCGATTACACCGTTCATCAACGCCGCCATCATCGATTCAGAAAGTTCTGAAAGATGGCGGACACTTTGCTTTGGAATTACCAACGTATGTCCTTCTCGGCGCGGGAATATATCCAAGAAAGCGTACCATGAATCTCCTTCGGCGACCTTATGCGAAGGAAGGCTTTTGTTCAAAATACGGTCGAACAGTGTGGGCTCAGCCATAACCTCGGCACACGGTTTCCCTTTTCAGTAGTTCACCGAGATTTCAATGAATTCAAATCATTGAGGAGGTAAAATCCAATTCCCGGTCTTACTCTTACGAAGGGCCAAAGTTTTGACTTCGCCTTTCTGATTCACAGTGTAATGGTGGAGATGCTCCTCACTTGAATCAATGAAATCGCTGCGACGGTGGCATCCACGAGATTCCTGTCGGGCAAGCGCTGCTTGAGCGGACGCACGTGCAAGGCGAGCGGATGCTTGCACACGAGCGATTTCGACGAGATTCATATTTGCAATCAAAGATGATTGGTCTACATGAATGGATTCTGCAAGAATACCAGCAGATTCCAATTCTTCAAGAGCAGATTCGAGACTTGCGGCGTTTCGATTGTATCCAAGGGCGTTTTGCACTATGTCTCTGACTTTCGATACAACGTGGCCGACACGGACTACGCCTTCTTCTGAAACTTCTGAAACTGCAGCGTGGTCTGCTTGAGCGGCTTGCTCTGCTTCGTGGGCTGCTTGTGCATTTGAGAACGGACGATGCTGAGCCCATTTGCCTGCTTCGGTACCTGCGGCTGCACCACCAAGTAAAGCATCGAGCAGGTGATTTCCCGGCAGAAGGTCAGCTCCATGGAATCCTGAACATGCTGCATCGCCAGCGGCGAACAATCCCGTAAACCATCGGGACCATGTAGAAAGAATTACTCGTCCTTTTTCATCGACTGTAACGCCCCCAATTGTCGAATAAGGGCGGACTTCAAGAGCGACTGTTTGCCGAGTCATGTCAATACCGGTTCGTTGTTTGACGCTTCGGAAAAGTGCATTCCACCATGTGGAAGAGTCGCCCATATTTCGAGCGTCAAGAACGGGTTGTGATGCGTTTTCTACAGATTGGCAAATGGTATCGAGGCCTCCAACATCGAATTCTAAATCTGTTCCGTTCGCTTCATGTAATGTTGCACCATCATGAAGCAGACCAAGTGGTAAAATCATGTTGGTATCTTTGAGACCAAGTGGACTGTGTGCAATGAACTCCATATCTCTCAAAGGAACTCCTGCACGGAATGCAAGGTCGAGACCAAGTCCAACTGCACCGTGATTGAATGCGCCTTCAAATCCTCCATCTGCAAGAATGACTGCTTTTGCTTGCAAAGCTGTTATCCGGCCATTTACCAAATCGACCACCGTAATTCCGCTGACGGATTGATTGGTGTGTATGAGGGAAAGTGGAAGGTGGTCGCCTCGACGAATTACACCATGTCGCATGCATTGTTCTTCGAGAATCTGTTGAATCTCGCGGC
>CEWO01033271.1_pt1 | contig 17103 bp, 18 predicted proteins | sample 361561 | NCBI WGS metagenome assembly CEWO01 (sample SAMEA2623627, study PRJEB7988) | marine metagenome | isolation source: saline water (ENVO:00002010), including
AAAAAAAATTAATTAAAATCAGTCGTCGGTTTCAGAAAGACCAGACTCAGCAAACCAGTCATTTACTACTCGGTCAAATATATTTAATAAAGTTTTACTTTTCATCGGTTCGCATACTTCATCCGTAAAAGCTTTTACAAGCATTGAAGTTGCCTTCCTCTTACTAATTCCTCGTGCCCGTAGGTACATTAGAGCTTCTTTATCTAATTGTCCAATCGTTGCACCGTGCGAGCATTTAACATCATCTGCGTATATCTCCAGTTGAGGTTTTGTGTCAACTTGTGCAGAATCAGACAACAAAAGGTTCCTATTTGTTTGGTATGCATTTGTTTGCTGAGCTTCTTCATGAACTATAATTCGTCCATGGAAAACCCCTTTTGATGAGTCTTTTAACAATCCTTTATATAATTGCCTACTTCCACAATTTGCCTTTGAATGCTCTACATACATATAGTTGTCCATTACTTGATGATCGGAAGACAAATAAAGACCCAATATATTTGAGTAGCAACCTTCTCCATCAAGTTTAGGATGAACATTGTTTCTTATCAATTTACCACCGGTCAGAATTGAGTTGGTAGTAAAATCTGAAGTCCTTGCTTGCTTTACCTTAAGATTAGAGAAGATATATGACTCCTTGCTACCATCCTCAATAAGTAGATGTTCCACCTTAGCATCTTCATCTAAATTAAAAAAAGAAGTTTTATTAGAAAAATACCTGCTATTAGATTCATCAAAAGTATATTCAATTATATCTGCTCTGGAATTCTTGGAAAACGAAAAAATATTTCTTGTATTTATAAATGAGTCATTAGCACTTGAATCAAATTTGTTAATTAATACTATTGGCTTATCTATACTTGAGGATTCTTCTAGCTCGATAAATATACCCCTATCTAAAAAAGCAGAATTAAGTTCATAAAAGAAGTCTTTGTTTCTAGGTGAGAACTCCTCCAGAATAATTTCTCTTATTTTTGAGTTAGCATCTGAAAAACAGTCTCTTAAGGAGGAAACCTTAAAAGGATATTCATCTTTAGATATTACTTCACCATTAACCATTAAAATAAAGAAGGCATCCAAACTTGAAAGAAATTCAGGTATTTGTGTATTGTCGTATTTGTTGCCATTTTTCTTTATAGGTGAAAAATCAATCTTTGAGAAATCTTTTAAGCTTGTGAAACGCCAGTCCTCATCTTTAATATCTGGAATCCCTAATTCTTTTGCGGAATTTGCGCTACCTTGCCTAAATTCCTTAAGCCAGTCAGGTGCTTCTGAATTAGAACTATCATTTTCAAAAAAATTTATAAACTTATCTTCAAAATCTGACATCATTAACCCTCTACCCATGAGTAGCCCTTGGACTCTAGCTCAAGCGCTAAAGTCTTATCACCTGACTTAGCAATCCGTCCATCCACTAAGACATGAACAAAATCAGGAACAATGTAATCTAAAAGTCTTTGATAGTGCGTAATAACTAAGAAAGCACTTTCATCACTTCTAAGTGAGTTAACACCATTTGCAACAATTTGAAGGGCATCAATGTCTAGTCCTGAATCTGTCTCATCTAAAATTGAAAGAACAGGCTCTAGGATAGCCATTTGTAAAATTTCATTTCTTTTTTTCTCGCCGCCGGAAAAACCTTGGTTCAAGGATCTATTCAAAAAAGATTCATCCATTTTTAACATTTTAATTTTTTCTTTTGCGAGCTTCCCAAACTGTACAGGCTTTAAGGGAGCATTTCCTCTAGCTTTGCTTATTGAATTGTAAGCTTCTCTTAAAAAGTAACCATTAGAAACCCCGGGTATTTCGATTGGGTATTGGAAAGCCAAGAAAATTCCTTGTTGTGCTCTTTCATCAGGTGCCAGCTCTAAAATACTTTCACCATTATAGATTATATCTCCATCTGTAATATCATAATCTTCTTTACCTGCTAGAATTGAAGCTAAAGTGCTTTTTCCTGAGCCATTTGGGCCCATGATAGAATGAACTTCGCCTTTGTTAATTTTTAAATTTAAACCTTTTAAAATCTTTTGACCGTCAACCTCTGCACAGAGGTTTTGTATTTCTAACATAATATCTCCTTAAATAATTCAAGTATTATAGCTCAGTTAGACAACTAGTCTATCCGACGCTTCCTTCTAAACTTACACTTAACAGTCTTTCAGCCTCGACAGCAAATTCAAATGGGAGTTCTTTGAAAACCTCTTTACAGAAGCCGTTTACAATTAATGAAAGCGCATCTTCTTCTGACATTCCCCTTTGCTGACAATAAAAAATCTGATCTTCACCTACTTTTGATGTTGTAGCCTCATGCTCCAACATTGCACTAGGATTTTTGACTTCAATATATGGGAAGGTATGTGCACCACACTTGTCTCCTATTAAAATAGAGTCACATACAGTGTAATTTCTGGCATCTGATGCATTCTTTCCTACTTCAACCAAACCTCTATAGATGTTTTGCCCATAACCTGCAGAAATACCTTTTGAAACTATTGTACTTTTTGTATTTTTTCCCACATGGATCATCTTCGTTCCAGTATCAGCTTGTTGCCTATTATTAGTTAAGGCAACGGAGTAAAACTCTCCAACAGAATTATCCCCTGTTAAAATACAACTTGGATATTTCCATGTAATTGCAGATCCGGTCTCAACTTGAGTCCAAGAAATCCTGGAATTCTTTCCTACACAATTACCTCTTTTTGTAACAAAATTATATATTCCACCTTTACCATCCTTGTCCCCGGGATACCAGTTCTGAATAGTAGAATATTTTATTGTAGCATCATCAAAAGCTACAAGTTCAACACAAGCTGCATGAAGTTGGCTTGTACTTCTTTTAGGGGCTGTACACCCTTCTAAATAGCTAACAGAGCTTCCTTCCTCTGCGACAATAAGTGTTCGTTCAAATTGTCCTGTGTCCTCTGCATTTATACGAAAATAGGTAGACAATTCCATTGGGCACTTAACACCCTTTGGAATATAGACAAAAGAGCCGTCAGTAAAAACCGCGGCATTTAAAGCTGCAAAATAGTTGTCACCAGCAGGAATTACTCTCCCTAAGTATTTTTTAACTAATGCTTCATGCTCAATAACAGCTTCGGAGAATGAACAAAATATAATTCCTAATTCAGCAAGTTTTTCCTTAAAGGTTGTCACAAGAGAAACGCTGTCAAAAACGACATCAACAGCAATACCTTCAAGCTGCTTTTGTTCCTCTAGGGGAATACCAAGCTTATTGTATGTATCAATAATTTCTGGATCAATCTCATCGAGTGATTTCGGCATGTTTTTTGGTGCGGCAAAATAGCTAATATTAGAATAATCGATTGGTTTAATATTTAATTTTGCCCATGAAGGCTCTTTCATAGTCTTCCATTTTTTATATGCTTTGAGTCTGAAATTTAAAAGCCACTCTGGTTCATTCTTTTTATTTGAAATAAAATGAATTACTTCCTCGCTTATACCCTTGGGTATAATTTCTTGTTTAACATCTGTAACAAAACCATACTTATACTCGTTCTTTTCAAGCATTTCCTTGGTTGCTTTATCGTTATCTATTTTTAATTCTTCCATACACATCCCCTAAATTAATTTAAACTTCTTTGGACTCTGCTCTTAATTTAAAATTATTCTTTGCAACATCTGCTAAAGTTACTGTACTTAAAAATTTCAATGTATGAAGTTGCAAATGGTCCCAAACTGTTCTTTGATTACAAGTATTGAAAAGTTCACATACAACGTTTTTGTCCATACAATCAATAAGCTGCATATCGCCTTCTATTGCTTCATATATATCTTGCAAAGAAATGACGGCTGATTGTTTCCTAAGAGAATAGCCACCATCAGGTCCAGGAGAAGATCTTAAAAGACCTCTTTGAACTAATTTCCTCATAATCTTAGCCAAATAATTGTGAGGTATATGCTGCTTTTCAGAAATCTCTTTAATAGTAAAAACTTTAGAATCATCTTTAGCTATATGTGTAAGAGATCTTACTGCATAGTCTAAAGTCTTACTTACTTGCATTTGCCCTCCATAATTAAGCTTATAATTTAATATAACTGAAAAAAGATACTATTTCATGGAAAATGGAATATTGACATACAATAGCTTTACAGTAATATAATAGCTTAATTTCAATTATTTAAAGGAATATTATGAACCAAAAACAGTGGTTATTATTTGATGCCAAGGATAAGATTGTTGGCCGACTTGCTTCTAAGGTCGCAAATATGCTAATCGGAAAAAATAAATCTTCATATACCCCTGGAACTGATAATGGTGATTTCGTTATTATCGTTAACACAAACGAATTGAAGTTCAGCGGAAAAAAACTAGAGCACAAATATTATTACAGGAATACTGGTTACCCTGGTGGACTAAGAAGTGTAAAAGCAGCTGACTTAATGGAGAAGGATTCTACTGAGGTTTTAAAGAAAGCAGTAAAAGGAATGCTCCCAAAAAATAAATGGCAAAGTGTATTAATGAACAGGCTTAAAATTTATAAGAATTCTGATCATCCACACGGAGCACAAAATCCTAAGGCTATAGAGGTTTAATTTGGATAAATATTACGCAACAGGTAGAAGAAAAAATTCTATTGCCAAAGTATGGCTGACTAAAGGTGACGGACAGATAATCATAAATAAAAGAGGCGTAAAAGAATACTTTCCTAGGGAATTTTGGGTTAACAATGCTTTAGAGGCCTTAGATGTTACTGGAACTAGTAAAGATTTTAATTTTAATATATCTGTTCTTGGTGGAGGCCTAACAGGGCAGTCTGGGGCAGTAAGACTAGGTATTTCAAAGGCAATCCTACTTTACAATGAATCTTTCCGTTCTAAACTTAAACCAAAGGGCTTGCTAACAAGAGATTCGAGAATGGTAGAGAGTAAAAAATACGGTAAAAAGAAAGCTAGAAAAGGTCAACAGTTTTCTAAAAGATAAAAATCTTTCAAAAATGAAAAAAAAATTCAAGATCTCAAAGCCCAAAGGAAAACTTGGTGTTCTTATACCAGGAATTGGGGGTGCAGTAAGCACTACTTTTATAGCTGGGATTGAAGCTCACAAGAAAGATATTGGTAAACTTTTTGGTTCACTTTCACAAATGGGAACTATTCGTATTGGAAAAAGAACTGAAAAAAATACTCCTTTAATTAAGGACTTAATCAAACTAACAGATATTAACGACTTGGAATTCTTTGGTTGGGATGTGTACCCAGAAGATTGCTATGAAGCCTCATTAAAAGCCGGTGTCTTAGACAAAGATTTAATTGAAAATTTAAAAGAAACGCTACAGAATATAAAACCTAATAAAGCTGTATTCAATAAAAAGTTTGCAGAAAATTTAAATGGAAAAAATATTAAAAAAGAAAAAAACTACTTTAAGCTTGCAAATGAGCTAATAAAAGAAATAAAGGATTTTAAAAAAGCTAAAAACATTGATAGATTGGTAATGATTTGGTGTGGTAGCACTGAGATTTTCTTTAAAAAGGGGAAAGTTCATCAAACCCTAAAATCATTTGAGAATGGACTCAAGTCTAATCACAAAGATATTTCACCAAGCATGATATATGCCTATGCTGCAATTAAATCTGGAGCCGCATACGCAAATGGTGCTCCAAATTTATCAGTAGATATTCCTGCATTAACAAAACTAAGTATTAGCAAGAAAGTTCCAGTGGCAGGAAAAGACTTTAAAACTGGCCAAACTTTAATGAAAACTATTTTAGCTCCAGGTATAAAAAGTCGACTTCTAGGACTTAATGGTTGGTTCTCTACAAACATACTTGGTAATAGAGACGGTGAAGTGCTAGATAATCCAAAGAATTTTAAAACAAAAGAAGAAAGTAAATTAAGTGTTCTTGAACATATTTTCCAACCAGAAATAAATAGGGAGCTTTACGGGGATTTCTACCATAAAGTTAGAATCAACTACTATCCTCCAAGAGGTGACCAAAAAGAAGCCTGGGATAATATAGATATATTTGGTTGGCTTGGATATGAGATGCAAATTAAAGTTAATTTCTTATGCAGGGACAGTATTCTTGCAGCTCCAATAGTTTTAGATTTAATAATTTTCATGGATTTAGCTCAACGCGCTGGTATGTTTGGAATTCAAGAATGGATGTCCTTTTATTTTAAAAGTCCCATGGTTGGAGAGAAGCTCTATCCTGAACATGATGTTTTCATTCAATCTATGAAACTTAAGAACACTTTAAGATTTTTAGCTGGAGAAGAAAATATCGACCATCTTGGCCTTGACTACTATTATGAATAATATCACTTCTCAAAACTAGTCAACAACTGCTGACTCTAATGCAACTATTACTTCATTAGATTTAACACTTATTAAACCAAAGCCAGCTTTAAATTTCTTCTCTGGACCACTCTCAGATTTAACTATGAGATTACAAGGCACAATATCTGATGAAAAAAAGGTATGGCCAGGAAGGATACCAAACTCACCAGTTGAATTGGAAGCTGTTAATTGAACTGCTTTTTCGTTGAAAACAACTTCCTCCGGAGTATAAATTTTTAAATCAAAAGAGCTACTCATACTATTCTAGACTTTTCCCTTTTTCCTTAGCTTCTTCGATACTTCCAACAAGATAAAACGCTTGTTCAGGTAAGTTATCAAGTTCTCCACTTAGAATCTCATCAAAAGATTTAATTGTTTCTTCAATTGATACATACTTTCCATCTAAGCCTGTAAACTGTGAAGCAACAAAGAATGGCTGGGATAAAAATCTCTGAATTTTTCTTGCTCTTGAAACATCAATTTTATCTTGTTCTGACAACTCATCCATTCCTAATATAGCTATGATTTCTTGTAGTTGCTTATATCTTTGTAGAATTCTCTGAACTTCCCTTGCAACTCTATAATGTTCCTCACCAACTATTCTAGGATCTAACATTCTTGAAGTTGAATCTAGTGGGTCAACAGCTGGATAAATTCCTAACTCAGATAATTGTCGAGATAGAACAATTGTTCCATCCAAGTGTGCAAAAGTTGTAGCAGGAGCAGGATCAGTCAAGTCATCAGCAGGTACATAAATCGCTTGAACTGAGGTAATTGAGCCTTTAACTGTTGATGTAATTCTTTCTTGTAAAGCACCTAAGTCAGTCGCAAGCGTTGGCTGATATCCAACAGCTGAAGGTATCCTTCCTAGAAGAGCAGAAACTTCTGAGCCCGCTTGTGTAAACCTAAAAATATTATCAACGAACAATAGAACATCTTGTCCTTCTTGATCTCTAAAATGTTCAGCCTGAGTTAAACCAGTTAAAGCAACTCTAGCTCTAGCTCCTGGTGGTTCATTCATTTGCCCGAAGACTAAGCCTGTATTCTCCAAAACACCCGACTCTTTCATTTCCATATATAAATCATTTCCCTCACGAGTTCTCTCGCCTACTCCAGCAAAGAATGAATAGCCGCCATATTCTTTAGCAACATTGTTAATTAACTCCATCAAAAGAACTGTCTTTCCAACTCCAGCTCCTCCGAATAAACCAATCTTTCCGCCTTTAAGAAATGGAGCTAATAAATCAATTACTTTAATTCCAGTTTCAAAGACTTCTGTTTTTGTACTTTGTTGTTGAAATGATGGTGCAGATTTATGTATAGGGCTAAGTGTTTCGGATTTAATTGGCCCTACTCCATCAATTGGCTCACCAATTACATTCATCATTCTTCCTAATGCAGACTTGCCTACAGGAATACTAATTGGGCTTCCGGTATCGAGCACTTTTTCTCCTCTTTTGATCCCATCTGTAGTATCCATTGCAATACACCTTACTCTTTTGCTACCAATCTGTTGGGCAACTTCAATTGTAAGATTCCATTCATCTTGATTAATTAATGAATTCGTTAGCTTGAGGGCATTATTTATAGGTGGCAAACCCTCTGATGAAAACTCTACATCAATAACAGGTCCTAACACCTGAATGACTTGTCCAAAATTCTCAGTACTCATAGTTAATCTCCTTTTATTTAATAGCCTCAGCACCGTTCACAATATCCATTAATTCTGTTGTGATATATGCTTGTCTTGTTTTGTTAAATAATATTGTTGTATCTCTTAAAATATCATCAGCATTTCTAGTTGCATTATCCATTGCAGCAGTTCTAGCCGCATGCTCGCTTGTTATTGACTCTAGGAGAACGCTAGAAATAGTTAAGTTAAAAAACTTTGGAAGTACTTCCTCAACAAAACTATCTATGTCAGGCTCAATTAAAATATCAGATTCAACTTGTTTCTCTTCTGAATCAACAAGCTGAATAGGTAATATTTTTTCAATTGTTGGGGCCTGAGAAATTGCACTCTCAAATTTATTATAAGCAATATATATATTATCAATTTCTTCGTTTATAAAAGAATGAAGTAGCTGCTCGGAAATGCTAGAAGCAACATCTTTGTAGTTCTTCTCGGAAAGAGATGGAACAGAATCACCAAAAGTTTCTTCTTTAAAATAATCTAGACCTTTCTTCCCAACAAATAACTTTTTTAATTTAGTAGATGAAAAATTATGTCTTTCTATTTTTCTAAACAAACTAGTATTATAAGAACCACATAAGCCTCTATCGGAAGAAACAATAATTAATAAATCTTCTCCATTGTCATTGTTACTCCCAAGGAACTTGTTGCTAGACCCTTTCATAGAGCCCGTAACCAATTCTACTATTTCCTTGTAGGACTTGAAATAAGGCCTAAATGAATTAAGCATAAGCTGAGTTTTTGCATACTTTACTGTTGCAATCATCTTCATTGCTTGCATTATTCTCTTGGTGCTTTTAACACTAGATATCTTAGTTCTAATTTCCTTTAAACTAGGCATTTTAAGTTGAGTATACTCCTATAAATTTTTCTAAATTTTCTTTTAGTGCCTTAATGACATCATCATCAAAACTAGATTTGAGTTTGTCTAATATATCAGGACAAGATGATTCAAAATAATCATAAAGTTTTTCTTCGAAATCTCCTATCTTGCTAACATCAATATCATCAGCAAAGCCGTTTGTAACAGCGAAAGATAATAAAACTTGTTTTTCTACAGCAAGCGGAACATATTGACCTTGTTTAAGAGCCTCTACTAATCTTGATCCTCTTTGAAGTTGAGACTTAGTAGCTTCGTCTAAGTCAGAAGCAAATTGTGAAAAAGCTTCAACTTCTCTATATTGAGCTAAGTCTAATCGAAGAGTTCCAGCAACTTTCTTCATACTTTTTACTTGCGCGGATCCTCCTACCCTCGACACTGAGAGGCCAACATTAATTGCAGGCCTAACGCCTGAATAAAACAAGTCTGTCTCTAAGTATATTTGTCCATCTGTAATTGAAATAACATTAGTAGGAATATAAGCAGAAACATCTCCGGCTTGAGTTTCAATAATTGGTAAGGCTGTTAAGGATCCCCCACCTTTTTCATCGCTCATCTTAGCTGCTCGCTCAAGCAATCTTGAATGAAGATAAAAAACATCACCTGGATAAGCTTCTCTGCCCGGGGGTCTTCTAAGGAGAAGAGAAAGCTGCCTGTAAGAATAAGCATGCTTAGTCAAATCGTCATAGATTACAAGAGCATGTCTACCAGAGTCTCTAAAGTGCTCACCAATAGCGCATCCAGTAAATGGTGATAAGAATTGGTAAGGTGCAGGGTCGCTTGCATTAGCAGCAACCACAGTTGTGTATTCAAAAGCTCCATTCTCCTTTAATTTTTCCACCACCTGCGCTACAGTAGATTGCTTTTGACCAATGGCTACATATATGCAATAAACGCCTTTTCCTTTCTGATTAATAATTGTATCAATTGCAATTGCTGTCTTACCAGTCTGTCTATCTCCTAAAATTAACTCTCTTTGTCCTCTACCTATAGGAATCATTGAATCAATTGCCTTTATACCTGTTTGAAGTGGTTCGTTGACTGATTTCCTATCAATAACACCAGGAGCTTTGATCTCAACGGGCTTGAATGTTTCTGAATTAATTTCGCCTTTACCATCTATTGGCTTACCAAGTCCGTCAACAACACGACCAAGCATTGAATCGGAAACGCCAACTTTAGCGATATCCCCAGTTCTTTTAACTTTATCTCCTTCACTTACTAATTCATCAGCACCGAATATTGCAACACCAACACTATCTTCTTCAAGATTTAAAATTAGGCCATAAACACCGCTATCAAATGAAACCAGTTCACCAGCAACAGCCTCATCAAGGCCATATATCTTTGCAATCCCATCTCCAACAGAAGTAACAGTTCCTATCTCTGCAGATTTGAAACTTGATTCGAAACCTTGAATCTTGTGCCTTAATTGTTCACTTATATTTTGAATATTTGCCTCAGACATTAAATTCTCCTTTTAAATTTATTTTCTTTAATTCATTAATTCTACCTATCAAAGACCCATCAAAGAACTTATCTTCAACTTGAAGTATAATTCCACCTAATATCTCTTGATCTTCTTTAAAAGAAATCTCAAGGTTTGATCCCCAAATTTCCTCTAAACTGCTTTTGATAAGATTTAATTTTTCTTCTTGATTTAAATTTGTTGTAGTGACTTCAATCCTGACTCTACCAAGAATCTTTCTTAATTTCTTCAGAAAAAAGTCCCTGGAATCGATAAATTCAGTTAGCAAGTTAAATTCAACAATAGCCTCTAAAAACTTTCTTGTTTTATCACAGTCAAGTACTATTTGAGAAATCAAATCTATTTTAACCGACTGTGGGTAAACATCATTTATTAAACAGAGCCTAATGCTTTTATCTTTATCAAAAACCTCAACAAAATTAGAAAGGCCATAATAAACTTTTTCAATATTCTCATTAGAAGATGTATCACTTGTTAAGGCAATAAAGAAATCGTTAACTGTTGCTGATGGCATTTTGCTTCACCTCACTCAAGAAAGAAGAAATTAAAATAGTATCTTTTGATTCATTAGAATCTTCTTTTATCTCATATTTTGCTAGCTCAATAGCTTTTTCTAGAACTTCATTCTCAATATCTGCCTTTAGCCTTACAGACTCTAGAGATATAATATCAGCAGTATCATTCTTAATCTTCTCGCCTAGGAAATTAGCATTATCTAAAATATCAGATACTTTTCTGTTGGTCATCGCGTCTAGAGAGTTCCTTAGCTCTGTTAGTTCTGAGTCAATTAACTCCAATTTTTGGGAGCTATTATTATACTGCTCCTGGGATTTACTTATTACATTAGTGGCTTCAGCAATTTCATCTTTTATTCTATTGCTTCTGGAAGCAAAAAAGTTCACAACAGTATCTTTCAAAAAATAATACAAAATACCAATGAAAACAATCAGATTAAACAAGTGCTGAGAAGCAAACTTAAATTGTTCTATTAAGTTAATACCTTCAACCATTTAGCTAACTTTCTCCTTGATAAGGTTGGAAATCTCTCTAACTTTTTTTGAAACTTCATCTTGGTTGATCTTAATATCATGAATCTGCATGTCCGATATAGAGGAGACTAAATCCGAGTCCAAATTTTTTCTTGCATCTTCAATAGCTATCAAAGATTCCTCCTTGGCTTTTTTTATAACCAGCTCTGCTTGTTTCTTTGCATCTAATAATTTCTCATTAGATGCTTTCTCAATCTCAATTTTGAAATCAGAGATTCGCTTTTTGTATTCCTCTTCAATATTAGCCGCATCCAAATCCATACTTTTTGCTCTTTCGATTCTAACTGATGTCTCAATATCTCTATTCTCTTTTAAATTTAATAAAGGCTGAAACAAAAACTTATTTAAAAATAAGATAATAAAAATAAATATTCCTAACTCGATAAAAAAAGTACTATCAACAGAGAGAACATTAGAAGAGTCTGCAGACAAAGCATTGGTGCAGATTCCAAATATAAATATAAAAATAAGCTTCATTAATTAATCCTTAAAAAAATGATAAAGCAAGGGTGGCGCAATAAACGTGGTAAGCATTACCATTACTGTTAAAGCAGAATAATCGCTACTATTAAGAACTCCTGTTGCAAGTCCCATAGAAGCAAAAATAAGTCCTACTTCCCCCCTCGGTATCATCCCAATTCCTATAACTAATTTGTTTGCTTTTAAAGAAAAAGCCCCCAAACCGCTAACCAATTTGCCAATTATGGCAATCACAAATAAAACTAAAGCTAAAATTATAACTGCAATATTTTCTTTTATAAAGGGATTGAAAACAGAAATATCTACTGCTGCTCCTACCATTATAAAGAAGATGGGTATAAACACATCTGCTACAGGTTTCAGTCTATCTTCTATAAGTGTTTTCTGGTTTGTCTTAGCTAACAGTAGTCCTGCTGCGAAAGCACCGATTATAGGTGCTAATCCTGCAAATTGTGCCAAAAATGCAAAAATAAATGTATACGACAAGGCTCCCAACAAGAGGCTGCCTCGAGCTTTAAGGCTATGTATAAAAATAAATAATTTAGTAGTAAACAGTCTTCCAATTACAATTGCTAAGAATAAAAATCCAAACGCCTTTCCAGTGATTATTGCTACAGAGGAAAATTCTATTGAAACATCTTGCCCTAAATTAGAGCTGGAAATTAACCCACCAACTATTGCAAGGATTATTAGCCCTATTACATCATCGATTACGGCTGCTCCAAGGATCACTTTAGATTCTATAGCTTTTAGCTTGTTTAACTCAGATAGGACTCTAGCAGTTATACCAACACTAGTTGCGGTCAAAGTAGCCCCGATTGTTAATGCTGTAAGGAAAAGACTAGATTCTGATGAAATAAAACCCAAATCGCCCAACAAATAAACAGAATAGAAGCCTAGGAAAAATGGAACTACGACACCCAAAATTGCAACGGTCAGTGATGGTAAGCCGACACTTAAAAGTTCATTTAGATCTGTTTCTAAGCCAATCTCAAACAATAGAATTGCTACGCCTACTTCCGAGAGCAGGAAAAGTACCTCATGCCCAGGTTGTCCTAACAATGGAATTAGTCCCAGAGTCCCTAATATTACACCAGCTGTTAACTCACCTAATACTTCTGGTTGCTTAAATCTGACAAAAATAGAGCTTAAAACCTTGCCTACAATAAAAATGCTAGCTAAAGCTATAAAAAAGCTTCCAATTGAATAATGATTCGGATCATCTAAAGACATAAAATATCACCTAAAGCGACTTAAGTCTGTCATGAAAAAAACTTATAGTCAAACAATATAATATAGAGACTCAATACTTTTTAGTTTATTATAAAAAATTAAGTGTTGTAATGCCAAGTAAAAAGATTCGCCTAACTATTTTTAACCTGTGGAACAATCAATATTCTTATTTTATATTGATAGGTTTCATTGTTGGGATATGCGCTGGATTCTCAAATGTTATCTTTCATTTCCTTTATAACACTATCACTTCCTTATTTATTAACCCGTTGGCCGAAAAGAACATGGTAATCTTTGGAACCATTATTGGTGGTCTCCTCCTTTTCTTTCTTGCTTACCTTTCAAAAAAAGATGACATATTAGGATACAAATTTCACAGATTTATTCACACAATCTCTAGAGGTAGTGGTGTAATAACTCTTAAAGATTCAATAGTGAAAAGTTTTGCACAAATAATTTCGCTAGGCTTTGGAGGTTCGGTTGGCCAAGAAGGACCAATGGCACAACTTGGGGGGTCTATTGGTAGTGTTGTAGGGCAAAAAATAAGAATAAAAAAAAGCGATCTAAAAATATTTATTGCTTGTGGTATCGCGGGAGCTATAGCCGCAACTTTTAATGCCCCAATTACTGGTGTCTTGTTTGTTGAGGAAGTGGCACTATTAAGAAATATTAAAATTAGAAGCTTCTTACCAGTAGTTATTTCTGCTGCTACTGCAACTGTTGTAGCAGGTTTCTTTAGTTCTGAAGGAGATATTTTCTACAATGTGGACTTCCTTCTGTTTACATATAACGAGCTTTTTATTTATGCCTTAATGGGTGTTGCAATTGGTTTTGCTTCATCATTATTTACAAAAATGCATTTTTATATAGAGAAAAAATTTGAGCAATACGTTCCAGAAATTAGAATAAGACCAATTGTAGGAGGCATTTTGCTTGGACTATTAGCTTTTGTACCTTTTGGAATTGGATTAGATGTTCTAGGCAATGGCTATGAAGCTATGACAAGAACTCTAAACAATGAATATGCAATATGGATTGCTATAGGAATCTTATTTCTCAAACCTATTGCTACATCTATTACTCTAAACAGTGGTTGGCCTGGAGGTATTTTTGCGCCTTCAATCTTCTTAGGTGCTATTTTTGGATTTATTTTCGGATATGGGGTTGAATCAATTTTCTATCCACAGCTAATACCAGGCGAACTTTCTACATCATACGCAATAGTTGGTATGGGGACTTTCCTTGCAGCAATGACTCAAGCGCCATTAACTTCCATTTTCTTTACATTTGAACTTACTCAAACGTACCAAGCTGTTCTTCCAGTAATGATTAGTTCGGTTATTGGAACCTCAATTTATAGACTAATAATAGGAAGATCTTTTGAAGCATGCTACTTAAAAAAAGAGAACTTAGAGATTATACAAAATGAAGAATCAAATATCTTAAGCAATATGAAAGTTAATGAAATAATGAAGAAGGACGTTGTTACTATTCCTGAGAAAATGACTTTAGGTAAATTTATTGAGTTCTTACCCTCTACCCATCTGACTACTTTCCCACTAATTGATGAAGATGATAATTTGTCTGGGATTATTTCAGTTCAAGACTATAGAGGATGGGTTTTAGAGGAAGAGTTAAGAGATGTCGTAATAATGAAAGACCTTGCATCGACTAATGTTAATACTGTAACACCAGATGAATCAATGCTTGAAGTTCTTAAGCACTGGGATAAAGGCGACATGCTTCCTGTTGTATCACAGAGCGGTTCTAAAAAGATTATTGGTATTCTTTCTCGAAGAGATGCTTTAATCGCTTACAATAAAGCTTTAATTGAAGATTCATCTGAACTTTGATTCTTCTTCAATAAATATTCAATCTCATAACCAGTTGCTAAAGAGCCAATTTTAGAAACAACCTCTAAGGCTGGGTTAAAGAACTCATTACAGTTGGAACATTCATTTTTTAAGCAGAGACACTTAAAGTACATTCCCTTTGTGTTAAGATTCTGATAAGAATTTCTTGAATCATTTATTCTATAAAAACCACCTGCTACATTACAATTAATTAAATAGTAAACTGGTTCTTTGTTTGAATAAATGGTCTCAATCCCTTCTTGAATAATTACATTCTTTAAGAGATGACCACCTTTTGACACTTTCATCTTTTTCCTTCCGTCTCTATTGAGGTCTAATATATCAGCACCTTTGTCAATTTGCATAACAGCCATTCCATATGTTCCAGTATTATTTTTAATAAATAAGCTAGGGTCTTTGATATTAAAGAATCTCCTCAATTTGCTAATCATTTTATCTGACAAGTCTGCGAGTCTTTCTCTATCTTCAATTATATCAAAGTTAATGTCCTCTACTAGTTTTGTTGTTAAGGAGAAGAAAGATGGGTCCAAGGAAACAAGCTCAGAAAATTCCTCAACTAATTTATTATAAAATTCAAAATGAATATTCTTTTTCCTTGAGTGCCAACCTACCTCTGTAGGTGGGACAACTGACTGGCTCAAACCCTTTAATATCTCTGGTGACGAATCTGAAAAATCATTATTTATTAAAACTAAATCAGGATAGAACCCTGGGACAAAGACCTTATTGTTCGATCTTTGAATTGTCTGTGCTAACACAGTTGTCTCTGATGATGATTTAAACTCATACTCAAAATAAGGATCATTCTGGATTAAGCCGATCTTAACTTCTAGGCCGGATTTCTCTAAAATTCTAATTAGTGCTAAAACATTATCCCAATAAAATGGGTTTCGAGTATGGAACTCTGGGATAATCAAGACTTTCTTAATCTTTAATTTTTTATCTTTTTCTCTATAATCTTTAATTAAATCTGATGCCCTATCAATAAAGGGTTCACTGAGATTGTTGAAACCTGCAGGAAAAATATTTGTATCAACTGCTGCAATCTTATTAGAAGAGACTCTAAGATCTACTGATGTATAAAAGGGTACGGAAACTTCTTTTTGTTTCATGTGTAACCAAGAATTAATAATTTCCTCTTTTGAAGAAACCACTTCATTTATTTTTTTTATAAAATCCATAGATTTATATCTTGCTGAAATTCTATCTCAAAAAGTTATCGATAGCTTCTTTAATTCTTCCTATATCAGCGCCCCTGACAATATACCCTTCGATTATGAAGGTTGGTGTTGATTCAACCCCTAGCTCTTTTCCTTCCTTTAAATTAGAATTTACAAATTCAACATATTTAGAATTAGTATGGTTGTTCCAACAACTTGATGACTCGAGGTTTAAATTGCTGGTCTTAATTATTTCTAAAAGGTCGCTCTCAAATGAGGCTGCTTTTATATCCTTCTGAAATTTAAAAATTAAGTCATGGACTTCCCAGAACGTTTTAGCCCCATGCACATCATTCAAGCATGCTGTAAAGGTTGCTGCAGAATTGGACCACTTATGAAAAGTTAGTGGAAAGTGTTTAAAATAAAATGAAACTTTTTCTCCGTAATCATTTTTAAGCTTAGCAATAACTTCTAATGCTGCAAATTTACAAGCTGGGCATTGATAGTCAGAGTACTCTACTATCCTTATTGAATTTGTTGAGCTTGAATTTGAAACTGGCACACCTTTAAAGTCTATTTTGCCCATTAAGTCTAAATCTTTCTTTGGACTGGAGAGGTCATATGTTGTCGAATTAAAAATTATATATCTACCATCATTTGAAATATAAAAAGGTACTGGCTGTGTACCCTTAAGGTTTTTGAACAATATTGCTCCTTCCTTAAGACCTTCAATGGGTGAATCCTTAATAGCAGTTATCGAGACCAAAGTATCATCTGGTATAGATGATGGACCAAGCAATCTTTTGACTTTCTGTAGAATCTCTTCTTTATCTAATCGTGGTGAGACTTTATTCTCAGTCTTAAAAGAATCACACCCGACTACAATAAAAAGCAAAAAAGAAAAAATCTTTAAAAAATTTAGCATCAACTCTTAACCACTCTT
>CEWO01042717.1_pt1 | contig 17095 bp, 12 predicted proteins | sample 361561 | NCBI WGS metagenome assembly CEWO01 (sample SAMEA2623627, study PRJEB7988) | marine metagenome | isolation source: saline water (ENVO:00002010), including
AACAACAATAATAATCTTTTCATTTATCTCTTAGTTATTAAGTCAAAAATAGTATACTCATAATGATTCTTCTATTCAAGGACTAACTTATAATTCATAATCCCATAATTTGTGATGAATTTAATAAAGTAAACACCACTGGAATAATCAGACATATCAAAGCTAACCGCAACAACACCATCTCTCTCTGAAACTATTTCTGAAACTCTCTCTCCTAGAATATTTTGCAAAACTACTGATGTTCCTTCTGAGTTATAAAAACTTATATTAACAATACCACTTGTAGGATTCGGATAAATGATAACTGAACGACTCAATTCTTCAAAAATATCGGTAGTAGTAAAACTATAAAATGCTGTGTCACTATTACAATTGTTTAGATCTGTAACAATTAACCAATAAATACCACTAACTAATGGAGTAATTGATGATGTAGTCTCACCAGTGCTCCATAAATAAGCACTAGCAGAACCACCTCCCAAATCACTCTCTAGCTGATTATTATTCAAGATAATATCAATATAAGGATTAGGAAAAATAGTGAGAGTCGTATTAACAATACTATCACAACCATTAACTCCTTGTAATATATCTATATAAAAACCTGGATTGTAATATGTATTACCATTAATAATTAGACTATCCCCATTACACAAATAGAAACTTTGATTAGTATCTGATAAATTATTAATTGTTAAATCAAGACTTTCTGTATGCATACAACCTCCCAAATTAGTACTAACATCGATATAATTTCCACTTGTGGTATAGGTTTGATTATTTACCGACCAGGTATAAAAATCACATTCAGATATAGAAGTAGTATTTGATGTTGAATTCTCAATTACCAAATTGAGTACTTCAGAATGAATACACCCTGATAAATTAAAACTAATATCAGAATAAGTACCACTAGTGGTGTAGCTCTGATTATTTACTGGCCATGTATATGAATCACATTCAGTAACAGCAGTAGTATTTGATGTTGAATCATCAATTATGAGATGAAGTGTTTCTGTATGAGTACAACCCGCTGCATTTATACTGACATCAATATAAGTGCCACTTGTTATATATGTCTGATTATTTACTAACCAAGTATATACATCACATACTGTGACAGTATCCGTATTTGATGAAGAATTCTCAATCGTAGCAATTACCTCAGCTACATTAGAGACACATGATTCTTTTTTAACCTCCCAATCATAAAAGAAATAATAATATCCTGCAGGCGCATTAGTTCCAGTTATTGAAACAATATTATTAATATTGTAAGGGAAAACTGCACCAGAACTTGTTCTGAACATATCATTATTTGAACCACTTAAACCTAATTGCATATTACTTTGTACAGGTAAATCAAAATTTACATATATTCTTATTCCATTAGGTGATGTAGGGATAAATACTGTAGTGTCTGATATTACAGCATTGCTACTATTTCTGAGTTCAATGGTTCTATAAGCATCGGAATCAGCATAAACTAATACAGAAATTAAGGTAGATGGAAAGTAGTTATCGAATATCAAATACTTACTTCCCTGGTAATAACTACCAGGACCAATAGCATTATCAGATGGCCCTCCAAAATTAGTAGGGAATTCATATACAGACTGAGCAAAATAAGAAGTTGTAACATTTAAATTAGGCGTAGTATAACTATTACCAGTACCTATTAGATTATTTAAACTATTATCATCATACCAAGATATAGTACCAGCAGAAGAAGTTGCCCATAAAGTTAAAGATGTATCTATACAAGAAGAAGCCGCCATAGTTTGTATATCTACATCAATAATAGTAATGGCATTATTAATAATAACACTATCAGTACCATATTGGTTAGTTGTAGTTAATTTAACCGTATAAACCCCACTATTTGAATAACTATGGACAGGATGTTGAACACTAGAAAAATTACCATCACCAAAATCCCAAATCCATGAAACAGGACCGTTTGTTGAGATATCAGTAAATGAAACAGTTGGATCACAACTAACACTATCACTAATTTCAAACATGCTTACTGGAGGAGCTGCAGGAAAAGAACAGGTCCAATCTGCTTCAAATCCTGTACCATTTACAGCTTGATCAGAGTGCAATAAAACTGTAATAGCCCCGCCACTTGATATAATTAAACCTGGACTACCCGTCAATGTATTACAATATTGCCCTAATGATGGTGCTGTCGTATCATTACCATCAAATATTTCTAGATAGTCCCAATTACAATATGAATAACCATTACTTGGCGCCTCTACATCAAACGAATTAAATGTTAAGGTAATCTGATTACTTCCAGGAGGAGCAATTGTTATCCAACAATCATTTTGATCATAATAATTCCCATTTGGTCCTCCAACGTCATAAAGGGTACCATTACACATAGTTTGTGTATTGCCAGGACCTGATACCGGCAAAGTAATTATACAAGAATTATTCTGATCTATACTAATTATTTGCTGTTTAATTATACTGTCTACCCCTAAAGGCCCTGTAGAAACCAATTGAACTGTGTATGTGCCATATGAGGTATATGTATGAGTAGGGTTAGTTGCTGTTGATATGTTCCCATCTCCAAAATCCCAATAGTATGAATTAGAATAATATGAATTATTTAAAAAAGTAACTTGAGCTGGAACATTACAGAAAATTGAATCATTATATGAGAAGTCTGCAACTGGAGGCGAAGTTATTAATAAATCAATACTCCACAACCCCCTACCATAAGTTGCCGCAAATAATGTATTCGATTGATATTGTATTTCAAGCTCATTAACAATGACATTTGGCAACGTATTATTATTGAAAAGATTCCAATCATTAATTGTTGAGTCTGAAATAAAAACACCTAAGTCAGTACCAATATATACTGTTTCAAGTGAATCAGCTTGATTAAGTTCAATACAATTTACAGGAATATTAGGCAATGTACCTGATATATTTACCCAATTATTTCCTCCATCAGTTGATTTATATACTTTTTCTCCTGCCGTATATCCTGAAATAGTAACCCAAACTGTATTCTCATCATTTGGATTTACAATTACATAAGTTATATACAAATATGGCAGGTTATTGTTTATCAAGTTCCAATTAGCCCCTCCATCAGTTGTTTTAAAAATATTAGAATCATCCGTAAAATAAATAACATCTGGATTTGATTTTGAGATTGCAATCTCATTTATATTGCCACCATTAGTCTCTCCATTTGTAATAGTATTCCAAATATTTCCTCCATCGGTACTTTTATATAGTTCATCATAACCTGCATATATAATATTTGGATTGTTTTTATCTAATATGTAAGGGGTCTCCCAACTACCATTACTTGCTGGAGATATAGAAGCAAAACTATTTCCTCCATTGGTTGACTTTCTCATGCCCCCATATTGTGTTTCACCGTACATTATATTAGCATCTGTATAATCAATAATACATTCCATTCCGTCACCACCTATTACAGCATCCCAATTTAAATTGTTTTTTAAAAACGTTCCATTATCTTGAGCTCCTGTTATTACCATGTCTTGCACTGTTTGCGAGACTCCCAGACTATAAAATTGAGTAATATGAAGACCATCAGATATATCATTCCAAGTATTACCATTGTTGGTCGAATAATAAAGACCCCCATCATTACCTGAGTAGATATAATTATTTAATGGATTATACCTAAACATATGCTCATCTGCATGCATATATGTTGATCCATTATCACCATACCAATGAGTATTAATATCCCAACTTTGCCCACCATCAATTGACTTCCAAGTATTCACACCTCCAACAAAAAGAATATCCTCATCAGTTGGTGAAACAGCAAAAGCTAAATCATACCATGCTTGACCACCACTATCAGAACCTGTTGATGACCATCCTAATAAATTTGGACTATTTGATTGTTGCGTCCAATTTACCCCCTCATCAGTTGATTTATAAACACCATAGAAACCATTATTATTACCACCAAACATTGCATAAACAACCTGAGGATTATCAGCAGTAACAGCCACGCAAGCCCTAACTACATTGTTTGTTGAAGGCAACCCGCTTCCAGATTGATTCCAATTAATTCCATTATCTGTTGATTTATAAATTGATGTCGATCCTTTAGATCCCCCATAAATAATATTAGAGTTTGTTGTATGGAATTCAATATCAGTCATATTTATACCAGAATAAGTATGAACAAAAGATACCCCGGCATCAACAGAACGATAAATACCATTACTTGTAGCTACTATTATTATATTTGAATTAGAAGGATCAACTAACACTCTATTGCCTTTATAATATGATGTCACATCAAAGGAAAGTCCTGTAGTATTAAATGTACTACCTCCATCTATCGATTTCATTAGTCCAAATGAATAAGTATCAGCACCATCTCTATCTCCTGTTATAATATAAATTATATCTGGATTATTAGCATCAATAGCAATATCAGATACTCCAAGATTTGTCAAAAAATCAGTAGTAGTATTCCATGTCTGCCCTCCATTATCTGATTGCCAAAATCCTCCTGCAGGTGCACCAACATAAATCTTATCTACATCTGTAGGATGAAATGCCATTGTATTAACTCTTCCGATTCCACGTTTTCTGCCACTTGATTCTAATGGGACATCATCAGGCCCTACTTGAGTCCATACATTAGGAGGGCTCATTAAAAATGAATTATTAGCACTCACTAAATTATTATACTCCTTCATTAAGATATCAGGATATTGAATTCCATTAGGAAATACTCTTGGTTTAATAAAGTTTTCCCATCTTTTAAATTGCTTCCAACCTTTCCCTTTTTCAATAGCTTTATTTTCCCAAAAATCTTTAAAATCTTCTTGAGTATCATAAAAATTTATTGTTGGATTCTGCATTTTATCAATCCAGTTTTGTGCAACTGTAAACACAGGAATAATGATTAACAATACGACTAAATTTCTCATCAATTATTTTTTTTGCAAATTTAAATAAAAAAGAAATATATTAACACAAAATAAATTTTACAAATATTTATTTCTTAACTAAATGATTATCTAAATTTTCCTGTAACTTGTTAATAATATCTTTAATTTGGCTTTCATATAAAACGAAATTTAAGGACCTATTGCAGGATTTTTGAAAGTAGTGAGTTTTATGTTCACTTGTGCATTTTGTTTTATTAAATTTAATATTTAATTTATTATTCTTATACTTTAAGAGAAATAAAGAACATTCGAAAGTACTTCCTTCTTCAATTGAAGCCAATGCATCTAGAAAATACATAAAATCACCAACTGATAAACGAGAAAGCCACTTACATTTACTAAAATCCTTTGAGGTTTCATTCTTTGCTTTAATAATATAATAAAAATCTTGACTTCTTTCCTGAGATGAAAACAATATTGTCTTAGAATTTTTCTCTTTTGTCTGAAGAGTAAATATCTCTTTAGTAATTATCTCCTGAGAAAATAAGCTAATAGAGCTAATAATTGCTAGTAATAAAGACATCTTTTTCATAAATATATTTTTTGGTTTTGCCATATGTACGACAGTAAATAAAAAAAGTTACAAATCATTCCGAATTAATTTCGAGACAAAAATAACAAAAAATACTGTGCGCGCATAATAAATTAAGAAAACAAATAAAATAAGTTACGGCTAATATTCTATTATTATCTTCTTGAGCTAAGTTTAGCCAATAATCTAATTATTTCAAGATATAACCATATTAGTGTTACTAATAAACCAAATGCTCCATACCACTCCATGTACTTTGGCACTCCATTAGCAGCTCCTTCTTCAATAAAATCAAAATCCATAACTAAATTTAAGGAAGCAATAACCACAACAAAAAGAGAAAACCCAATACTTAACATAGATGAGTTAGAAGGATCCATAACTGGCAACCCCCCTCCTCCAAACATACTCATTAAGAAACTAACTAAATATACAAGAGCAATACCAGCAGTGGCAGCAAATACACCCAATTTAAGATTCTCTGTAGCTTGTATTATTCTTGATTTATAAGCAAATAAAAGAGCAAATAATATACCTAAAGTAAGTATTACTGCCTGTGGAACAATCCCAGGCTCAAATGCATCAGCATAAATTACAGAAATACCTCCAAGAGCCAAGCCCTCTAGCAATGCATATATAGGAACAGTTATTGGAGACCACTCTTTTTTAAATATAGTTACAAGAGCTACAACAAACCCTCCAATAAATCCTATTATCATATAATCAATAATAGCATTACTATAAGTATAATAAGCAGCAACTAATAAAATACTCATACTAATAGCTGTTTTATTAACTGCCCCGTCAAGAGTCATCACCTCATTAGAACTAGCCGTAAGATTTTTAAATGTTTCTTTACTTAATGCTGGGTTACCTGATCGTATCATTGTAAATTAAATTTAGTGTTAGGATACAAAAATACAAACTTTCTAATTAAATAATAATAGAATAAAGTACAAGAAAAACAATTATCTAATAGCAAATAAGCAACATAAAGAGTAATCGAATATAACATTGCTATCCTTATACTACTAGAGTAATACTCAAAAGCATAAATTCATCAATATAAGAAGAAAATACCTGTAAGATATTATTCAGAAGAAGACATAAACTTCTGTATCAATCTATGAAAATGATGTACTCCCTTCTCCATATTAGGAGAAAACCTGCCATGCTTATACAATCTAGAGTTAATTCCTGATTGTACTTTTCTTATTATTTCTTGATCTTCTAACTCAACTTTATTAACATCTGCTCCAGCTCCAACATTAAGTAATTCTTCATTCCAAACATAACATCTAAATTCAATTTTAGTTTTGTTAAATGATAAAGGAGTAATAATATTCATTGAAAGACCCCAAGGATAAAAGTTCATCATTATATTAGGGAATAACCAAAAGTAATAGGCGGCAATATTCTTACCAAAATCTGCAGATGATTCTGGCAGATCAAAACAATCATCTTCATTCTTTCCATATCCAATTTGCAGGCTAGAATAAGGAAATACCTCAACCTCATAATCTTTATAATTAAGAACAGAATTTAATTCCTTATGTATAAATGGAATATGAAACCCTTCTAAATAATTATCACAATACAAAGCCCAATTAGCATCTATAGTATATTCTTTTGATAATTCCTTTCTATATACAAAATCTTTAACAGGCATCCAACCAACTCGTTGCTCAATATCATAGAACAATGCGTCTAATGAAAATAACGGATCTAAAGAAGTGAAAACAAATTGATTCCATTGACTACAATTAACTTTGGGCAGATCATCTCTTTTGCAAGGGAAATTTTTCATACCTTTTGTCTCTGGCATAGAAAGAAATTTTCCTGAGAAATCAAAACTTCTTCCATGATAACCACAAACAATAGACTGCTTTAATAAACAAGGCTTATCAATCAAAAGATTACCTCTGTGTGTGCAAACATTAGAATAACATTCAATACCTTTATCGTTACGCACAAGAAAAAGAGGCTCAGGCAATACAGCATCTATTAAAGTAAATGGATAAGCACTATTTATAGAAGAAAGAGTAACATCCTCTATTATAAACTGCCAACTCTTTACAAATATTTTATCAATCGTTTTATAAAATATAGACTGTGAAGAATAAAAACTTGAAGGAAGCGTACAAGATTCCTCAATATTCTCTTTTATATTTTCCATAAAGCAAACTTACAGAAAACTCATGGGAAATATCAAGAAAAAAGTAAATCTATAATAATTAGAAAGTATATTTATCCAACAATGCTTGATATTCTTGGAACTTATGTCTTCTAATTGGCCTAAGAGCTGGTTGTGTATTAAAATATAATACTAAACATGGAGAAATGTCTTTATATTTATCTACATATTCATATCTAACTAATTCTCTATTCCTAATTCGTTGTTTTATTTTGTTATGATACGGATACATCAAAGCAAAAATACAAAAGAATATTGTTTTTGAGAAGGAAATCAATAGAGACACTCTATTTCGATTAACTTATTCAATATAGAGAGTTAATCATAAATAAACTAACTCTATTTCACTGTATTGAATCTGCTATTCTATCCCACAACCTAACTCTATGCTCAAGAGCTTGTTTAGCTGCGATAATAGTTTCTTCTATTTTTACCTCATCATCACCACACAACTCTTGAATCATTTTCATAGCCATTGGTCCATGTTCATCTCCATCAAGCTCAACATGCCTCTCTAAATAATAAATCATAGATTGATAAGACACTTTGTTTATATGACTTGAATGATTTAATATCTCTATAAACATATCAGCTATCAACCCTTCCCTACCAAATGTAAAAACAGAAGCCACAACATGATCTTTCTTTGTATTTATAATGTCAAATGTAAATTGAACAAACTCTGAAACAATCTCATCTGCCTTCACTTTTTGCAAAGCATCAGAAACACTGTTTTGATCTTTTAAAAAACTAATAAATCTAAAAATCTGATTAGTATCAGAGCCAATCTCTTTCATAGCGTCAATATACATGTCAAAATGACTATTAAACACCCCATCTTTATCAATATCTGTCTCCTCTCCAAGAACTATTTCGTTAATAAAACGAGCAGTATTTGAATTTATATTTGGGACCCAAGGTATATCTATACAAGTTAATGATCTCTGTAAATATTTTAGTAAAGACATAAAATCCCAAACAGCAAACACATGATACTGTGTAAATATCTTAATATCCTCCAAATTAGTAAGATGGTTATAAATTCTATGATTTGTTAATGCTAGATTAAGGGGCCTAATCTCTTTATTGATTCTTTCTGATAAATCCATAATTATTATTTCAAACAACAAAAATACAAAAAGGCGTAAGAATTATAACAAAAAAATAGATTAGACGGAGCACAAACTATTACTTATTTACTAGTTCACAGAAAATATTCAGGATCAATCTATTATAACTTTTTCTTGTGTTTATTCAATAATTATTTTTCTCTCTACAGATCCATTATCATACATGTAGAATAAAATAGAATTTTGTTTTTCTGTTAATTCCCTTCCTAATACATCTACAACTTTAATTAATCTACTATTATTATAATAATCCTCAATAAAAGTAGAGGTATTTAAAGACATCTTAGTAAAGAAATCCCATATCTCTTCCTCAACAACCATATCTCCATCATCTCCCCAATTATGACCACTTTTATGAGTATATAACCAGACCTCATTAATTGTACCTGGATCACTATACTTATAACTTATAGTAATCTTATTATTATTATTAAGATTAGGGAATGTATCAACAACAAGATCTGTAAGAGAATTATGATCCACCCAAAAACTAATTATTGTATCTATACCTAAATAAGGCCCCCAATATTGATCAAAAGGATCTCCTTCAATGAGTGTAACATTATCATTTCTTCCGTGAGTCTCAAATATTGGAACAGAAGATGTAGGATTACAAATATTATTAGTCAACCCATTTGGAAATATTGTTCCTGCAACTGGAGCAAAAGCTCTAAAAATATTTGGCGCTTCACAAGCTAATAAATAACACAACTCACCACCATTTGACATTCCAGTAAAAAAAGTATTTACTGTACTTAACTGATATGTAGATTGTAAATATGACGCTAATGAAACTATAAAACCCACATCATCTACCGTAACACCAGCATGAAAGTCATATCCAACATTCCAGAAATTATCACCCCAAGAATCTGATGTGCCTTGAGGATAACAAACAGCAAAACCATTTTGATCTGCTAATGTATTCATTCCACAATAACTCATAATCCCCTGAGCTGATCCTGTGAAGCCGTGTGCTACAAAAACTAACGGAGCATCAGGTTGAATATTTGTCGGAGCATAATATATATACTCTCTATTTAATCCATTATGTGCAAAAGTGAAAGTTTGCTGCCCAAAGCCAAAAAATGGAAAGCAAATTATTATAAGTAGTAGTTTTTTCATAATCTTAGTTTAATTTTCAAATTAAATGAATTGTTTCTATAAAATAATTTTACTCAAGTACTATTCTTTTATCTACTGATCCATCATCATAAATCATGAGTTTAGGAATATTATACGTCTTTCTTATATTTTGCCCTAAAAAATTTGTTTCATAAATTAATTTTCTATTTAAACTTAAAGGATTAGTAAAAACAGAAGTCACAGAATTATTCTCTATAATAATATCTTCATCACCAAACTGATAATCTAAGAACTGAAAAATAAAAACAAACATCTCATTATCAGTATTTAGACCTGACTGAACAAGTAAAGGATTAGGATTAGTTATTGATGCTGTATTGTCATAACTTCCTGAAGCATATATCATGCTCCCAGCTGGTATTTTGAGGAATTTTTTATACAAATAAGCACCTTGCCACTCAAAATCCCATTTATTTATTCTTATCAAATTGATAGTATCATTTGTTGGAGTGACTGCAAAGCACTCCATTTCTTTTCCAAGAAGATGCATATGTGGATAAATAGACATCAAAGAGATATCATTAATAATTGGCCCATAACTAGATGACATCTGAGTAATTTGATTTGGAGGTATAGAAAATGGAGGGTCAGGAGGCAATCCTTCATTAATTAAATACTCTGTATGTATTTCTCTTATAGAAGTATTTTGAGGATAAAAATAAAATCTAACTTTAGTACTGTCTATTTGGCCAAAACTACCTTCTGGATAATGTAAGCCGAGATTAATATTACTATTAGCAGGTATCTCTATCCCAAATTTATTTAATGCATCAGAAGGAAATTCTAATGGAACTGAGCCAGGAGCATAGGTATAAACTTGATCTCCTACTGGAGCCATACAATTTGTGATTATCGTTGTGGCAGAGCTCCCAAATTGATCAATAGCAACAAGAACATGATGCACTATTTGAATATTTCCAGGAATAACTTCAATTGCCTTCACTTGCCTGTCTTGTAGTAATCCTGAAGGAATAGATATACAAACATAATCATCCGAACTTGAAGTTGCAGTACTTGAATAATTTGGGATTTGAATTTCTAAATCAGCCGGACCTAAATTAGAATTACTAGAAAATGTAGGCATCTGAGGTAATAAAGTTGTATCTCCAAGAGGAGCACCAACATTAATCCAATCTGTAATTTTTGCAATTTCGTCTACAGATAAAATATTTTCATATGCAAAACGCTGATATGTTGTGTCTGGTGGCCAGGGTGGCATCTCACCAGTTGAAACAACATGCTGAATTAAACCACCATTAGAGACTGCATCTGCATATGTTTCTAAAGACAAAGGTGCAATGCCACCAGCATGATGACATTGCAAACATTTACCATATATTATTGGAGCAATATCTTCTGAATAATTAGTATTCTGACCAATAACAAATATTGGGGAAAAAAATAAAAAAAACAGAATTTTATACACTAAACAAACTTACATAAAAATTATTACAAATAGAAAAACAAAGATGATTAAGAGATATTGCCACTTAAATAATATTATGGGAAAAAAATGGGAAAAAGCAAGAATACTGCTAAAATAGAAATTACAACGCCTAACATTGCCACCCCCAAATTAACCCCTTTTTTCTTTGCTTTTACACCAAACATAACAGAACCTATAACTGCAATCATAGACAGTAAGAAAAGAGGCAAAACCGCTGAATCTGAACCAGTTTGAGAGAGAGCATGGCCTAATGAAAGAAGACCAAAAAAAAGCGATCCTATTGCAGAAATAATAGATAGTAAAACATACACTCCTCCATTTGATTCTCTCTTTTCTTTAACAATATCTTCAATCTTCTCTTCTTCAATGATATCTTCTAATTTAATTGGCAGTGGATCTGGTTTTATAGATAATGGATCAACACCACTTCGACAACTTATACACTTGCATAATCTTAAATCAAAACCCATTCTTTGTAAGTTGTAATGGTATTTTTTTATCTCCTCTGTTTGAAGTGTATCTATTGACAAGCTATTATACATTGGAAATGAAGCATAACTCAGATTGACATGTATTATCAATGTAACTAAAAGCAAAATCATCCTATTCATAAAACAAAGAAAAACAACTAAAAATAAAGTATTATGCTAAGCATAATAAAAAGAAGCCTCCTCAAATAAGCAAATAGTTAATTATCATTCAGAAACTTAGTTATCTTATAGGACCCTCTTAACCCATCACCCAAATGGCTTTTGATTCGCTGAATATTTTCTTCAAGAAAAATATCAAAAAACTTATTCTATAACTGTTTTTTTCTCTACTCTACCATCCTCATAAATATACAAGAGTGGTTGATTTTTCACATTTTTAGATTCTCTACCTAATACATCAACTATCTTAAGCAAATGCTTATTACTATCATCAAGAGATTCAACTAAAGAAGGAAGCATAAATACCGTTGTGGCTTTAGAGAAATTAGACGTACAATTTTCTTTAAATTGCAAATTGTAATAATTATACCAATTATTCTGCGAACCAGAATTATTTGCACCAGTAATAGAAACTAAATTAGAAATATTATATGGGAAAATAGCGCCATTATTATTTTTATATAATCCAGCATTTATAGTTCCAAGGCCAAGCTGAAAATTGGTTCCCATAGGAATATCTAGATCTAAATAAAGAGTTTGATACCCAATACTAACCGTAATAGTTGTATCATCAATAACATTTCCAGTATTATCTCTTACTTCAAAAATAATTGTATTTGACTGTTCTGCATAAACATCTGCAGAAACTAAGTTGCATGCTGCATATGCATCAAAAATTAAATATTTATCTCCATAATAATAATATCCATCACCAATATTAGTATCTAACACTCCGCCATAAACTGAAAAAGCTGCAAATTCTCTAACATAATAAGTAGTTGTATTAGATAATGATGGAGTAATAAATGGAGATCCTGAAGCAATTGGGACGATTGCAAGTGTATCTGTATACCAATTTACAGCATTTGTTGCAGAAGAAAGCGTAAATATTGCAGGAGAAACATAAGATGTATCATTATATGAAACTGGAGGAGGCATTAAATTAACAGTAATAATGCCTGATTGAAAAATTGAATCCTGCCCCAATCCATTTGAAACAACCAAACTAACATCATACGTTCCTTCATTTAAATAAGTATGAGAAGGATTCTGGAGATTGGAATATGTTCCATCACCAAAATTCCAACTCCAATAATTAGGATTATATAAACTCTCATCTTTAAAACTAATACTCCCAGAGCATGAGGATGAATTTAATATTGAGAAAAATGCTAATGGAGGAGCAACAGCTGTACAGCTTAAATAATCCCTATCATTAACAGCACTATAGTTTGCTCTATTATATTGTCCTGTACTAAGAAAAGTTCTGCAAATTTTTTGCGAATAAGACATAATGTTTGTTGGATCCGGAACATATGATTGCCCATTAGAGTCTACACCTGTACCAGTATACTGACAAGCAGACACAAGTCCTGATAAATTTGGATCTGCAGGAGTGTCACAAAGATCATCTCCTGCAAAACTACAGTTAGACCCATTTACTAACTCTGTTGTAGTACCAGTATTTGTTGGTCCATGCGTGTGATATAGTGAAAGGTAATGTCCTATTTCATGAACAATGGTACTCCCATTAAGAGCACAAGAATTCTTCATAATAACTCGATCAGGACCGGGAGGAAAGTAAGCATACCCACATAAAGAGCTTCCAGAACTACTTGTTACCGAATTAAAATAATAAATATTAATAACATTTTGTATATCATTAGAACCACAAAAGACACTCTCATCATTTGCATCAAAGTCATAATAATTACTACTATTTATATAATTAATACTATCACACTCATAAAATTGAATATTACTATTAACATAATATGTATTCAATGTATTCATTATAAAATTAATATCAACTCCTGTCAACCCACCGGTGCTATTGGACTCTCTAACTACATGATTTTGAACAGGCAGAAATAATATAGACTTTGATTGCTTCCAATTCTTTCTATCATCCCTTGATTTATTTAAATAATCAATCTGTTGTTGTGTTGGGATTGTTCCGCAATCATCCTGACCAAACCCAATTAAAGGAAATGAAAGCAATATAATTAGTATTTTATTTATCAATTTATTATGCTATTATTCATAATTAGATATTTTTTAACTTTAATTACAAAGATAAAAAATAATTATTGAGTAATTTTGTCATATGAAACAAGTTCTTATTTCTTTATGCCTTATATTATTCTTTTTTCATTCATATGGACAACTAGAATATCCTATTACATCAAAAATAATAGTGACAGATTCTTATTTTGACATTAAGGTAGAAGACCCTTATAGATGGCTAGAAGACGACACTTCTGCTCAGGTTAAAGAGTGGATCACCAAACAAAACGAACTTACTTTCTCTTATTTAAAAAAAATACCAAAAAGAAAAGTTTTAAAAAATAGATTAGAGCAGCTGTGGAATTATGAAAAAATTGGAACTCCCTTTAATGAGGGGGATTACACCTATTTTTATAAAAATGATGGATTGCAAAATCAGTATATTTTGTATCGAAAAAAAGAAGATAAAGAAGAAGAAGTATTTATTGATCCTAATCAATTTTCAGAAGACGGAACTATTTCTTTAGCTGGAATATCTTTTTCGGAAGATGGTAGTTTATTGGCATACTCTATCTCAGAAGGAGGGTCAGATTGGAGAAAAGTAATTATTATAGAAACCGAACATAAAACTATGGTGGAAGATACCTTATTAGATGTTAAATTTTCTGGAATAAGTTGGGATGGAAATAAAGGGTTCTACTATTCTTCTTATGACAAAGCTGAAAACTCATTCTTATCGGATAAAACGGATAGACATAAATTATATTATCATGAATTAAACACTCTTCAAAAAAACGACAAAGTCATTTTTGGTCAAAAGCAAAAATTTAGATATGTAAGTGGTTATATCACCAAAGATCAGAATTATTTGATTATTAGCGCATCCAAAGCAACCTCTGGAAATAACTTGTATATTAAAGATAGAAATAAAGAAAATGCTGAACTTATTCAAATAACATATGATTTTGAGAGTAATAGCTATATATCTCATAACATTGGGGATAAGTTATATATCTCTACTAATCTAAATGCTCCGAATAAAAAACTTATTACAGTAAATGCAAATGCTCCTCAGGCAGAAAATTGGACAACCTTTATTCCTGAAACTGAAAATGTATTAAGTGTATCTAAAGCAGGTGGCTACTTTTTTGCAAAGTATTTTGTAGATGCAAACTCAAAAATACTACAATATAGGTATGACGGAGAATTAGTTAGAGAAATAGAATTTTCTGGAAAAGGAAATGTTAGTGGATTTAGAGGCAAAGAAGATCAAAAAGAAATTTTCTATAATTTCAGCAATTACATTACTCCAAGATCTTCTTTTAAATATAATGTAGAAACTGGAGAATCTGAATTGTATTGGTCTCCAGATATTGATTTTAATTCAGAAGATTTTGTTTCCGAACAACATTTTTTCATTTCTAAAGATGGCACAAAAGTACCAATGAGTATTATGTATAAAAAAGGAATAAAATTAGATGGGAAAAACCCTACTATTTTGTATGGTTATGGAGGATTTAATATTTCTTTAAAACCTTCTTTTTCAGTAACAAATGCTGTATGGCTAGAACAAGGAGGTATTTATGCAGTAGCAAATCTTAGAGGTGGTGGTGAATATGGTAAAGAGTGGCATGATGCAGGAACAAAAATGCAAAAACAAAATGTATTTGATGACTTTATCTCTGCAGCAGAATTTCTGATAGAACACAAATATACAAGATCAAAATATTTGGCAATTAGCGGAAGATCAAACGGAGGTCTTTTAGTAGGAGCATGTATGACACAAAGACCAGAATTATTTCAGGTTGCACTTCCTGCAGTTGGAGTATTAGATATGTTAAGGTACCATACTTTTACATCTGGTGCAGGATGGGCATACGATTACGGAACTTCTGAACAGAGCAAAGAAATGTTTGAATATTTATATAAATATTCTCCTATACATAATGTAAAAGAGGATGTAGAATACCCTGCAACTTTAGTGCTAACAGGAGATCATGATGACAGGGTGGTTCCTTCACATAGCTTTAAGTTTTCGGCACATTTGCAAGATAAACAAACAGGAAGCAATCCTATATTAATACGAATAGAGACTAATGCAGGACACGGATCAGGGACACCAATAAGTAAAAAAATAGAAGAAGCTGCTGATGTTATGGGATTTGTTTTTTATAATATTCTTAATTAAGCTCAAATTAAAATTTGCACCACTTTTGCAATACTAAAGAATATACTAAAATAAACTTATATAAAAATTATAACACTTGTAAGATGACAAGATAATAAATCACAAATCTAAAATATCGAAAAAGTGACCATAACAAATAATATTTAAAGCTATACCCAATTAATCCAGATCCAATACTTACTATTGAATGAGGAATCGGAGATAAAGCCCCTACAACTATAAAAAGCCCACCCCAATTACGTAAATTAAGAATATACTGATGTATATTAACTTCAATATATTTAGAGATAATTGGGAAATAAGATATACGCATACCAATAAGATAAGAAAGCAACCCTCCTATATAGGATGCTGTTGCGAGTATAAATAGAAATAAATTAGGATAAGCTGATTTTGATGACCACAATATAAATATTTCAGGAGGAATTAAACCTAATAGTGATTCTGAAATCAAAAAACATAAAAAAACTATTTCTGCAGGATATCTTTCTGTAATATTATTGATAACTAAGTTAATATCTATTACAAAATGATTAACAGCTAATAATAATAATACAAAAATTACTATCATAAAAAATGATCGATAAATAATACCTCTTAAAAATGAATAAAAACGAGTTATTCTATAATACCTATCTATTAAAGACCATCTATGAAATGCAGATTTTAGAATATCCTTCATTTGGGCAAAATTATGAAATCCTATTTTATAAAACAATAAAAATTATATAGAAGACAATCTAAATTAAGACTGATAGGTCCACCAAAAACAAATCCACTCATGAGGGAGGGGGGGGGTGAAAGAATTATTGTCTAATAACTTTAATA
>CEWO01024756.1_pt1 | contig 16871 bp, 9 predicted proteins | sample 361561 | NCBI WGS metagenome assembly CEWO01 (sample SAMEA2623627, study PRJEB7988) | marine metagenome | isolation source: saline water (ENVO:00002010), including
TCATCATTATCAGGAATAATTATATCTACAACATCGAAATGTAATTTCAATATAGATAAAAATAAATATTTACTAGATTCTAATAATATTTCACCAGAAACAACATTATCTAATGATTCTACTCTAGAAGCAAAAGGCAATAATTTTAATAATAGTAATATATTAACAGAATCTTTCATAACATATTCTAAAATAGTTTTAATTTCAGGATTATCAAATAATTTATTTAAATTATCTAATTCACTAGATACAATATTAAGATAATGTCGGTTCCATTGACTAAATTTTTTATTATTTTTGATAAATGGAATATTTTTGTCATCATTATCATTGTTATAATATTTTTTATTTAAAATTATATTTGGAAAAACTTTTGATATATTATAACCAGATTGTATTAAAAATTGATGTGCAAAATAACTAGTTTCGTCGTTAGAATTCATATATATATCAGTTCCTCTTTTATTAAAAACTTCAATATTATTTATAAATTCAATTATTTTATTGTTATTTGAAATACTATAAATTTTATTACCAATAAAGTTGGTCATACTAGTATTTGTTTCTTTTAAAAATCCCAAAAATAAAGAATAATCATCAAACGAACCACTAAATTCTAATTCGAATCCATCAAATAATCCTTTTAAATTATCATTATTTATAAATTCAATAAATGTTGGAGAATAAGATTGTAATAATTTTATTTCATCAATAGTTTTTTCAAACAATCTAAAAGGACTAATTTGTTGATATGTTTCATCTAATATAATTATATTTTCTTTTGATACATATTGCAATAATTTTATCATATTATCTTCAGTAAAATTGACTTTTTCTTCTTTTAATATATTTATTTTTTCTTCGATAGAATGATGATTTTTATATTTACTTTCATTATTATTTAGTCCAGTAATTTCTTTTAATTCATTTGATAGTTCTATACCACTATTAAAATAACAATATTTAATAAATGTTAGATATATAGTTGTTTCAGAAAAATTGGAATGAATATGTGGTATTTTTAACTTTACATCATAATTACTTTGTAAATATTGTGGTAAAATAAGATTTTTATAATCATTGAATATAGTTTCTATTTTTAATGTATTATTATTATATTGACCAATCACTGGTCTTAATTTTTTAAAATATTCATACGTATTATTATTTTCATCATTGTTGCAACAAGCATTTTCTAAAAAAGGTACATTAACAGAGTCTTTTAATATCATATCTTGTTTATCAATTATATTTTGAATTGTTTCTTGAAATGCCAAAGAAATACTAGTTAAATTACCAAATAATTCATATAATTTGTCTAATTTAAAATTTCTATTTATTATTGAATTAATATTAGTGGATAAACTAGTTTTATTAACATTAAATTTGTTTAAAGGTGGTAAAAATGTATTCCAGTGTTTTACATTAACACTATAATCAATATCCAAATGATTTTTATTTTGTTTTAACCATCTTTGTTTTTCTTTAATTAGTATTTGAACATCATATAACGGTAAAATAAATTCAGATAAATAATATTTAAATTTTTTTACTAATTTAACATTATTTTCTTGATTAAGTTTATTATCATTTTTTACATTATTAGGAAAAACAGACCAGGGTAATGACGTTTTCTTTTGTGAAATTATAGAACAAGAAATATAATTTAATATTTCATCATTTCCTCCACTCTCAAAAGGATATCCTTTAAAACTTTCCACACAATTTTTAACAAATTTTCCATATGTTATATGTGGTATATGACATTGAATCATTAATATATACATTGAAATACAAATATTCATAAATGTATCATAATAATATGTTTTATATGGTCTAGAATATTGTTTAATTTTTATTTTTTTTATTTTTTCTTCTTGTGCTAATTTTGTATATTCTTTTGGTGAATATATATTATTATTCATAATTTTTTCAATAATATCAATAGAAAAATCATATAATTTTTTAGTAGTAATACCTAATGTTTTATCCATAGTTTTAAAAATACCATTAGATAATTTTGGTATTCTAGATTTATATTTAAATGATTCATCAATTGAACCCAAATTATTATTTAAATTAATATATTCTTCCATTTCTTCTTTCATCTCATCTTCAATATCTTTATCTACATCTTTTAATACCTCTCTGCTGATTATTTTTTTTCCTGATTTTTCATATCCTTCTTCAGTATTAAATTTAATATTTTGGATAAAATATCCACTGTGTTTGTCTACAATAGATGCACCGTCATCTGAATCAGTTCCTCTATCTTTTATTACATCTGTTAATACAGTATTGTATGTTCCATTTAAAAATGCTACAGATAATTCATAAAAAAAAGTAGGTACTAATGTTGTATTTGTTAATTTACAATAATACCAATATTTATTTTCCTCTTCATAATTAACTCTGCAATGTTGGTCACAAAATTTTATTATATCATTGTGTTTTTTAATAATATCAGTCTGAGTAACAATATGTTCAAATAAAGACAATTTGGGACTAACTTCTATTTCAATGTCATCATAATTAATCATATTAATTTTTTGAATATCGTATTTTAATTTATCATCTATTATAAATCGTTTTTTCATTATAATATATTTAATTTGTTCCATTAATAATAATTTTAATTTTCTTTTTTGTTTTCCAATTGCATCAGATAATTCATTATCAATATTTTTTATTAAATTCATTATAGCTTTATTTTCAATATTTTGTTTATGATCATCAATATTAACACATTGTTCATCTTTATCTAATATATTAGTATTGATTTTCATACATTTAGATTGTAAATTACAAAAAGGTATATCTTCTATGTATTTATCATTAAATTTATCTTCTAATATCCATTTATTTTTTATTCGTTTATAATATCTATATTCATAATCACCTTTATCTAAAACAGCATAATCGCCATTTTCTATTTTTTTATAACCATTAACCATAGATTCTGCATCTCTTTCAGCTTTATTAGCATTTAATCCTACTTTATTTTTTAAATGATTTTTTAATGCAGATTTTTTTTCAAAATCATTCGGTAATAATTTAATATGTTCTAATTCATTATATATATCATAACGTGTATCATCAAATTTTTTATCAAACCGAATATCTGATTTATCATTATCATTTTTTATTTCATCAATATCTTTGAATTTTTTAGCTAATATCCAATTTTTATCATCACAATCGTCTTCTGTTTCCTTTTTATTTTCATTTTTTTCTACATTATCTAATTCATCTTTTAAATTATTAATTTTATTATCTATATCAACGGGTTGGATATTATAAATTTCAGATAATGATAATGCCAAAGAAAATATATATGAATTATCTAAATCGTTAATAGTTTTTAAATATTCCGTATTATCATAATTATCTTGTAATTCATATACTTTTTTATCTATATTTTTTAATGTGCTTAACTGATTTAATTCATCTGGATCAATATCTTTATCATTTTCAAATTTATCTAATAACTTATCAAAGAAATTAAAAAAGGTTGATTGTAAATTATAACTTTTTAATTCTTCGTCATAATATGTTTTTTCACAATTTAAATTATGTAATATACTATTTCTTAAATACCAATTTATATTATTTTGAATATACTTATTTATATTATTGTAGGCACTAAAAGTTATATTATTATGTTCAATATAATATGGATATAAAACTTCTATTACAAAATCATAATATGATAATGGATATTTGATATTACTATATTTATTAGTATAATATTGGTTTATTGTTTTTATAAATATATTTTTTATACTATCATTATCATTTGTAATATCAAAATTGATAGGAATATTTCTATTCTTATACCATTTTTTTATCAAATTACGTGAATTATTAGATGTTAGTATATTTTTATATTTGGCTATTTTTTCCCCTTTCATAGTAGAAGAATCAATATAATTTTTTATAATAGTAGATGTTTTTGGAACAGAATATTCTAAAAAATCGTTATAATTATCTTTATTATCATCAATTAATTTATCATTATAATTTCTAGATTCAACAAAAGAATATTGACACATAATATTATTATTTTGATGTGGCGATAATCTAAAAGTTGCATTTTCAAGAAATTCATTATTATGTATTTCTTTATTTTTATTTAAAAATCTTTCGTATATTAAAGGATTTTGTATATAACTTGATTTTAACAATATATTACTTGATTTTAAAAAGGCTTTTGAATATTCTACAATAGACCTGGGTAATGTAACAAATCCAGTTATAGATAATGTATCATCATCATTTATTTTTTTCATAACAATTTTAGATGATTTTTTTATACCAACCTTATTTAAATAAGTTAAGCTATTTATACAATTATGACTATTATATCTATTAGTAGTAGGAAATTCTGTAGTTTTAGCATCACCTTTGATGATAGATGATTCAAAATTATTAAAATTATTTATAATAGAAAATATTATGTTATTTGATTTTTTTTCTATAATTACATTATTTTTATCAATATTGTTATTAAATCTAGGTTCTGTAATGTTAGAAATATAATATTTATAAGGATTTGAATCGGTTGGTAATTTATTTTTACTATATTCATCGTGTTTTAAAATGATATTATTAATAATATCATCAGTACAACTTACTTCTATATCTTTATTGAGATACTGCAATGCATCTTCACTAACTTCAGGACACATGCCTTTTATATCATAAATTTCTAATTTTGATTTTACAATAGGAATAATATAGGGTATATTATGTTTGAATTCGTTTAATTTAAGTATTAATGGTTTATAATTATGATTAAATGTTTTAATACCAGATATATTATTATTTTCATTAAATAATGAATATAATTCTCTTAATTCAACATATCTTATTATCCATTTATTTATTTGTTTAATTTTCCTAGGACTTCTTTCTTTAGTTATAAATTTTGATAATTCTTTATTTAAAATATCAGCAGTTTGATTTTCTATAGAATATAATTGTTCATCATCTTGTAATATTCTATATTTTATTTCATCACCTTGTGTTAAATCATTTCGTTTCTCTTGTTCTATTAATTCTGTATTAAAAAAAATATCTAAATCAAAATCATCATTTGGTATTAAATCATTTGATTCATACATTGCTAATTTTTCTTGTAATTTTTCATTGTCTTCTTTTTCTTTTAATATTATATCTTCAGGTGAAGACCAAGATTTAATTGATATTATTTTATATATTTTACCTTCTTCATCTGTTAATTTTAAAGGAACGCCTTTATATTCAAAATCAATATAAATAGGTTCTTGTTCTTTTCCATATTCTTTAAATTCAATTTGATCTTCTTTTATATTTGATATCATACCTTGTAATACATAATCTACAGGACCTGATAATGTTAAACTCCACCAAGTATTTACTTTAAATCCTACTAAATTACAATATCCTAGTTCATCAGGAGTGTATATTATATCTACGCTATCTATTGATTCATTTACAAATTTATTATTATTTATTTTAAGTTCAGTCATTTCATTATTTTCATCTATTAATTTCATTAAATCCTCATCTAAATATTCAATCATCCATATTTTATCATAAAAATTAGTGTCTGTAGGTGCATTTATTTTTATAAACATTCCTAGTTTAAATTCATATTTATCAACTTGTTCTACTTTTTCTTCCTTTGACATTGTGTACTTATATTTATAAAAGATATTTATTCATAAATATGTATTTTATTAATTTATAAAAACAATTTAAAATTATAGTAACTTATATTTTTAGATATGCGTATAAATTATAATGTTAATACATCATTTGATCTAGAAGAATTATATAATGTAAATGAACATGATAAAATAAAAATAATTAATCAACCACCATACAAAATACTACGGTACAAAAAAGATAAATTAGATACTTCCGATTTTGAAAAAGATTATAGATTGTTAAGAAGTATTACTATTGATGAAAAGGGAAATATTGTTTGTTTTTCACCAGTAAAATCTACATCATATTGTTGGGCTTTAAATATATATTGTGGTAAAGAAGAGTTAGAAACAAAAACAAATAAATATTATATTGAACCATTTTATGAAGGAACGATGGTAAATCTATTTTTTGATTATTTCAAAAATGATTGGGAAATATCAACTAGAAGTGTTGTTGGGGCTAAATGTTCTTTTCAATATAATATGCCGGATAATAAAACATTTCGATATATGTTTTTAGATACAACAAATAAAATGAATATTACATTTGATGAATTTGAAAAAAATAGAATATATAGTTTTGTATTACAACATCCTGATAATAAAATTGTATCAAATATAACAGAACAAAAATTAATACTTACAAATATATATGAAAATAATAATAATATTATATCTGAATTAGAAAGAGAAGATATATATAGTTATGATTATGGTGTGAAACCTATATTGAAAAATGTATCAGTAATAGAAATGGAAGAAAAAATGACTGAATTAATTGACACATCGCAGACAGATTATAATATAATGGGATATGTCATTCATATGTATCAACCTAATAACAAAATAAGAATAAAATGGAGAAATCCTAGCTATGAAAATATTAAAAAATTAAAGGGAAATAATCCAAAGTTACAATATCAATATTTACATTTAAGACAAATGAATGCAATACAAGAATATTTAAAACATTTCCCTGAACATAAAAAAGATTTCAATAGTTTTAGAAATGATGTTCATTTTTATACTAAAAATTTATATAAATATTATATTTCTTGTTATATAAAAAAAGAGAAACCAGTAAAAGATTATCCTTATGAATATAAAACACATATGTATCATTTACATCATAAATATATTCATGAATTAAGAGATATGAATAAATATATTTCATTTAAAGAAGTAATTAATTATGTAAATAATCTAGAACCACCAAGATTAATGCACGTAATAAATCATCAAATAAAAAATAAATAAATAAAATAATTTAAATTAATATTTTATTTATTAAAATTCTTTTTTAATATTCTTAAAAAGTAAGATATTTACTCTACAAGCTTCTTTTAAACATAAATATACATAATTTTTATTTGATAATTTTTTATTATTATATGAAACTCTTATTATAGAATGTCTATTATGTGGATGTTCTTTTAAAAATCCAACATATTTCATTTCATTTAAATCCATATAAAATTTATAATGTAATAACCATTCTAATATTTTACCTATTGTATAACTATAATTTTGTAAAATAATGTCCCAAGAATTATCCATAATAATAGGATTTTCTTTAATTTCTATTTCTTGTTTATCACACATATTTTTTATATTTTCTAAATGAGATATTATTATATCACAAGCTTTTTTTACAATATCATTGTTATCATATACACCTAATGTTTTTAAAGTAAAATCAAATGAATTTTCAATATAATGTCTTTTTACATCGTGATTATCCCAATTGCGTAAAAATTTATCTATTTCTGATTCATTCATTTCTTTTTTATCTGCTAATTCTTTTTCTATTTTCTGTCTTTCATCATATATTTTTTCTTGATCTAATGTATTACCATAAGCACATGTACTTACTACATTATACATTGCATTTTCCTTAGCATTTGTTAATGAAAATTTCGCGGTAAATTTTATTTTTTCACCTGGTATATCATTAGATATTTTTGGTTTTAATCTAGCAAATACTATAAAATCTTTAGTAATTCTATTTGGTGGAAATATTTTTGCAACATCCGATTTTTTTAAATATTTATCTGTATTTATATCTTTAATATCAAAGTGTTCTGTTGTTACATTTAATAATTCATTTTTATCATTTTGGATATCACATTGCAATTCATACCTAGAACACACTTCATCATTTTTACCATCACTACAATTATATACTGGAATACAACCTAATCTTTGTATTAATATTTGATTATTAAATTGTGATGTATTTTCTATTATATTTATTAATGGTTTATTATCATCTGATTTTTCTTTTATAACTACTGTTTTTATATCTGTTAATATAGTTCTTCTAATAGCATTTGCTATACTAACATTAACATTTGATAAAGTAAATTTATATTCGCCTTTTGATAAACCTTGAATATTAATCTTTGGATTAATTGAATATAACACCTTTTTCTTTGATTCTTTTTTTGCCATTTATATATTTAAATTATAATTTAATTTAATATCAATTTTTATTTAATTTAGAAAATTAGTTAATAATCAATTAAAATTTTATCTATTAACTTTAATTATGTCAAAAACGTGTGTATTGTATTTTAGTAAATATTGCACCCATTGTCAAAATTTATTAAAAATCTTAAATAAAACTGTTTTAAAAAAAGATATTCATTTTTTATCTATAGATAAAAGAGTTGGAAAAAATGAAAAAACCTATTTATTATTGGATGATGGTAATGAAATTTTATTACCAAAAAAAATAAACAGAGTTCCTGCTTTATTGTTATTACATCACGGTAATAAAATATTATTTGGTACTGATATATTACAATTTTTAAGACCTCAAATTGATAGTGAACGTAAAGAAGCTGTTAAAATGGAAGGAGAACCCTTGGCATATTCATTTGGTGGAGAAGAAGGTGTAGGTATGTCTGATAATTATTCTTTTTTAGATCAATCTTCAGATGAATTAGGTGTAAAAGGACAAGGTGGATTAAGACAAATGCATAGTTATAGAACTATTGATAGTTACAATAAAATAGATACACCTCCTGAAGATTATGTAAAAGAAAAAACCAGTGACGAAGCTATTAAACAATTTACTGATTCAAGAAATAAAGATATTTCTTGGCAAAATAACAATAAGCAACAACATATGCAAATGTAAATTATTTTTACACAAATACTATTTAAATATATAATTTAAATAATATTATTATATGTCTGATAAAAAATTTATACAAAAGGCCTTTATTAAACATTTGAAGGAATTTTATGATGATTTGATAATACTATATCCAGATAATTTAGAACTTAAAACCGGTAGAACCTGGATAAAATCTTTAGAATTTATGAATCCTAGTTTTATACCAAAAGGTTGGCATAATTATGTAACTATACCATATGGTGTAGAATTATTAAAAGGTGATTTAAATTCTATGTTAAAAAAAAATTATACATCTGATTTTAAAAATTATTTTGGAGATAAAAAAAGTACAAAACAATTAAATGAATATGATGATTGGACATTAGAAATAAAAAAACAAATACAATCAATGGATGAAAATAATAGAGAAAAAAGTTTAAAATATTTACAAAATTTATGTAAATTAAGTAATCTTTATGTTAATTAGTTAAATTAAAATATAAATAATATATTTTAATTATTATTAGAATGAATTTTACAGACAATTCATCGAACAATGTTGATTCTTCTTCAAATAATGTTGAACCACCTGCTGAATTTTTCAAAATTATGAAAGACTTTTTAGGTGATTTACTTACTACTTTTCCAGAATATAAAAATAATATATCACAAGATGAATTAAATATTATTAATAATACAGATTTATCAAATAATAAATTATTTGAATATTGTTTAAAAATATATCCCGGTAGATTTTTTGATATTTTATATAAAAATGATGAAATGTTTGATAATAAAGAAACTAATACTTTTTTTCTACCTAATATAGATTTCGCTTATTTTTTTAAAAGTAAAATCACAGATAAAACAAAAGAAACATTATGGAAATATTTACAATTAATATTATTTTGTATTTCTGGTTCATTAAATACTAGCGATTCATTTGGTGATACTGCAAAATTATTTGAAGCAATTGATGAAAATGAATTTAAAAACAAATTAAAAGATACTATTGATGAAATGACAAATATGTTTGATTTAAGTGGTATAGATTTAAGTGGTATAGATTTAAATGGTATTGATTTAAGTGGTATTGATTTAAGTGGTATTGATATGAGTGGAGTAAATTTTGATGGAAAAATGCCTAATGCCGATGATATAAATTCACATATTAATGGATTACTAAATGGTAAATTAGGTAAATTAGCTAGTGAAATAGCAGAAGAAACAGCAAAAGAATTAGATATAGACATGAATAATGCCAAAAATTCTAGTCAAATATTTGAAAAAATGTTTAAAAATCCAGGAAAATTATTAGGCATGGTAAAAAAAGTAGGATCTAAATTAGATGCCAAGCTAAAATCAGGAGAAATAAAAGAAAGTGAATTAATGGAAGAAGCTAGTGAAATTATGAAAAAAATGAAAAATATGCCTGGTATGAAAAATATGGAACAAATGTTTAAAAATTTTGGTATGAAACCACCAGCAGGACAGGGTAAAATGAATATATCTGCTATGCAATCTACTTTAAATAGGAATATAAAAATAAGTAAACAAAAAGAAAGAATGAGAGCTAAATTAGAACAACGAAAAAAAGAAAGAGAATTAAAGATGAAATATTCTAGTTATGGAAATAACAATAATATAGAAAAAAGTAAATTAAATCCTTCTAATGTTAATAATGAAGGTGAAATATTAAAAAAGAAGAAGAAAAAGAAGAAGAAGAAGAAAAATAAAAATAAAAAATAAATAGTACAATATATATAAATATTATGAGTAAATTTTGGCTATACAATCCATTAAGCTTATTTGATAAAAATCATATTTTAGAATTATGGCCTACTGAAGGAATGGAATTAGAAATAAAATTAAACGCTATAACTAGATTAATTCTTTTATTAACTATTTTAGGATTTGCTTTAACAAAATCTGTAAAAATAGTTGTAACTTCGGTTATAACATTAATAATTTTAGTTATTTTATGGAAAACTCAATATGAAAGAGAACAAAATGCAAAAATAAAAGAAACTATTGCAAAAGAAGGTTTTCAAAATATGAGTAAAGATGCTTTTTCTAATGTCTTTAAAGGAGTATTCCAAGAGCCTACTGTTAAAAATCCACTAATGAATGTTATGTTAACTGATTACAAAGATGATCCTAAACGAAAAAGAGCAGCGCCGTCTTATAATAAAAATATATCTAAAGATATCAATAAAAAAGCAAAATATTGGAATAAAAATCCTTTTGCCAAAAAATTATTTGAAGATTTAGGAGATAATTTATCCTTTGAACATACTATGAGGTCATTCCACGCCATGCCTAATACTACTATACCTAATGCCCAAAAAGCTTTTGCTGAATTTTGTTATGGTAATATGCCTTCTTGTAAAGAAGGGGATGTAGATGCTTGTTCCAAAATTAATCGAAGAATTGGAGGAATTTATTATTAATTTTTTATCTTATCCATTATTATATATATAATGGCTAACGTACATAATTTTACATTTGATACTATGTCTAGAATTGGTAATGATTTATGTGGTATTTCTGAAAAAGATTTACAAAATCAAAAAGTTGGTAGTTATTTAACATATAATCATTTTGAGAAAGATTCTTGTATGGGTAAACCTATTCATTTTGCCACATCACAACCTAATGTTTATTATAATGGGGGCGCAGGTGTTTCTGCTGGATGCACTATTGATAATGACTCTAATCTTCGTATAGGAAGTGTTCAAACTAATCCAAAATGTAGAATCAATTTACAAGAACGTCCTTACTTAACTGTTCCATTTTTAGGACGCGGACCTTCTAATCCTGTTCTTGAATCTAAATTAATACAAGGAGCTAGTGTTATGGACAAAAAAAGTTGTAAACAAATTACTGAAAAAAATTACGGTGCTATGAATGTTGATCTTGTTCCTTCTCTTAAAGCCACCATTCAAAATCCAGCTAATTTAGTTGAAGGTGTTGCTAATGAAGGTTGGATTCGCGGAGGATTACCTTCTCGTGAATTAACTAGAGATATGGATTATTTCAATCGTAAAAATGGTAAATGTATGTAAAAAATACTTAAATATATATTAAATATTAATCTAATATGTATAATTATTCTCATAATGTTAATTATCTTGATACTCAAAGCGAAGGTCAATATCAATCTGATTTCTTAAACGTTTGGAATCTTGAAAAATATAATAATGATATTATTATGAAAAATATTGAAAATTTTTATAATAAAGTTAAAGATATACCATTTGTTTTATTTGTATTAGATACATTAAAAACTACTAAAAATGATAATTTATTAATACAATTATTACAAAGAGATACAACCGATAATTTTTCACTTTTCATTTTATTATTTAATTATGAAAATTTCCAATTATTTCACAATTGTTTAAAAGAATGGAAATTATATAATAATCCTACAGAAGAAACCTTTGATAAATTATTTCAAAATTTAAAAAATAATAAATAATATATATAATATAATGGCTAGCACTAGATACAAAAATACACAATCTCATTCCGATATTCGTAATTGTCAGTACAATAGAATATTTGATAGTACAATTGATATTCATACTTCTGTTCAAAAAGATAATTGTTTTCCCGATTTAGGAATAATATCTGGTAATATGAGTTCTGGATATAATCATAACGTACTTTCTAACAACACTGCTGATATCGAAAGCAAATTGTTCGGAATTGGTTCTACCAATTTAGTAAAACCTCAAAAAATTATTATTCCGAAAATTAATGATTTTAATAATTGTAAATGGATGAATAAATTACCTCTATATGTCCCCGCTCCTTTAGTACAAGAAAAATTTCAAAGACCTACTGGTCCATTTTCTTCATAATTAATTATTACTTTATATATTTTTTATCAGTAAAATACATAAAGATGTATCATAATACAACTAGAAAAAGAGAGAATAGAAGACAAAATACTAGAAATATTATTAGTTCTGACATTGAAGATTTTCCAATTCACAAAAAACATAGAGAATTCATTATGTGGGATGAAAATGTTGGTCGTTATATATTAAGTGGTCAAGATTCTGTTACTTCTGCCGATTTGGCCGCCTTAAAAACAGAAATTTTAGGTGATACTAATATACAACAAAATTTAGATACATTAAAAGAAATTGCTGATGTTATTGGTAATCCTGATAATCACGTTGGTGATTTAATTACACGAATTAATGGACATAGCACAAAAATAGATAAAATTATTGTTACTAATACTATCAATCTAAATGCTATTACTGGAACACATATAGTGCCTTCTACTATTAATAGCACACATATCGCTACAAATTCTGTAACTACAGATAAAATTGTTAATGGTAATATTACTACTTCCAAAATCGCGGATAGTTCTGTTACTACCATTAAATTATCTGGTAAAGTAGATGGTAATGGTAATATTACTGAAACTCCTTGTGTTTCTCGTGAAAAAATCGTTAATGGTGCCATAAATTTCGGTAAATTAGATGTCAATGCTGTTCAAACTACTACTATTAAAGATGGTGCTGTCACCAATTCCAAATTAGCCACTAATGCTATTCAAGCTCATAATTTAGAACCCGATATTATTAATTCCACTCATATTATTGATAGACAAATATTACACGATGCTTTATCTAGAACTTCTGACGCTAATGGTGCTGCTGTATATACTGATAATATTAAAGATGCTAACATTACACGTATTAAATTATTAGATTCTTGTGTTGATAATACTAAAATTGACGATAATGCTGTAAATACTCGTTGTATTCTTAATTCTAGTATTACATCAGATAAAATAGGTCTTGATCAAGTTAAAAAAGAACATGTTAAAGACGGTGAAATATATGGTAGTGCTGACCCACAAGTCACTTCTCATATCAAAGAAGGAACTATTACTGCCACTGAAATATTCGGTGAAACTATCACTACTAATAAAATCGCTACTGGTGCTATTACTGATGTTAAAATTGCTTATAAAACTATTGACGGAACTACTCGTATAATAGATAATTCTATTTCACATAATCAAATCGCAAAACAAGGAACTAACCGTATTATTACTCAAAATATTACTCCCGGAGCTATCGATGAAACTCTTATTAAAGCTGGTTGCATCACTTCTTCACTTATTACCGATGGAACTATCGTTTCTAATGACCTTGCTAATAACTCTGTTATTACTTCTAAAATTCTTAATCAAAATATTACTAATGAAAAAATAGCTGATAATAGTATTACTACTAACAAAATTCTTGTTGGAAATGTCACTACGTCTAGTATTTCTACTAATGGTGCTAATCGTATTCAAAGAACAAATTTAGATGATGATATTATAGATGAAACAAAAATAGCCGATAATTCTATCAAAAGAGAACATATTTTAAACGGCGAAGTCCTCAACCAACATATACAAACACAATCCATTGATTCTAGATGCATTGCAAATGGTAGTATAACTAGCGATGATATTGGTGATTTACAAATTCACACCAACAAAATTATGAATAATGCTGTTAGTGAGGGTAAATTAGCAACTAATTCTGTTACCGAATCCAAAATTAATACTAATGCCGTAATTACTTCTAAAATAAAAGATGGTAATGTTACTAATGCCAAACTATCTCATCTTTGTATTGCTGAAAATAACATTATTGATAGTGCTGTTACTGAAAATAAAATTGCTTTTAATACTATTCTAGGTGGTAGTCTACCTAATACTCATATAAAACAAGGAACTATTACTTATGCTAATATTGCAGCTAATACTATCATAGATACTAACATATCATTAGCTACTATTAATGGTGATAAAATTCAAAACGCCCCTAATGGTATTACATTTGAAAAAATAAATAATGATGCTGTTAGAACAGCTCATATTAAAGATTTGCAAATTACAAATGCTAAAATGGGGGGCAATGCCATTGATACTGTTCAATTAGTTAATAATGCTGTTACTAATGATAAAATAGCTAATAATACTATTACGAATGATAAAATTGCAAATGCTACTATCAGTAATGATAGTTTAGGAAATCTTTGTGTTGATACTAATAATATTGCTAGTGATGCTATTACTAATGATAAAATTGCGGATGATTCTATTGTCACTGCTAATATTCAAAATAATCAAATTACTGAAGCAAAATTAGGACCCGATTCTATAACTTCTTCCAAAATAGCCGATAGTGCCATTTTAACCGCTCATATTGATGATGCTCAAATTACTGAAGCCAAATTAGGTTCTGGCTCTGTAACTAATCAAAAAATCGGCAGTAAAGCTGTTAAAACTTCTAATATCGATGATAATGCTATTACTAATACTCAAATAAATAACAATACTATTGAAATTGATAAATTAACTACTGTATTAAAAAATAAATTAGATGGTGGTGTTAATATAGTTTGCGGTAAAGATTTAACTCAAATCACCACTAATCAAACTAATATTTCAAATCACGAAATTACTATTAATAATCTTACTAATAATGCACCTGAAGCTCTAAATACATTAAAAGAATTAGCAGATGCATTAGGTAGCGATGCTAATTTTTCTACTACTATGCTAACTAATATTAATTCACGAGTTAAAGCCGATGAAAATACTTCAATCGATGGTATTTTTACATTTAATACTGCTCCTGTTCTTAATAATGTTGATTTATTAGGAAATTCTACCTCCGCTTCTAAATTTAAAAATACTGTTAAAATTGCTGGTGTTGATTTTGATGGTAGTGCTGATATTGCTATCAATGCTACTGATTTAGCCGATGTAACCAGCACCGGTTCTGGTTCTATAATAACTACTGCTGAAAGAGACCTTTTAACACAAGCTCTAGGTGGTAGTATAATACATACAAATGATGCCAGTAAATATGTAACCAATGGTAATTTAGAAACTGACCCTACTCAACAAATTACTGGTAAAAAAAACTTTGCTCATAGTGTTACATTTACTGATGGTATTATCATTCCTGTTGGTAAAACTTTAAATGGCGAAGCGGCTACTGTCACTAATGGTGTTTATACTACTAGCAGTGTAACTGATTTAAATGATGTTTCTAATGCGGGTTCTGGTGAAATCATTACTACTGCCGAAAGAACCAAATTACAAAATCTTGATGATACTTTAATCGCCACCAAAGCTGAAACTGTTCATATAACTGGTAATCAAAATATTGATGGTGATAAAACTTTTATAGGAACTATTACTGCCAATCAAAATATTGTTGGTAATATTACTGGTTCCGCCGCATCTGCTTCACAATTAGATGGCGCCAAAATGATTGGTGGCGTTGTTTTTGATAATTCACAACATATTGTTCCTAGAAAAATAGATATTCAAACCGACCAAAGCACTGATATCAATCAATTAGTATGCTTCGCTCCTACTACTGGTAGTTCCGATATCAACACTGATAATAGATTAACTTGGAATCCTAACGATGGAACTTTAACTGCTACCAAATTTGTAGGTAATGTTGAATCTGTTGGCACTATTTCTGGTAGCTCTACTAAACTTGTCACTAGTAGAAAATTTGGAACTAATTTTGATAATGGTGTTGAAAATAAAAGAGCTAGTCAAACATTCACTATTGATGCTAATCCTACTGCTTATACATATTCTATTATAATAAACGGTACAACCATTTCATTCCAGGGTGTTGTTGACGATGGAGATGCTACTGCTAGTGCTCTTGAAAGTGCTTTTAATGTTAATGGGTTCTTATCTTCCGTTTCTAATAATGTAGTTACTATTCAAGGTTTAATCGATAGTTCTTCTTTTACATACCAATCAGGGGATGCAGCCACTACTTCAAAAATAAATGAATTAACGAATGAAACTCAAGTTACTGTCAATAATGGTGTATCTAATGGTGATTATGCTTTTTTCAATGGAACTGACCACGTATTATTCACTCCTAAAATGATAGGTATTGATTCCTGGCAAAATACATTACCTAATTTAACTGCTATTGGAACTACTAATGTTGATACTGTTTTTTCTGGACCTATTGATGCTCAAGAAGGATTAA
>CEWO01170661.1_pt1 | contig 16841 bp, 8 predicted proteins | sample 361561 | NCBI WGS metagenome assembly CEWO01 (sample SAMEA2623627, study PRJEB7988) | marine metagenome | isolation source: saline water (ENVO:00002010), including
AAAAGCGCAACAAAGAAACGACTCATGGAGCTTGGAGTCTCCGAAGAGTTCGCTCACAAATTAGCAACTGATCGAAACATGACCGACATTAAGGCAATGTCGTCAGACGAAGTCGCCTCGACACTTGGCGTTTCCAAGGATTCTGAACAATTCATCAACACCATGTCGGTTATCGCCGAACAAGGGTCACGTCGTCGTTCGAAATCCAAGAGTAAAAAGATTACAATTCGTGCCAAGGCTATCGATGACTTCGACCGTCCTGAAATCACAATGCGATTCAATGCGCTCAATCACATCTTGGTTCCTCACCAAGAACTGGTCGGAGAAGCAAACATTTCTGTTGAAGACCAGTTCGCAGTCGAAAGCGAAGAACTCGCTCCATGGGAAATGCTTCAACAAGACGATGAAACCGGTGAGCCACGATTGGCTAAAGAGTGGTTGCCGAAGATTCTCATCACCGACCCGGTCGTTCAAGTCATTAAAGAAACGGCAGAAGCCCAAGACAATGCTCGTCTTGCGGCTGACCCAGACCACAAACCACTCGCCGCAGGTTGGATCGCCGACCGCGTACTGAAAGTTGTCCGCAAGTCTCCATCTGCTGGCAAAACAGTTGCTTATCGACTTATCGTAGAGGGTAACTAAGGGGGTATTAACATGCAAGAAATAATTCAATCATTTTTCAAAGAACGTAGCCTCGTCAACCACCAACTCGCATCCTATGACGACTGTATCCCGTCTGGTGACAATTCCATTTCCCGTATGGAAAAAATCATTCGAAATATCCGTGTAGGAACCGATGAAGAAATCATCGATGATGATGGCGGTTACATCAAACTGGACGTTGTCGATCATGACATCACAATCCGTTTGAAGAACATCAAACTCGGTGAGCCGACCATTCGGGAAGCAAACGGCGCTGAACACCCTTCTTCGCCTATGGAATGTCGACTTCGAAAGTTGACTTACATGTCTCCAGTCACCATCGATTTCCAAATCTCTCGCAACGGTGTTCCTTCACCTGTTGAGGCTGGAGTCCAAGTTGGTAGTATGCCAATTATGGTTCGTTCAACTCGATGTAACTTGCATGCAAAGCACATCGCTGGAGAGCGACAATTGTATCCTACAACCTCTGCTGAAGATGCAACAATGTGGGATGATCTCCTCCGAAAGCGTGGTGAAGACCCTCTGGACCCTGGAGGCTACTTTATCATTAACGGAACCGAACGTGTCCTCATTTCTATGGAAGACCTTGCACCTAACCGTGTTACTGTCGAAATCAACAAGCGATATGCTAAGCGAACAGAAGTGGCAAAGATTTTCTCTCAGAAAGATGGAATGCGTAAGCCGCTGAATGTTGAAAAGCGACGTGACGGAATGCTCATGGTCAAAATCAGCACAGCAGGCACGACTGCAATCCCAGTCGTTCTCTTGATGCGTGCACTTGGTATCGAAAATGACCAAGAAGTTTTCCAAACCGTTGCAGGTCCAACTGAGACCTTCAAGTATATCGTCGCAAATCTCAACGAAGTCAATGACAATGAAGAGTATGCCGTTCAATCAATGGTTGAAGCACACGAATGGTTGCAAAAGAAATTCGCTGCTGGGCAACAAAAGGAATACCGTGAACAACGTGTTAACCAATTGCTTGACCGTGAACTTCTCCCTCACTTGGGCGACCAACCAACCGACCGTAAGAAGAAGGCTATTTTCCTCGGACGTATCGTTCGACAAGTTCTCGAAATGGCTCTGACAAACCGTGAGCCGAACGACAAAGACCACTACGCAAACAAGCGTGTCCGTCTCGCTGGAGACCTTATCGAAGATTTATTCCGTGTTTCATCAGGGCAACTCGCTCGAGATTTGAAGTACCAACTTGAACGCCACCACAACCGTAAGCGTGAATTGAAAATCACCTCATGCCTTCGACCGGATGTTCTTACTTCCAAGATAATGCACGCATTGGCTACAGGAAACTGGGTTGGCGGACGTTCTGGTGTCAGTCAACTGCTTGACCGAACAACTTACCTTGCATCTCTCTCGCACATGCGCAGAGTCACTTCTCCACTTGTACGAAGCCAACCTCACTTCGAAGCACGTGACCTTCACCCCACTCAATGGGGCCGATTGTGTCCGAACGAAACTCCCGAAGGTCAGAACTGTGGTCTGGTAAAGAATGCAGCACAAATGATCGATATCTCGGAACATATTAGCGAAGTCGAAGTTCGTGAACAACTTGACGAACTTGATGTCAACAGCGAACTTGAAGATTGGAGTTCTGGTGACCGTATTCACGTTAACGGTGATATTTACGGTATTCACAAGAACGGTAAGAACTTGGTTCGCCACTTCAAATCCGCTCGTCGTCGAGGAACAATTCCTGCTGAAGTATCTATTCGCCACGACAAAGAGAACAAGGATATTTTCATCAACACTGACAAAGGACGTATCCTGCGGCCTCTGGTCATCCTCTATGACGGTGCACCTCGTTTGACAGGTGAACACCTGCAAGCTCTACGTGAAGGTGAAATGACGTTCAAGAACTTGGTCAACGAAGGTGTCGTTGAATGGGTCGATGCTGAAGAAGAAGAAGACCTCCTCATCGCACCTCGTCCATTCGTCCTCCCTGAAGCAATTCCATCAGGTCCTTTCGAAGGGCGCCCACTGACAAATGAAAATGTCGAATGGCTCAATCTCGGAGAGCCTGGTGCAACTGAAGCGAAGTTACTGGCAAAGGTTCGAATGCCGAATGGAGATTGGGAATCTGCAGAGGTTTCTGTTCCACTGCTTTACGACGAAGAATACACGCACTGTGAAATCGACCCTCAACTTGTATTGGGTGTTTGTGCATCGCTAATTCCTTACCCAGAACACAACTCAACACCTCGTGTTACTGGCGGAACTGCAATGGTGAAGCAATCACTTGGTCTACCGAGTTCCAATTACCGAATGCGCCCTGATACTCGTGCTCACATTTTGCACTATACTCAGACTTCCATTACACGAACTGCTGCAATGGAATCCACACACTTCGATGAGCGCCCAGGTGGTCAAAACTTCATCGTGGCAATTATGTCACTGCATGGATACAACATGCAAGACGCAGTCATCATGAACAAGGGTTCAGTTGATCGTGCTCTTGGTCGTTCTACCTTTAACCGAACATACAACGCTGAACGTCGCCGATTCCCAGGTGGTCAAGTTGAAGAAATCGAAAAGCCAGGCAGTTCGCTGCAAGAAGTCAAGGGACTCAAACCTGAAGAGTCTTATCGACACTTGGAAGCTGATGGACTGCCTCTACCAGAGATGTATCTCGAGGGTGGCGATGTGCTGGTTGGTAAGACCAGCCCTCCACGTTTCCTCGAAGAATCCGCTGGTGGCGCTTTCTTACTCGCTCAAGAACGTCGAGAATCCTCGATGCTTGTTCGACATGGTGAGAAAGGCTGGGTCGACAACGTTTATGTTACCGAATCATTGGATTCCGGCCGCTTGGTCAGAGTCATGGTCCGAAGCCATAAAGTTCCAGAAGTCGGAGATAAGTTCGCATCCCGTCACGGTCAAAAAGGAGTCATTGGACGACTTGTTGAACCAGAAGACATGCCATTTACTGCCGATGGAACCGTTCCTGATTTGATTATCAATCCGCACGCTATTCCATCACGAATGACAGTTGCTCACGTTCTCGAAATGATTGGTGGTAAAGTTGGTTCGATGGAAGGCCGCCGAATTGATGCTACTGCATTCCGTGGTGAAAAAGAAAGCAGTCTCCGTGATGGACTTGTCCGTAATGGACTTGCTCACACCGGTCGTGAAACAATGATTAACGGTGAAACTGGAGAAGTTTACCCTGCAGACATCTTCATCGGCTGTATCTACTATCAACGACTTCACCACTTGGTGTCGTCCAAGATTCACGCCCGTTCACGTGGTCGAGTTCAAATTCTTACACGTCAACCAACTGAAGGTCGAGCACGTCAGGGTGGTCTGCGATTCGGTGAGATGGAACGTGATTGTTTGATTGCTCACGGTGCATCGATGGTCATTAAAGACCGACTTCTCGATGAATCCGATGGTATTGACATGTATGTCTGTGCCCAATCCGGACACATTGCCTGGTATGATCCTAAACGACGCACATACGTTAGCCCAATCCATGGTGATGGCGCTGAAGTCTACAAAGTACAAACCTCTTATGCATTCAAGCTGCTCCTCGACGAAATGAAGAGTTTAGGTGTGGCCATGAGACTCGAACTGGAGGACCGACGATGAGCCAAAAAAATACAATGATTCCAAAGCGTATCGCTCAGATTCGCTTTGGCTTAATGGAGCCAAAAGAAATCCGACAAATGTCTGCTGTTGAAGTTAAGACTGCAGACACCTACAAGGATGATGGACACGCTTACCGTCAAGGATTGATGGACCCTCACATGGGTGTTATCGAACCAGGATTGGTTTGTCCAACTGACAACTGTAAGTATGACGAGTCTCCAGGTCACTTTGGCCATATTGCTCTCGAACTTCCAGTTATTCACATTGGTTTCGTTAACCTCATCAAGACTGCTTTGAAAGCGACATGTTCCAAGTGCAGTAAGATTTTGTTGCACGACACCCCGAGTACTCACCCTTCGAATCCTGAATTGAGTGAACAAGATTACTACCGAACCCGAATCCGTGATATTATCATCAAGCACGGTGTAGGTTCAACAGAATTCTCGAAGATCATCAAGGAAGTTGAAAAGATCACCACCGGAACTCGACGTGGACAATGTATGCACTGTCAAGCAATGCAAGGTAAAATCATGCTCGACAAGCCGACCACCTTCAAAGAGAAGAAAGAGTCACAAGGTGCTGGAAAAGGCGAGGTAGAGCGAAAGTTGAATCCTCGTGACGTCCGTGAATGGCTCAGTGCTATCCCTTCGGAACACTTGATTTTCATTGGAATGGATAAAGACAATCGCCCAGAATGGGTCGTTCTCAAGGTTCTGCCTGTTCCTCCAATTACTGTTCGGCCTTCGATTACCCTTGATAGCGGAGACCGCTCTGAAGACGATTTGACTCACAAATTAGTCGACGTTCTCCGAATCAACCAACGTCTTCGTGAAAACAGAGACACCGGTGCACCTCAATTGATCGTTGAAGATTTGTGGGAGTTGTTGCAATATCACATTACCACATACTTTGACAACCAAACATCAGGAATTCCTCCTGCACGTCACCGCTCTGGCCGTACGCTCAAGACATTGACACAACGATTGAAGGGTAAGGAAGGACGTTTCCGTAGTAACTTATCTGGAAAGCGTGTGAACTTCTGTGCTCGGTCCGTTATTTCACCAGACCCATATTTGGGTGTTAATGAAGTCGGTGTTCCTAAGAAGATTGCAAAGGAATTGACTGTGCCAATCCGTGTTACATCTCGTAACCGTGAACAAATGCGCCAGATGATTCTACGTGGTCCAGATGTCCACCCAGGTGTCAACTACATCATTCGTGGTGACAATCGCCGTGTTCGTATTAACCAAAGAAGCCGTTTGATCAATGCTGGATTCCGCTGTCACAACCCTGAGTGTAGCGAAGAGACAACACTCCGTCCAGATATGCATCAGTGCCTACCTGCTCCGAACTTCTTGCCAGGCCTTGTCATTAAACCAGAGATTTTTGTTAATCCTGTTGATGGCTCACAAGAAACCAGCTATGTTGTCGATGATGATGCAACTCTTGCGAACCTTCGCGGTGAAGATGTCAATGGTCAGAATCTCCCTGAAGACGACCCAAGAGCAAAACTCCACTACCGTTGGATGCACGAATTAGCACAGGCTGACAAAGTTCATCCTGACCCGCACCCAGAACATCTCGAAGTCAGCTGCCCTCATTGTGGCAGTCCTGCGGATGAATGGGGCGACCGAACAGGTGTCGAAGACCGTCTTGCAACCATTGACCGAAATGGTAATCCAAAACCGGGTCTCTTGGTTGAACGCCACTTGATTGACGGCGATGTTGCTATCTTTAACCGACAACCATCTCTTCACAGAATGTCGATGATGGTTCACGAAGTTCGAGTTATGGAGGGTCACACTTTCCGTTTCAACTTGGCAGTTTGTACTCCTTACAACGCTGACTTTGACGGTGACGAAATGAACCTTCACGTCATTCAATCTGAAGAAGCACGTGCTGAGGCGAAGATTTTGATGCGAGTTCAAGAGCACATCCTCACCCCTCGATACGGTGGTGCGGTGATTGGTGGTATACACGACCACATCTCCGGTGCTTACTTGCTTTCACGTCCTGGCACCCTCATCAACCGTCGTCACGGACTCGAGATGATTGGAAACATTGGCTGGACTGGAGACTTGCCTGAAATCGTCAAAGATGAAAACGGTAAGGAATGCTTCCGAGGACAAGACATTATCTCGTTGATTATTCCAGACAATATTCATCTGCGATTCCGAAGCCGTTCAAACGACGATGTCGTTGTGAAGAACGGAATGGTTGAAGGAACACTGGACAAGCGTGCAATCGGTGCTGAAGACGGACGTCTTCTCGATGCTATTGTTCAGACCAACGGCCCAGAACTCGGTGCGAAGTTCCTCGATGATTTCACTCGCCTCTCTATCGCTGCGTGCACATCTCTTGGTTTCACCACCGGTATTGATGACGAAGACTTGAGCGCTGATGCATTGCAATCCATTCGAAATGCAAACACTGAAGCAGGTGTGCTTGTTCAAGAAGCACTCGATAAATTCGGTAAGGACGGTAAAGGATACGAAACCCGTCCTGGACGCACACCTCGTGAAACGCTTGAAGAAGATATCATGGTCATTCTCGACCAAGGTAAGCAAGAAGCAGGTGACGTTGCTAAGGACGAACTCGCACAGTCGGGTTCAACGAACGCAGCGGTCAACATGGCTATTTCCGGTGCTCGTGGTTCAATGGATAACCTCAACATGATGGCTGGTTCAATTGGTCAAGCAAAGGTTCGTGGTAAGCGACTTGAGCGTGGTTACAATGAACGTGTTCTGCCTCACTTCCGCCGTGGCGGTCGTGCAGCAGCAGATCGTGGTTTCATCGCAAGTTCATTCAAGCGTGGTCTTGAGCCTACGGAGTTCTTTATGCTCTCCATTTCAGGCCGTGAATCTCTGGTCGATACAGCGGTTCGTACTGCAAAGTCCGGATACATGCAACGCCGATTGATTAACGCTATGGATGATTTGAAGGTCTATGATGACGAGATGTTGTCTGTCCGAAACACTGCAAACAGAATTATCCAATTCAGTTACGGTGAAGACGGTATTGACCCTTCACGTGGTGTCCACGGTTCTCCGTTCAACATCGATGTTATCGTCGATGAAGCGCTTGGAACTGAAGGTGCTACAGTCGTTCTACGAGAATCGAAAGAACGAGATGAAAAGGAAGAAGACTTTGGCGGATGGGAACATGAGCCAGAAACCCCAGAAGGAGGTGAAGTTTGATGGTCGTAAAGAGTGCAACCAAGAAGAAGCTCATGGATTTGGGTATCGCAGAGAATCATGCGCATGCTCTTGCAGATGACAAGAAGTGGGATGATGTTAAAATCCTCGCTGCTGGAGAAATCGCACAGATTTGTGAGACCGATTCTGAAGCCGCTGCTACCATCAAATCAACAATTGATGCTGCAAGTAAGAAAGGTGGAGATTCCAACAGTGAAAACACCGGTCCTACAACTTCAGTCCGCCTCCGTCGTACTGGACGTTCGATTGCTCGTGCAAAGACTTCAGTTGCAATGACTGAATACGATGCTGAATCAAAACTCTTGGAGTTTGAAGATGAACTTTCCCAAGATCCTGTGTTCAAGTCACTTGTTGCAGCAGTTGAAGCCAATGGTTCTTCTCGATTTACCAACCGCATTTTCCACGATTTAACCGTGGCAATCCATGCACGTGGTAAGAAGAAATTAACCAAGCCACAAGCAAAGAAAGTCGTTGATGAAGCAGTTGTTGCTCTTGACCGAGCAAGTATTGACCCCTATGAAGCAGCGGGAATTATCACTGCACAATCCATCGGTGAACCTGGAACACAGATGACCATGCGTACGTTCCACTATGCGGGTGTTGCTACAGTTAACGTCACTCAAGGTTTGCCACGTATCATCGAAATTGTCGATGCTCGAAAGGTTCCAAACACCCCTACAATGATCATTTACTTGGCTGGAGAAAAGAGCACATCTGCAGATGCCGCACAAAAACTTGCTGCGTCAATCGAAGAAACGCATACCGTTGGCATTGCAAATCTGGAGACAGACGTTGCTCAACGACGATTGGTCTTGAAACTGAACAAGGGTAACCTCAAGCAGAAGAACATGACTGGAGCCGAGGTGAAGGATAAACTTGAACGTGCAACTCGCCTCTTGGTTCAAGCAGATAAGGAAAAGAACCCTTCAACATTGACGCTCATTCCAGGTGTCCACACTGAAGAAGACCTTGCTGAGCTTGCCGACAATCCGCCTTCTTACACCATGCTTTTGCAATTGGAAGAGAAGATACGAGACATGCGACTCAAAGGTATTCCAAACATCGCTCGTGCCAACGTTCAACTGAACGACAAGACTGGTGAATACTACCTTTCGACGATTGGCTCAAACCTTACCCGTGTCAGTGAAATCGAAACCATCGATCGTAACCGAACCTACACGAATAACATCATCGAAATCTTCGACTTCCTCGGAATCGAAGCAGCTCGACAAGCAATTGTTGACGAACTTCAAGCAACTCTTGACGGAGCACGCCTCGAAGTCGACGTCCGACACTTACTACTCGTTGCTGATGTTATGACTTCTGAAGGTGAAGTCCGAGCAATTGGACGTCACGGTGTTTCTGGAACCAAGCACAGTATCTTGGCCCGTGCAGCATTCGAAGTTACCGTAAATCACTTGCTTAAGGCTGGTGTTATCGGAGAAAAGGATTACCTCACTGGTGTTGCAGAGAATATTATCGTCGGTCAACCAATTTCACTTGGAACCGGCAGTGTTGAACTTTACTACATCCCTGAGTAATGAATTTCCACCCATGAGAAACGATGTGGAGTATGGAGGAATAAAATATGGACCTAAACCGACAATTGAAAAACGCAATAGCGACTGGAAACCTACGATTTGGACAACGACAAGCCATCGATGCATGTGCACGTGGTGAAGCGAAACTGATCATTTTTGCAGCGAACTGCCCTACTGAATTTACCGATGAATTGCATGCGAATCATCCAGAAGTTACCAAATTCCGTGCAGGCATGGTGAACCGTGAACTTGGAATTGCATGCAGCAAGCCATTTGCAGTTTCAACCATCAGCATCATCGATGCTGGTGATAGCGATTTGCTACAACTTGAAACGAATCTTGAGTGAAATCAGTTCAAGCCTCGTAATTCGGGGTATCATCGGATGAAAGGTTTGATGTCTGTAGACCTCGTGGTCAATATATGCGCCTATCGTATGCAACGTTTTCTGCATTTCTGCTGACCTTCATGATGCTTTCAGCATTGCTTGTTTTTGAGCATCCAAATTCATCTGAAACAGAACTTGATGAATCCAATCAAGACGACCTGCTTTTCACTTCTGCACGAAGTTCTACCAAGTCTTTCCTCTCTTCAGGTGGTTCTACAACTCAAAGTATTGACGCTGAATACATCGATTCCAACCCGACTGGTGGATGGGTCATTGGTTCGACATTTAACCAAACGCTAACGTATGGCACTCAAACTCTTTCTCCAACATCTCCCTATACCTATGGAGAGTTTTTCCTCGCCTCAACTGATGATGCTGGAAATTGGCTCTCTGTTTTCGGTGCCGACCATAGTTTCGGGGCTGGTGGTCTTTCGTCACTCAATGATATCACCGTTGATGCTGGTGGAGAAATCATCGTTACTGGATTCTTTTACGGTGAAATTTCTTTCCCTGGCGGTGGTGGTCCAGCTGCAGTAATCTCCAATACGAATCCTAATTACCATCTCGAGGGCTTTGTAGCAAAGGCAGATCCAATGGGTAACTGGCTTTGGGCGCATAGTTTTGTCACCCTCGTCAACGGTTCGGGCGAATTCAGCACGACAAAATCCGTTGAATTGAATGCAATGGGTGATGTGTATCTTACAGGTACTTTTCAAGGCGAAACGGATTTTGGCGGCTCTGCGCTGAACGTATCAAACACACAGATCTATGTTGCTAAATTCGATGGAAGAAACGGCTTCCTTAATTGGGTTGTAAGCGGTGGTGGAATCGGCTCAAACCAAGTTTTGGACATGGCTACAACCTCATCAGGTGGCGTTAAAATCGCTACCATTTGCGATGGTTTTTCTCAGTGGTCAACATCAAGTTACGTCGCTCAAGGAACCATTGATGCATTAATTGTTGAATTGGATACCAATGGTGGAATTCTGAATCTCAAGGGAATCGGAGCAAGCGCTCAGCAAACAGTGGTCACTCAAATTCAAATTGATCAAGCAGGAGATACTTACCTTGCAGGAACCTTTGGAGGCACAATCAACAGCGGTGGCTGGAGCGCTACTGCAACATATGGAGGTAACGATGTTTTCGTTGCTCGCAATGCAGCATCCCCTTCCAACAGTTGGGCTCTGGTCTCAGGTTCCAGTGCTGAAGATGAACCGTGGGCTCTTGCAGTCACCTCAACGGGACAGGTCATCTATGGAGGATATTTTTCTGCAGCTTTCACTGCCGGGTCAACAACGATGAGCCCTTCGAATCACGACGGATATGCAGTTGGAATCTCTTCTTCTGGTGCAGTGGATTGGACTGAACGAATTGGCGGTTCACAATACGATTATGTTTGGAGCATGACTGTCAACATGAGCGATTTTGTTGGAATTGGTGGCTCATACTCGGGTTCGATGACCCATGATGGCTCGACCCTCACTTCATCCGGTGGCCGAGATTCATATGTTTGGGTATTTGACCCATCGAGTCTAAAAGATTCAGATGGCGACAGTGTCGTGGATGTTGATGATAATTGTCCAAATGTCGCCAATCCTTCACAAGCCAACACCGATGGTGATTCGTATGGTGATGAATGTGATTCAGACGACGATAACGATGGTTTAACCGACAACTTCCCCGACCTTTGTCCACGTAATGGCGAGTTTAATTGGACAAGTACACAAGACTTTGACAACCCTTCTGCTTCAACAGATTGGGATAACGACGGCTGTAAAGATGATGCTGAAGATTCTGACGATGATAATGACCAAGTTCTCGATGTCAATGACTTGTGCCCATACACTTCCTACAGCCCCCCTCGTCCAACTTGGATTTCAGATACTTCCTCCAACGATATTGATGGCGATGGATGCCGTGACAGCGATGAAGATGTTGATGACGATGCTGATTCTTTTGATGATGTAAATGATGACTGTCCTACGCTTGCTGGTACTTCGACACTTGGAACCACGGGCTGTCTTGACACCGATGGTGACGGATGGTCTGATACGACTGACGATTGTCCGAATGAAGCAGGAAACTCGACCCTTGGTGGTAAAAACGCCTGCCCGGATAATGACGGTGACGGTTGGTCAAACGCAGATGATGCATTCCCAAACGAACCATCTCAGTGGACAGATACAGATTCAGATGGTTTTGGTGATAATACACAAGGCATTACACCTGACGCCTGCCCAACAGTTCCAGGGACTTCGACACTCGACCGAATTGGTTGCTTTGATGCCGATGAAGATGGTTATTCAAATGCCGATTCTACATGGTATGTGGAAGACGGAGCAGATTCTTTCCCGACCGATGCCACTCAATGGTCTGATTTTGATGGTGATGGTTTTGGCGATAATTGGGGCAACTCCTCATGGGATGACCGCAAAACCTCTTGGCCGGGTGAACTTGTCGTTGGCGCTACAACGCAAGATGCTTGTCCGACCCTTGCAGGAGACTCGTGGAGAGCTGATACACTTGGATGCCCAGATGCTGACGGTGATGGTTGGTATGACCTCATGGATGCCTTCATCAACGATGCAACTCAATGGGAAGATATGGATATGGATGGCTTTGGCGACAATCAATCAGGGAACCAACCAGATGCTTGCCCATCAATCCCTGGTAATTCTTCCATGGACCGATTTGGTTGTATCGATACCGATGGCGATGGTTACTCGAATGCCGATATCAGTTGGGGCTTTGATATGGGTGGTGACGCATTTTCAAACGATGCAACACAATGGCTCGACAGCGATAATGATGGCTATGGAGAGAATCCTCTTGGAACAACTCCCGACGCTTGCCCAACCATTCGAGATACCTCAAATGTTGACCGCTATGGATGCACAGATACCGATGGAGACGGCGTTTCTGACCCGGATGATTCGTGGACGCTTGCCGATGGAGCAGATGCTTGCATCTCAGGTTCTGGAAACTCAACAGCAGACCGAATTGGATGCTTTGATGGAGACGGTGATGGTTACTCAAATCCAACTGCAGATTGGGCAGTAAGTGATGGGGCAGACGCCTATCCTGAAGATCCTCTGCGATGGCTCAAAGAAGCATCCTCGAATGACGGGTCATCGTCTTCGACGACCCTCTTCCTTGGAATCGGAGGAGTCCTTGTTCTAGCAATTGTTGCCGTACTTGCAATAATGTTCCTCCGCAAGCCAGAAGATGGCGAGGTGGTGGACAAAACTTGGAACGATGGTGCCGTCTTTGCACCAATGGGAGGCGCCATGCCTGCAATGCCGAATATGGCAGCTCAACCAGCGGTCATGATGCCAATTTACAACGAAACTCCTCAACCTGTTGCTCAAGTTGCTTCAACTCCTGCAGTTGCTATGCCCAACATGGGTGCACAACCTGCTGCAGTTGCTCAGCCTGCGCCAGTTGCACAACCTGCACCTGTTCAGCCTGACCCTGCACGTGAATATTACAATGGATTGATTGCTCAAGGATATCCACAGCCAAGTGCGCTTCAATACACGCAGCAATATTATCCTACGTTCCAAGCCTGAACAGACTGAAAGAAAGTCAATGTAGTGGGCCTTTGAATGGTTACAAGTTTTGATAAGCACTTCAGTTAATCTTTCTCCATGTCGAGGTTCTTGAAGGCGCTTGTTAAGGTGGCGTCGAAAGTCGAGAATTGGCACTTTGTCGCTTATGACCAACTGAATCAGGAACTTCTTCCCGAGTTCAATTCCGCATCCTCATTAGGACTGGTATTTGTTGAAACTTCTTGGAAAGCAAATCGGATTCCATACCATAAGCAAAAACTCGCTCTGCTGCTTTCGAACCAACGGCACTTTGCTCTGGAGATGCAAGCACTTGGCCACCCAATCAAGTATCTCTTTTCTGACAAGGATTACGCAGAAGTGTTGAACCTGTTCTTCAATCAATACGGGCCGTTTTCGGCTACCATGCCAGCTGAACTTACCTTGAGACGTTCACTTGAACCCCTTGAGGTATCGGGTGCTCTCACATATCAAGAACACAAGGGTTGGTTGACGACTCGTGAAGATTTTCTATCCAGTGTCGGCAGTAAACCGCCATGGCGAATGGATAAGTTCTACCGGAACATTCGTAAAAGTCGAAGCATTCTTCTTGATGAAAATGCAAAACCTCTCGGAGGTTCATGGTCTTTGGATGACCAAAATCGCCTTCCTTGGGATGGTGCTGTCGAATTACCCTCAGCACCTGTTTTCAATCCTGATGAGGTGACAAAAGAAGTCATTGCCATGATTGAAGAGAAGTTTTCCCATCATCCTGGCGAAATTGTTTCAACGAACCTACCTGCGTCCAAAAAAGAGGCTGAACATCTTTGGAATTGGGCGAAATCAACCGTCATGCATTGGTTCGGGCCCTATGAAGACGCCATGACGCTTCAACACAAAACGCTCTTTCACACCACCTTTTCTTCGCTGTTAAACCTGAACAGATTGCTACCAACTCATCTTCTATCAGATGCGCTTGAACTTGATATTCCGCTTAATTCGAAGGAAGGTTTTGTTCGCCAAATCATTGGGTGGCGAGAATTTGTTCACCACGTTCACGAAGTGACCAATGGCTTTGAAGTTGAATCCCAATCCATCAAGCCTCGCAGCGGAGCCGGATGGGAGGGTGATTGGGCATCTTCCAGAACAACACCGAATGTCTTGGAACAAACAATTGGCTTACCTCCAGCATACTGGGGTGAAAAGAGTGGCATGCTGTGTCTTGACAACGCCGTTTCAGATGTTGTAGAGACAGGATATACCCATCACATTCCACGCTTGATGGTTCTTGCGAATATTGGGAACCTTTTGGGCATCAACCCCCGAGAACTCACGGATTGGTTTTGGGCAATGTTTACCGATGCTTATGATTGGGTTGTCGAACCCAATGTTTTGGCAATGGGAACCTATGCGGTTGGTGATGTAATGACAACGAAACCATACATCAGTGGAACACCCTACATCAAGAAAATGGGTGATTATTGTGGCGATTGTTCTCTTCATTTCAAGAAATCATGTCCTCTTTCAGACATGTATTGGAACTTTTTAGAAGAAAATCAAGAGCACTTTTCAAACAACCACCGAATGTCGATGCCGATGAGAGCTCTTGCCAAAAGGCAGCAAGAAACGAAAGACAAATCAAAAGCGGTCACTGCATATGTTCGAAAACAACTTTCACAGGGTCAAAAATTAGATTCAAGAGAACTTGAAGAACTTAAATCATAGGTTGACATTCCGGACAGTAATCAAGCCGCCTACCACCTGGCCGAGTATGCAAAATGAGCGCTCCACAACGATGGCAAGGGCACTCATTGCGCGTGAATACCCAATGTCTAGCTCGCCCTCGTGACTGCCCTAAACTTCGAAGTTGGTCGTACATTTCGAGATCAACTGTAATTCCTGGCACATCATAGGATTGCCGCGAAAGGAAGAGCGCTTGTTCTGCTAACTTGGTTTTTTCTTCATCGCTCAAAGACGATACGGTTCGGTCTGGATGAAGGCTTGATGTGAACAATACTTCACTGCGAAGATAATTTCCAATACCTGCGAAAAAGCCTTGATCAAGCAGCAGAGTTTTCAATCTTCGTCGTTGAAATTTCTTTTGATTCATGTGAGAAATGAGTTGAGATACTTTCGTTTCCGGTATGACGACATCTGGTCCAAGTTTCTCGAGATAGGGATGGCCAGTCAACTCCCATGGCTCCATCAGTATGATGTCGGTAGCTGACCATAATCGGCAGGTATGTTTGTCAGTTGTTATGGCAATTCGAAGTGAACGATTCCACTTTTTAGGGGCAGTCTCTTTCAGGTTGACAGTCCATCGACCATACAGTTGATTGTGGCTATACATGACGAAAGTATCGAAATGAATCAGCATTGCCTTTCCTCGAGCCTCGACTTTTTGCACCGTTTTTCCAAGAAAATCTTGTTCACGCTCAAGGTATCTGGGCAGAGTAATTTCTATGTTTTGAATGACCTTTCCTTCCAATGCTTTGCGAATCTTGTTCGCCGCACGATGAATCTCAGGGCCTTCAGGCATAAATGACAATCAAAGCATCCAATTAAGAAGGTCTGTATTCACCTTCTTTCTAAAAAGTCAGTAATCCAATACGTTGTAGCCTTCTTGCATCCAATGGAATCCTTTGACTGCCCAATGAAGCAATTGATCGACATGTGTTGTAGAGAGCCCCGCAGCAGATGCAACTTTGATGAGAACTGTTCTTTCTGATTCATCGACTTCTCTGTCAGCCATTGTCATGAGGCAGATGTCACGCAACGCCAATTTGATTGAGCGAGGCTGCATCTTCGAGAGGTGAGCATCCAAATCTAATTGTTGAAGCATACTTTCACGAAGTTGTTGCTTTCGTGCTGGTGAAAGGAGTGTTGCTCCAAGCCTCTGTTCATAAAATGCCATTTCGATACGAGTAATATCGTCATCAACACTTGCGAGGTAAGCCAAAAGTTGAGCATACTGAAAGCGCTCGGAGGGGTCCATTTCGTGGATGACGTCATGAAGCATGAACAACCGTCACCCCCTTCATCCAAGAGCATTTTGGTATCGGATGAATGGAAAATTGACATAAGGGGGTTTGAACAGCAGGGCATGAGGGGTAAAATGAACAAGCGCCAAATCTCAATTTTTTTGACAGTCCTCTTGCTCTTGCCGGTGTTGAATACGGTTCAAGCAGATGGTACTGAACAAGACGCACTCGAGGCAAAGAATCTCACTGCTTCCTTCAATTTGACAAGCGAAATGGTTACGGTGAGTTGGGAAAATATCGATACCAATGATTATCTCATTCTCGAAGATTTGCAAAAGACAAACTATTCGCTTTATCGCTCTGATGAACCGTTAAACAGTTCGAATTATCAAAGTGCACAACTTGTAGAAGATAATATTCAGGCCTGCTTTGAAGACGATTCGTTTACCCAATGTAAAACTCGCCAGCATGTTGTTGTCTTACAGACGCCAGCAAATACCGACGGCGGATTCTATTATGGCGTTGTGAGCACCTTATTGAACGGCACCATCATCGCTGATTTTTCAATCGGAAATGCTTCCTTAGGCCAACCACTTTACGAATTTGGCTCTCCGATTACATCGCCTTACAGTCTTCAAGGTATGTATGAAGCAAATTCTTCGACAACGCATTTGAATTGGATTGATGTCTCTCAAGTCGACTCTTCCGTTGATTCAAATCATACAACTTCTCTTTGGTCACATGCTGTTCAAGCAACTCGAAGTAACTGGGATTCAATAAACAAAACGAGTGTTGTCGACAATCTTTCATCGGATATACATTCCTATGAAATAATTCATCCAGCGAACACGAGCAGAGTACAATTCTATACCGTTATGCATTCTTTCAATGGTCTGCAAGACGAAAG
>CEWO01128595.1_pt1 | contig 16532 bp, 3 predicted proteins | sample 361561 | NCBI WGS metagenome assembly CEWO01 (sample SAMEA2623627, study PRJEB7988) | marine metagenome | isolation source: saline water (ENVO:00002010), including
CAACGGGACCAGCCCTACAACTGCGACTGGCCCAAGCACAAGCCCCGGCCGAACAGGACTTATGGGACTTATCTCTAAGGCATCCGGACAACCCAATGGGGTGTTTACAGGTCTTGGACCCATGGCCTTAGGTTGGTTTACTGCCACTGGGGCTTCCGGACAATCCAACGGGGCCAGCGCTAGCCAACAATCTCAAAATACGAGCACTGTTACCCCCGCGCTTTCTCCAAAATCCAAGAGCGCGAAAAAAACGCCCGCGCCTTCCGCGAAAGGGGGCAAAAACGCAAGCACTATTGCCAATCAGGCTTCTGTATACGGGACAAGAACAAAGCCTGTGCGGGCCGCAAAAAAAGCCAAAACCGGGAAGACTGCAGGACAATCGAAAGGCCCGACTGCAGGACAATCTAACGGGGCAAGCGCTACTACCTCAGGGCCTGTTACGGCACTGTCATGGGCGAGTTCACCGCAGTACAGCCCACGAACCCCGACCTATACTCCACAAATGTCGCCGGTACCATCTTTCTTGAACCCCCCGCCCAAGACAGACGCGACTGCATTCTTCTGCGTGCAGCCACTGCCGTTGAACAAGGTTCCGTTTGACCCAACGCAAGCGACAGTTCTTAACAACAGCCGCGTGGAGCCGTTTCGGTGGCTGAGCATTCTCCTCTCTAGACCACGAGAGTGCTACACGATGCTACCTCCCGAGACATCGCTGAAGATTGAGGAAATGTATCAATGGGATGTCCAAGGCCCGAAAAAATTTTGCCTGGAGGCCCAAGAAGGAAAATACGACCTCGACCTGGACCAGCATCCCATGAAGGCAACCTTCCAACCCAGAGGTGCGGACATGCGAGCAGAGGATCTCTTTTTGATTCGGCATTATGGGCAAATGCTTCGCAAGTCTGCCCAGACCATCATACGGTTTTGGGACTCGCAGGCATCGGAATCTAAGCCGGAGTTTGTTGAGATACCATGGGACGATGGAGCGTCACTGGAGACAAATCAGGTCAAGCTTGCCATGTCGAGGTACTCGCCTTGGAGCGAAGGCTTTTACTTTCAAAACTGGAAGGTCGAACGATTGACTAGGCTACAACACTTTCGGCTATTGGACCATTTTCTGCTCCACATGGGTCATGTCGAGAAATCTCGGCGCGGAGACGCTAACGTCCAACTTCTGTGGCACGGTACTTGTAATTGCCATAACAGACTTCTTTTCAGTCCCATTGATTCTACATATCTATGCACATATGTGTACAGGTACCGGCAACGTGGACCCAAGAATGATGATGTCGCACAAGGGCATGGACAGGCAGTTTTCGAAGAACGTTGGAAACTTTCATGGACCGGCGCACTACTTTGCGTATGAGATGCCCTACAGTTTGGACTCGTATGCATACCGGTCGATCGACAGGGAGGGCCGGATTCAGTCGGACACCGGCGAGTTCTATCATCTTGCTCTTTGTCACGTCATTCTTGGAAATTCACTGGACAAGACAAACTTGTGCAACGGAAAACGGTGGCACATTCAAGCTGTCAAACCCATTCCTGGGATAGAACTGCAAGACGTTGACATCAAGAAGAAGCTCCTCGACGCCTTTCAACGCAACCCACACCACCACACGTTTGATGTCAGTTCAGCGCCGGAGGTTTCCGGCAATGTGTATGTGGAAATATCACCAGAAATGATCCCTTCCTCTTCATCCGGCAATGCTTCGAGTTTGTATTTGGTTCCAGACCCATTCAAGCAGAAACTTCGCGTGGATAAACAGGCTGACTTTTCGACGATGATTACGGAACTTGGCACGGAGTTTGACAGCTTGGTCTCGGGCCCGCATCAGCCTAAATACGGCGGCATTGGACCCCCTGAGCAAGGCCCGTGCTCCAACATCGTGTGTGTCTACGACAACAGCAGTGTCTATGTCAGCTACATTGTTACCCTCAAGAAGGCATCTACGCCTTCCTCTTCAACTTAACGCAACGAGCGCTTTCTAGTATGATCAGTATATTTTGGTTTGACCATCCTGCGTGGGAGCAGCAGTGGGATTTTTGTGATCGGGGTTGGTTAGGGCACCCTGATCGCCATTCTGTGCAAACGGGCATAGGGTTTTACCAATAAACCTTGATTCATCCCACTTTCAGCTTCATCAACCCAGCTCTTGCCAGATCTACATCCCATGCACAATTGCGCTCAGACGCATCACGACAGCGGATACTTTGTCAGAGTTATTCACTCCCTGCAGATCGAGCTGAAACTGCCTGGTCAGACGTAAAATCCACTTTAGAAACCATTTCAATGCTTTCAGGTCTTCCTGGGCTTGCAGCGATCTGGTCTTGACGTATGTAAAAGTCTTGTTGTGACTGGATGCAACAACCCCCTGCTGAGCATTTTCATTAGTCCATTCTTCGTTTAACCTGAATAGATGGTCGATTACAGCAACGTGCCCTGATAAAATGCCACCAAAATAACGCATCTTTGCACGCAAGCTGTCCTTTGTCAAATCACTATACAGATCCAACTTGTCTTCATTCGCCCAAAAGTGTTGATATCTGAGTGTGTCGATCCAATCCCATTGCGAGTCGCGAATAGAAAATATCGGCGACATTTCCCCCTCCACAAGGCCTTGAAACGCATCAAGGGTGGATTTGAAATCAACTAGTACCATTTGTTGGAACCGCGTGATCTCCCGGCCCATCAAATCCACGCAGACCTGGTCTTGTACCTCACGCGGAATCTCTGACCACACAAAGTTCATATCGTATGCAGTCCTTGAACAATCGCTTATATATTTCTGAAACACTGCGAGGCCAGGGGGCGAGCACATGACGTATTTTGGGGTCATTTTAGGGAAAAGCACAGAAAATCTTACTAGTATATATGGCTATGCTATTGATCTATCATAGCTGATGATGCGACACTCAAGAATGTATTGATAAATACTTTTATTTTGCTTTTAGTGGCCTTTTAACGAATACAACAAGTATGTATTCTGAATTAAACCACTCTTACACACATACATAACAATAATATTAATGCCAGCGCACTTACCCCGTATAGAGATATGAATAGGATGTTGTCGAAGGCGGCTGGTCATATGAGTCTGGGTACATGGGGTACAAAGGCTGCTGATAGGCAGGTTGGCCCATCTCGTTGTAATCATTGGTCGCAACGGTGCTGACTTCTTTGTACTTGGGTATGCTATCGTACCACCGCTTGGCCGCAAAACATAGAGCAATAAACAACACGACAGCCAGCACAACCGCTATGATTGCCCAGCTCGAAGGAGCATCCGATTTGACCTCGACGGGTAGCATCGACAGTTGCGTGTGATTGGAAATCTCTATACGGTGGTGACATTCAGGGCCCCCGAAACAAACCCGGACACCCTGCTCGCCGTTCTGGTCCGTCACGATGTGGACGGCCGAGAATCCCTTTTTGCCAATCTCAGTGTCTTCCAAGTTGAGAGAAAGAACGCAATGTTGATCTCCTGAGCATTCTTGCTGGCTTTGAGTACTTAGGGCATTGTGCAAACTGACGTACGCCGTTGCCACAGTGTGTGACGTTTCACCGAGAAGGCGCCGCGAGTACACTGTGCTCTGGAAGCACTTTGTCAGTAGGGCTGCCCGGTACACACTGACGGTCTTGAAATGGAATCCGCCGACAGTGACTGCTTGCAACGAGGAAAGCTCGTTGTCAACGTGCTCAATAATGTCCGACTCTGGCGAGCAGTACAAATCATCTGGGATGTCCAAGGAAACGCGCATCAGTTCGCAAAACCCTGGCAGGGATCCACACACCGAATCAGCCATGACGCGGTTCCCGTCCAAGCTGGTAACTTCGCGCTGCATATTCGTATTCGAAGTCGTCTTGTCCATCTCACTGCCGCCTGCACCGATAGTGAGGAGCTTTCGCATGGACCTTTGCGGCAGAACCATACTCTCCACATTCAGCTTCATGGTGTCCCTTGCCCGCATCTCTTTGAGCTTTAGCCTGCGGAAAGCGTTCATTCTGCGAGCCAGGTTCACAATAGTTTTCCTGGAACTAATTGGCCTCTTCCTGCGCACCTGACGCAAGGACGAAAGCAACGCCCGCCGACGGCTGGAGCCGTCAGCACAAGCCTTGTTCTCCGTTGTGAACATCTTATCGCCTGTTTGCCACGACGCGGTCGCCATGCTCAATTCTGGCACCCCAGGAGCCGACACCGCAAAGCCCTCCAGCGTGATTCCGTCTGAGGACGTTGCATCTGCCACATTCGCCAGCCAGAACGTGAAAAGCTCACTGGATTCCGACGCGGCGGTGTACACATTGGCTGTGAAGTAGGTTTTTTGTGTCGAGGTGTCAAAGTACTTGCACGGAAGTTTTCCAAGACCACACACGCCCCCAGAACAGCCCAGGCATTCGTCGAATGATCCAAAGTCTTGGGCAAAGAGTGCGTTCGCCTTGGTTATGTAATACTTGGTCACAATCTGCCCGTCCGTGAAGCTCGGCGCCGCAAGAGCAATTTGCAGGCAATTGTCTTGCATTTTGAAGGGTACCTTGGGGAGGCTGCTGAGAGCAAAACGACTGCCCTGCATGATGAGAAGCGAAGGGTTGCTGTCCGGATCGATTTTGGCGTTGCGAATCTTGGATAATTCTGCAGAGTCCTCGTAGACCTTTGCGTCCTGGCAATTGTGGTGTCGACATGCGTGGCTTTCCCCGAAAAGGAACATATGGTAGAGGAAAAACTCCGTGCCGGGAGCGTCAATCGACGGTTTCCATGACAAAACACCCTTTTCATTGTAATAATCATCGGAAACCCCACAGCGCTCTGCCGACATGCCCACACCGCCCCGCCCACCGATGAGCATGTTACCGGGTTTGATTTCAAACTGCGGCCCTACATTGTTGGTCAGTGGCAGCACGAAAAAGCGGTTCGGTGCGTCCACGTGCTCCGCAAACCAAAAGTACATCCACCCTTGCTCCTTCGTGTACATTTTGTCGACAAAAAAAGTTTTGAATTTGTTCTCTAGGATGGCCATTGCAAAAGTGTCACTGGGTGATGCCACTTGCTTGTTACCACCAGCACATTCACACCCAAACACGGCACCGCTGGGAGGGATTGTGGAGCAAGTTTTCCAAGACGCAATACTTTCACAACTGCTACCGGAGCCAGAATGCCACCCTGAAGAGCAAACTAAACCGTGACTAGCACAGTAGTCATTGCACGAGACATAGTGTTTGTTGGTCAAAACCCCACATGGCTTGTTTGGACATACATAGTGCTTTGGCGACCATGTAGACCTGTCACAAATCAGTTTATCTTGCACCCCCCCAAAAGTTTTTGTCCACATACACGGTGTCGCGACCGGCAGGTTGTTGTTCAGAGGATCTTTCTGACACTGTTCCGTAAACGTCGGGCGGCCGTTAACAATCTGGTTTTCAGGATACAGCCAGCCGAAAAACCCAGAGTTGTCAAGATCTTCCATAACGCCAGCATGTTTGAAACTGGCGTCAGCAAGCAGGAGTTGCGGCAATTCAGCGTCCAGAACATCATCAAGTAGCCTGTCTACGACCATGTGCGGCTTCATGTAGGAACACGCGTCATCTGGCCAGTGGACGCTGTTTTGATAGGAACCCTGGACTAGGCCATCGACACCCGGCTGGTAGGTTGGCCGTGGTGTTTTACCGAGACTAATCACACGCCCGTCCAGGACATTTGGGTTTTTCTTGTTCATTCCGAGATTGTCCGAATCGTCAACATCAGACTCATCTTGACAAATTTTGTACTCACCCGGGAGCGCTTTGGTCGTGGCACCGTACACGTTTGTGGCTGGGTCGGACTCGTATACACGAATGGTCTTGTCCGATTGCACATATGCTCGGCCCAACACGTGGCCAGCCTGCGCGTCAGCTGCAGATAGCAGCGTCACGTAAGAATGCTCGTGGCCATCCCCTTCAGTTACGTCCGTTCGCTCGACTCGGAAAGTCTGTTTCACCGCCGTTCCGTTTGATGCAAATCCTGTAAATATCAGGCCACAAACACAGTCCTGCTTGTCATTGAACAAGTCCAGCACTTCCTGCAGGGTTTTCTCCGTCAAAAACGCCTCTTCGGCCGCAGAATCGACCAACCCAGTGTCAATTGAGCACGGCATGCCGTCAAAGCCGCCGTATGCGAGCGAACCTTTTTGATCATAGCCGGTTGATGGATTCGAAGCAATCGAATAATCGCGCCGGGGCAAAAAGCGCGCGGTCGAGCCGCTTCCGGTGTCAACCTGTGCTCCAAGCAAATCCGTGTGGCACACGGTCGCCTTGCCCTTGTTCAGCAAAACCGGGGCCGTGTCCAGATGGCTGGCAATTACCGGCGTCCGTTCAAAGAGTCCCCTTGTTAAAGATGAAGCGGGAAGCGTCAATTTGTCGACCTCTTCCCCATATTGTATGCACGAATACTGAGTATCGATATGTGCTTGGAACTCAGCCAGGGCCGAGGCAGTGGTACGACTGGTGCTAGGTGCCGCGCCGGCAGAATAAGTAGCATGTGCAGCATCATCAAAGGCAGCGATCAATGGCGTAGTCTGGGTACTGGTCAAGGGCTCGTCAAAGAGTACAACCCCGTATAAGTCGGATTTTAAGTTCTTTCCTGAACCTCCCACTTCGTGGACGATATCACTGGACGAATAATCGTTCAGATTAACGTCTGGCAATGAAAAATCCGCACTGCAAGTGGTGGAATAGGAGATCGTTGACCTGGACGTTTCGACCATAACGCCTTCTACATTATTCAACATAACCAACTCGCCCGATGACTTCAATGTTTTGGTAGCATCGTCGTAAACGATGGCCTGTTCCGCGATCGACCATGTCCTCACGTCAGTATCGAATTGACAGACTTTGCTGGTGGCGAGGTTTTGCAGTTGAACCATGAGATAGTTCCCAGTCTTTTTTGCGACCCAAATAACCATGGAATTGTCCACAAACAGTTTAAAATATGTCCCGTATTCTGCCGATCCAAGATCCTTTGTTTTCAACAGCAAGGTGAACCCACCCTTCGAGTCAAACAAAAAGTTTTGCGTTGTTCCCAGGGAAATCGCTGTGGAGTCTGTGAAATGATCAGGTTGTAAGACCGGGCTAGCATACCACGACTTGGCTCCCATTCCAAGCAGGGTCCCGCATGGCTGCTTGATGCGGTTGAAAGCATTCACAAAGTGGTGCTCAATAATGTCCTGGACCGTAAACACGCAATTCTCCTGCCCAGACAAATCCGAGCTCAAATCACATTTGGCATATCCCAGTGAAGCCATGGTGCTCGAGTAGCTGCTGCGACAGTCAGTTGATGCCACCTGAGATGGGTCGCAGTTGATATCGGCGAAACTCGGCAAATTCTTGATGAACCCACCTTGACTCTCAAAGATATCGCGCGTCTTGTATGTGGTCTTGGAGTCCTCCACGACGGAATCCGGCGGCGAATCTCCGACCAGATTAATCTGATCCAGCACAAACGAGGGCGTGGGGAAGTTCCGGATTTGCTCGCTCTTTTCTCCACAGACGATCCACTTCCAGTCCTCTCCTGATACCAGTTCCTTGTCGGTGATAAACGACGCAACTTTGACGTTCCTGCTGTCGGTCCACGTCGGGTACATGTTACTGAGATTATCTTTCCAGACACTCTTCAGCGCCAGATGCGGCTCCAGTTCCACTGAGACGCGGTCCCAGCCATTGTCCACCCTGATCTTCTGCACAAAGCCCGTGCCGCCTCCAGGTCCCATGTAACCAGCTTGAGTCGAAAGCGATATCGTCTTGACTTTTTTATCAGTTGTATGCATGTTGCCCCGCGTCAAAGGCTCTAGCCCACTCTTGACTTGTGGCCTCGTCGTGTCAATGGCAAGAAACACGCCAGTCTCCATGGCAGACGTTTCGTCCACATAGGCCGTGCTCATTTGATTCGAGGCAGGGTCCGTCTTTAGAAGATGCCCGTTGTTTACATCATAATCTGGCATCGAGTCCGTGACGCGCATCCACGGTAACGTGGCTTCAAAGTTTCTCTTGAAAACCGAGCTGGTGTCGATCGGGCCAATAACAAACTCAGTTTGCTTCGGCGCGAAATTCTGCTCTGCGTCAATGGCGCATGCGCTGGTGCCCCTTTCGCCGTCCGATTCCAGAATCTCAATTTTGCCCACGCCCATGTTTTCGTGCAAACTGCAGTAATAATACAACACCGTTTTCGTGGAGGCAGCTGGTACCGTGATGGTAGCGACGGAACCTGCCGTGACGACATCCTGAGACAATGCTGCGGCCCCCCATTCTGAGTTTTCGCTGATGACCAAAGGATGACCCGATGGAAACGTGATCGCGCTGGTCTTGCCTTTGCGCACCTGCAGCGTTGGGGTCTTGACATCGGTGCCAGATAACTGATACTTTCCATCAAGATACTCCAGGACATAAGCATCCGTCTTGCACTCACGACCTTCCGGGCAAGGCCGCATGGTCGCCTGATTATCCACAGTGGTATGCTGGCAATCTTGTGCCGACGCTAGATATAAATTCGCGGTGGTCGTCTGTCCCTGCGACAACGACCCCAAATTCAAAGACGGAAACGAGTCCGCACCAATAAGAGCACCATCAGCGCAACAGCCTTCGCATTTGTGCACACACGGTTTCAAACCCGCCCTGAATTGAAGTATCTCATGAAATTGAATCTCCTCATCCGGGTTGTTCACACACAAAGATTCCGTGCACCGTTCAAAGACCATGCGCACAAATCTGCCGCGCTTCGGGCCGTTGGTGAATACCACCTCAAAGGTATCATCTCTTGGTATGCCTCGTGCATCACGCGTCCCATAATTAATGTCTCCTTCGTGGGCTAACATAGCAGTGGAATCCACCCCCAGATCAAAGTCGTCGGCAAAGCTGGTAAACACTTTTACGCGTCCGGGCCAAGCATAGCCCCACACCGCCTTCCATTCAGGGTACCGCGGGCCGGGTTGAACCAGGATCTCTGAAATCACGTTTGCAAAGGGCAATTCGATTTGGAAGTAGGCCGTTTTGGACGGAAACGTCGCAACCAGCGGCTGCAACGCCGCTGCTGTAGACGGGAACATGGGCTTGCGGTCACCGGCTGCCAAGTGCTGTTTCCAGGTCAGTCCGCCGATCAGATAGCCTTCGGGCCACGAGAAAAACTCGTTTTGGCCGTCGAAATATTCATAGTCAAAATGTTCATTCAGCGAGTAAAAGAACGGATCCTTGCGCTCACCTTCTCCTTCTATCCAAGACGTTGTCCCGGAAAGATTGGACCACAGCGTGATAAAGTTTGTGTTCGCCGCGTTCTGAGACCAAGTATACTTGGCCGCCGGTCCAAACTGATACTTGCTGGGAACGATTTGAACTTCGTCGTACGATAGCACACCGCTGTCCACGGACACAAAAATGTATTGCGCCTTGACTAAGCATGATTTTTTCAGGAGATTCGTTTCGGCCGAGTGGAAGACGGCGTCGTCGTGCTCGGGGTCATACGTCGCGCACACATACGCTTGGTCAAAATCATCCGAGACCGCGGAGTACTTGACCTTGAGCGTGTTCCATGAAGAGACTTGGCGCTGCACGCCGTGCTTCTCACCGCGACCGCGCAGAAGGATGTTCACGCTTTCGATATTTTTTACGCTCCCGAGATCATATCTGATGAAAGACACGTTGTTAGGTGCAGACAGCAATTCGGTATGCGTGGTGTGCATCGAGGGTGCCCTGGCGTCTTTCGCGCAAGCCTGCGTGTTGTAGCGAAGGATTACTTGTGGGACCACCATGCCCTGCACATTGTCAGTGTCCCCGATCACAATCGCGTCGAGAACTTCTTGTGTGTTTTCGTCTGACAAAAGCCGGTCGTACGCGTACAGCCCGTGCACCTTTCCGTACAGAACACCTGACCCACCATAACTTTGTGAGTGACCAATCAATGTGTTGGGCGTCGTGAGGATTTCCGGTGGCGAATTGGTGCAGGTCGTTGTGAAAACCGAAGCATCCACATTCATCGACAACACCTTGGTCTGCCAGTCATATCGAACAATAAAACTAAAGTCTTTACCTTTGGTTTGTCCGACTCCCTGTCCCAGGACATTACTCTTTACCAAACACTCTACCTGCGAAGAGTCCCAAAGTTGGCATTGGAAAAGGTCATGATTATAAGGAAACCCACAGCGAAGGGTGTTACTCTTTGACCCTCCAGGGCCACCTGCTCCAAAGCCAAACATGGTGTTAATAGGCCCTGCTCTATACGCAATGTACCGGCCTTTCCAAACCACTGTCAACCCCCCGTTCTCCGCAATATTCCAAGTGCGTGATCCCAGATTGAGATGGTCTGACGATCCTTCAAACAAATCGGCTCCCACCTCGGGATTAAACGCCAACACGGCCCCAATGAATCTGCCTTGTGCGAAGCCAGTCAACCCTGTTGTGTACGTGGGAAAGAGGCCCTTGAGAACATCCATTGTGATGGCAGACGAACCCTCGCCGACACTCGACACGCTGACGCCACCGATTTGCAGGAACGAAGACGCGGCTTTCTTGGCACTGACGGTGTAAAGGCCCGTGACAGACAGCTTAGTAGCATATTGATACGAACTGCCAGAAATGACGAGCAAATCGACGGTGGTCGGCGGCGAGTCGGGGAAAAGAACTTTGTACTCTGCATCCGGCCCGGTCAAGACCACGTACTTTGCCTCGGCATCTGCGACGTCGCCCATGTCCGAGGATGAGACGGGCGGATGCACGGATGCCTGGGTCGCAGAGCACACGGTGCGGGGAGTGAAGCACTGGAGATTAGACGTGGACCCGAATTCCGACGTCATCCCCTCACCACACGCGGTGCAGTTATTTGCTGGTCCCTGGTAGAACCCGCTGGCACAGCCGCAGGTTTGTGCGCCGGCGTATTCGGTGGTTTGCATGGGGGGGCACGCCGAGCAATAGTCTCCATCAGTCACGTACCCTTTCTGGCATATGTTGCATTGGTCCGCGCTCGTGGCGCCGGCAGACGCGGTGGTCATTCCAGTGCTACAGGCGAGGCAAACTTGCTCGGTAAAGTATTGCAGAGTCGGTGGGACCACAAAGTCGTCCCCGAGGTTGATTTGGTAGATTGATGTAGTTCCATAATCAACACCGATTGCGTAACCATCGCCCAATATTGCCAAGTCCTTGAAGTTGGCGAATTTTGCTTGATCGGGAGAGCCCGTATACGACGAGCTCAGGTCCCTTGCAGTGCCGCTCGTCTGGCCTGTCAGTGTGCTTACATACGATGAAGAGTCTGGGTTGCCTTCATAATCGATTTTTTTCACGCTATTCCAAGCAGCCACATACAAATACTTCCCGTCACGGGAAAACGCAAGACCCTTTGGATACAGAAAATACGACGTGAACGCTTTACCGTCTGCATTGTTCTCGCTGTTGCTATATTGAACACCTGCAATTGCCGAATTAACGAGCGTGGTACGGTGAACTTTTCGCACCTGATTCCACTGATTATCAGTGAAGACCAGATATTCATCATCCGGGCTATATGTCATGTAATACACTCTACCTGTGCGCCCTAATGAGTCTGCATCAGTTCCAGGCCCAAGTGATCTCACATTTGTGGGATTAGCAAGTTCAAGTTCCCACACTGTCTGGAATTGTGAAAATGCAAGCCATCCATTTTGTGATATCGCACATCCATAGGTGTTGATGCCGCTGCCTTCGGTGTATATTAAAGAAAGTGAGTCGGTGTCAACATCGTATTCCAAAATTCCCTTGGAAGTGGCAAGGTAGAATTTCTTGTCGTCTACAGCGCATGCGCGTCGTACCAGGCCGTGAGTGCTAGAAGTGAGGGTCGCAGAAGTAGTGACTTCATACGTTTCCAAGTCCATATACTTTACTTTGTTCTTGGAAGTTTCTGTGATCAAAACTTTTTTCGTGTTCGGTATCCAGCTCACGGCTTCAATATTTGTGAACGCAGCATTCTTCCCAATCCCATCGGCATCATACCCGAATTCGCCAGAATATGGTTTTCCCTGTGCTGCAACATGCCGAGTGTACCCCACAGCGAGGTCCTTGTCGGCATTCACGACGGTGAAGCCTTCTTCGATCACTTCAGGGGGTTTGATGCCCAGATACGACCCTTGGGCACAAAGACTGCACTCATCCACGCTTGTGGCGCCGAATCCCGCGGTGGTGATGCCGGTGCCGCAACTGACACACCGGGGACTGTCCTGATACAGTTGTCCCACCTCTTCAGCGGTGAACGCGGCGGTGTAAAACCTGAGATCTTTGAACTCTCCTTGGAAATCGTGTGCAGATGACGCCGAATTCGGATTGCAGAATATTCCCACGTCTTGACCAGACTCCTGCTCAAAACCCTCGGCGGGGATTTTTGCAGTGGAGGAATTAGCAATTTTTACACCGTCTTTGTACAACGTTGTTCCTGTTGTATCAAAGACTGCGACCATTAAAGACCAGGCTGTATTTGTTGCTAATAAATGCTTCAATGTGCTAGCTTCAACAGCTGCTTCAAATTGTGTAGCATCATTACTCGACTCCCAAAAATAAATGTTGCTGGGAACCCACCGCATAATGTAACCATCCACCCAATTCTTGACCCAAAACGACACAGTAAGTGTGGTGGTGCCGGTGGGGATGACTGTTTGTGGAGTTGGAAGCAAATAGGATATATCGTCATTAGCAATAATATGACCGTCGGGGCTGAAGGATGGCGTCGCATCCAGCCGAGGCTGAAGATGCACGCCGTTGGGTCCGTAGTCCTGAGCGTCCTTCTCAAACTTGTACCATGCAGTCAGTGACTCGTATTTGAATGCCTTTTGAAAGTATGAGCCTTTGAGACACCCACATGCAGCCTCGGACTCAGCCCCGACAATCTCAGTCGTCATGCCTGCAGGACAAGCCTTGCACATACCAATCTGTGCCCCCGTTTGGCTGGCAAACACGGCGATTTCAGTCGAGCTGAGCTCGCGATCATAAAATCGGAGGCCTTGTCGCAAGCCAATCCCAACGGCGGATCCACAACCTGTACCAGACGTACAGTACGACGACAGCCCAATGTAATTGTAAGAGCTCTGTGAATCTTTTAACCAGGTCGAAGAGTGCGACGCCGACTCCTTTTCCACGCCATTTACATAGATCTTCAAGCCAGAGGCAGAGGACGTAAAGGCCAGGTGGTACCACGTTCCCGCTTGCAAAGCAAGTGTTTGAGTCGTTGTAGCAAAACCACCATCGCTCCTTTTCCTACGGAACTGAATAAAACCAGAATCCAACACCACTGCCTCCATTGCAAAGGGAGGACTAAAACTACTAGTGTCCCATGCATTGAAAACATGCGTGTACGCCCCAATGCTGTCAAGATTGAGCCACATTGTAACAGTCCATGCGTCTTGGTTTAACAGGGCTGTCAATGGGTCCGAAATAATGTGGAAATTCCCTTTTGAGTAGTCTAGGGCAAGTCCGCGTTCCGCATCATCCACAAAGGAGGTGGATCCTCCATCCGCCATAAGAATCGATTCCTTCCCGACTTCGTCAGCAAGAACAGTTTGTTGAGAGAACAGTGATTTGAGCCCTTTCATTGGCCCAAAGGGATCCCCATAAGTGCCAACAAAACATCCACACTGCTCTGCCCTGGTTGCCCCCGCAAACGGCGTGCTCTGGCCCAAAGCACACTCGGTGCACGTTGCGGTGGATGGATCATAGTAGCTCCCAACAGTACATTCTTCGCTAGCCTCGACAAACTTGAGATTCAACCCATCGACTATCGCCGACGTCTGCAGTTCCTGTTGCATCGTGGAGTCACACGAGAAATCCTCGGGCTGTGTGCCGTAACACGTGTCCGGGTCGGCAGGGCACAGCCCTGCGTCTTTTTTGTTGAAGTCAGACGTACACCCCGGTGTGGAGCAGAGGTTAGCTTCAAAGACGGGAGCATCAGTATTCTCTTCCAAAGCCAACTTCCAAAAGCGGTGTTTGGGCAGGTCCACTGAAAGCAGCTGGGAATTCGTATTGTAAAGACCTGTCAGTGGATACCTTTGGACATTACCAGTGTATCCCGGCGCCGCCAGCGGTGTCTCGTCCGAGAAAGGTACCGCGGCCGCATAGAGTTTGTAAGTCGCTGCAACATCATCCCAATATTCGACTCGAACACCGCCCCTGTGCCGGTTGACATTGGATACATCATTCTGCACACCCAAACCAACCACGCGGGAACACCCAAGCACCACAGCGTCTGAGAACGTGACTTCAATCTGAAACGAGGCCCCGTCAGAAATGGAGATCGGTGTGCTGATATCGACTAGCATTGACTGAGGCGTGACTGTACTGGTATCGCCGCTGATGGATAGACTGTTCATTTCCACCCCCGTGCTCAAGTCGATGGCGTCCAGGCATAGTGAATCGGAGAACAGCTCGACGGTAAACACCTTGGCGTGGCTCGAGAGTGAGTCGCCGGGAACAAAACGATACTTTTTGTGGGCCAAAGCTGCCGGTGTGTTCGGAGGGTAGGCCTCCGTTGCCAAAGTGGCAGGTTTGTATGTATCGCCATCAATTTCGCAGCCATGCAGCGACACACAGACAAAGTCCTTTTCGTGCGCGGGGGCCCAGGTGTTTCTCGTCGCGGCAAAATCACTGCCCGGCTGCGACGCCAGGAGGGTTTGGATTTCTTCCGAGGACGCTAGGCGCTTCGCAACCAGCGTGTCGTCGTAGGCCTGTGTGATTTTGCACGGGCAGACCTTTTGTGTGCTGTCGCTCAGGTGACACATCCGCCCGGCGTTGGACACTGGTTGGTTTGAACCGGACAGGCTCGAGGCGCGCCAGTAGCCGGCTTCTTCGGATGACTGGGCACAGTTGTTAAAGGTGAATACCGTGGTGGAGCTGTCGAATGAAATTAGCCCCTTGCCGTCAACACAGGCAGGCACCACGTTGGTGCCCACGTCGTGACTGGAAAGAGAACTCCGCCCAATCGCCGCAATGGCTTCGTCCTTGGTATCCACCTGCGCCAGCAAATTTTCGCTGCAGGACCCGCCTGCCGCCACGCACGCCTGCTCACAGGTCTGCGAAGTCGTCGAGGCGACCCAGTCGACTCTCAGGGTATTCTCGGCGAACGCCTGTGCATCTGCGTACGTGTGATAGCCGCAGCCTGAACCAATGTTGTCACAGGTTGTAATATTCTCGGCGGATAGGGCACCGTAGACAAACGCTCCGTCTTTTTGATTCGTTCGGGTATTTGGCAAAGAAACCGTACTGTAGTGTTCATACGTTGTGCCATCATCGCTATACGACACGCGGAGTTTATCCTTGTCATGTAGCGCCGTCAATACCACGCTCGAGAGCGGGGCCGGCGTGCTCGCATCAAATTCCATAACAGAACATGAGCCGGCATGGCATGCTTCTTGGCAAGTATTGGTCGCCAGACACGCACTGAGGTCTTTGGCGTCCAGCAACGCGGCAGGAGCATCGTTTAGCAACGTCACCGGCAGAGTGTCGCGGGTCTGACAGTCGCAGCTTGTCGCGTGTTGGATCGATTTCGTTTTGTACAGGAACACGTATGGCGCAGTCTCGCCCGTGACGATGAGACCACTGGCAGCCCCCAAGCACGGTTCCGTCACGCCGCATCCATCGTTCGTGCTGTCAAAGAATCTCTTTTCAGCAACACTGTGATCTGACAAAATCTCTTCCAAAAACGTCTCGCCCGAGTTTTGCCGCAGCCGCATGACAACGTCGTAGCTTTCAGACCGATGCGTTTTGAAATCCTGCCCCTGGACTGAAAAAGTTCTATAAAGATCTGCTGTCAAAACAAACACATAATCTGCCAAAGCAGACTCCTTGCTCACTTTACAAGCACTCGATTGAATCTTGGTCGCGTTACACTCCTCATCCGGGAAACCACCCAAGTCACGTTGCACAAATTGTACAAACGCCACATTCGTCTGAGTCGAAATTTCCAAATCAGGAGTTGCCCCATGCACATCAAAGACCAATGCCGTGCCGCTCCGGAGGGTCAGACCGCGTTCATCCGTGCAAACGAGCTTTTTCAACGCAAGGTCCGTCACCAGTTGCGACGCTTCATCTGCCTGGTTGCACCCCAGAACACCAGAACCACGCTCATACACCTGCCGATCCTCGCTGGCCTGAACAGGCTCCTGATTCGAAGAGCACACGCACTTGTCGTTCTTGTTCTCTCCACAGGCATTCAAAGAATCCATATACGGCGCTGTGCCAGTGTTGAGATCTTTTAACATCGTAATGTCTTCCTTGAGACTATGGGAGCTCGTGTGCGGATCGACGCCATCGTGACACACCGCAAGCTCAGTTTCGCAGGTCGCGTCCACTTCTTGATCACAGCAAATCTTCACCGGTAAAATCGCTGCGAAATCCGCCTCGATCTTGCCTAGACTGCCGTCAGTCAGCATGTTTTGCGCAAAGACGTTTGGCATGGTCTCGTTTCTGCACACGACCCCCGTGCCTGCTTGGTCAAACTCGCATAGCTGTTCTTGCGTCGTTTCGTCGATGTTCTTGTACTGAATATGCATTGCCCCTTCCA